>Ga0247844_1000122_pt1 | contig 155576 bp, 192 predicted proteins | sample LaCtaG_FD_192421 | JGI IMG/M metagenome (GOLD analysis project Ga0247844, IMG submission 192421) | Freshwater microbial communities from meromictic Lake La Cruz, Castile-La Mancha, Spain - LaCruzMarch201714.5m_1 | ecosystem: Environmental > Aquatic > Freshwater > Lake | place: Spain...
TCCTGTTCCACCTCCACCTACACCTCTAGCTTCTCTTTCTCTTGCTAATCGTCCGGCTTCGTCCCAGTCTATTGTTTGGTCTCGTTTTTTTGCTCTATTTCCATATCCGAAGGCTTTGCCAATTCCTCTCATTGCATCACCGAAAATTCCTTCATCCAATAAATTTTCATCAATCATTGATCCTTCGCTGATTAAATCAAAGTTTGTTCTATGTTCTAAAAAATCTGAATATCTTTGCATTGTATTCCTTATAAAATTACGGATTGATATATTTACTCATCATTTTTATTTTTTTTGAACTTAGATTTATTTTTTAGGTGTAAATATACATTATGCAAAGTTTTCTTTCTTTTTTAGTCGAGCAAGAGATAACTCTTCAATATCATGACGAGTTAAACCCCAAATTATGGAAGAATAATAATTTGGATCAGGAAGTAAGAAAACATCTTCTAAAAATAGCTGAATTTTTTCGTAATTTTGCCAAAATACCCAAAGAAGCCATCAAAGATATTGTTTTTACTGGAGGAAATGCAAACTTTAATTACACAAAATTATCTGATATTGATGTTCATTTGGTAGTTGACAAGAAGAAACTTAAAGTTTGTAGTCCAGAAATAATGGATGATTATCTTTCTGACAAGAAGGCACTTTGCTCTTTGACTCATGATATTAAGGTTAAGGGCTATCCTGTTGAGCTTTATGCTCAAGGAACTGACGATAAGTCAAGTAGCGATCAAGGTGTTTTCAGTTTAATGCAAAATAAATGGATCAAAGACCCAAAGAAAGTAAAAGTTGATTACAAAGATCCTTATCTTCAAAAGAAGATTAAGGAAATGGCAAGCAACATGGAAAAGTTCATGAAGAATAAAGGCAATAAAGTTACACAGATGAAAGCTTATAAGGAAAAAATTCGCTCCCTTCGTGGACTATCTCTTCAGAAGGGAGGAGAATTCAGTTTAGAAAACTTAGCTTTCAAAGAACTAAGGAATAGAGGACTTATTGAGAAGTTCTCAGATTACATCAAGAATATCGAAGATCATGAACTAGGTCTTGACTAAGAACTACATTAGCCTTCCTCTTTTAATTGTTGATAAATTAAATTTTTCTGGCAACATATCGTTTCTTCTAAAGAATTTGAAAAGTTTAGTATGAAGAAGTTCAAGTTGATTATAAATTGATTGTCTGCTGAAAGGCTGACCAATTTTTTCATTTATATATTTTTTTCTATATTCATCATACCATCTTCCTGTGTCCAGCTTATGATTCGCAAAACTGCGAAGCATCATCGCTTCCTGATCAGTTAATTTACTCTCAGAAATAACACTTTCTATATCTGCCTCAAGATCTCGTTCAGAATCAGAATATTGTTTGCAATTAATGTGGTTATCAATGCTGAAACATTCTTCTTCATAATCACTTTCAAAGTTTATTTTCAAACCATGACGACGATCTCTTTTTTCTTTCTCTTTACAAAGTTTACCTTTAATCCTCATGAATATTGCCCTATGGGCATAAGTTGTGAATGATGCTTTTATTTTATATGTTCTATATTGCCAAGTAGCAGCACGAATTGCCATGAAGCCGTCTGTGATGTATTCATCAAAATCATTCTGATTAATCCTGAATTTCCTCATGATATTGAATATCATGGCATGATATTGTCTTATAAGAGTATCTTCAATTTCAGCTGCGTAAAACATTACTTTACAGTCTTTTGTGAACTGTGATCTGTATTTTGATTCAAGTTGATTTTTAACTGATTCAGGATTTTTGAAAATGCCATACATGAATCTCATGTAATCTCTTTTGCCAATACCAAATCTTTCTGACCATTTATGACAAATATCATTGCATTTTTTAAGTTTCTCGAAATCGACAAGTTTTTTGATATCGTCATGCATCCTGCTGATCATATCAAACTCCTTTTATATTATTTCTTCTAAGCCGAAATTAAATGCCCAGTTTCTTCTCGTGGATTCTATCTCATCTACAATTTTTTTCAAGAAGTTTCTTTTTTCAGTGTAATGTTTAATTCCATTTTTTATTTGATTATCTTTTGGTTCATCAACATCGCCATAGATTAACATTCCAGACATCCTGCTTATTGGATCTGGAGTCCTTGCATTAACTGTTGATGTGACATGATCAATGATATAATCATCTGTAAGATATGCTTGCTTTTTCATCGATTCATAATCGAAGCAACGAGTTAAACTAATTACTTGCGTAAGATCTAGTTCCATCTTGATGGATAGTTTGGGATCTAATCTTTCTATGATAATGTTTTCTTCATCAAAACATTCTTGATAAATATGAATGACTCCATCCCAATACATGCTACATTTCGTTGACATTACTTGGTCCACCGATACTTTGTTTCATTTCTCAACTCATCAATTATTTTACATTTATCAACGATCTGATGCAATAGATGAAAAATTAAATTTGCTTCTTTTTCATTACCTGATTCACGCATTTTTATAGCATCGTCAAAAAGATGTTGATTGTTTTCATAAAAGTCTGAAACTTCACTCATTTTTCCTCCAATATCTAATCAAGACTTTTCCTTAACAGTTCTGTTTCTTTCAGAAAATCAATTATCGTCTCAGTTTTTTCACCATCAAGCAAAATTTCATCAAAAGAAAAGACTTGATGTCCAAAGATATATTTTATTGCAATCCATATTCTTCTAAAGAATGATGCTTCTGGATTTAGATAGATATTGATTGAAACATCTAGATCGCAAATTTTCCCATCCTTTTCCCATGTATTCATGGAGAGGCGGACTATGTGATCTGGACTTCCACACTTGCATGTAATGAACTTTTCCATTTTTTCCTCCTAATCAATTCTACTTCTGGAACAAAAACTTGTAAAGACGTTTAATTTTGACAAATTTCAAGATAAAATGAGGAAGTGACAGCAATGGATGCTGTCGAAAACCAATCAAGTGAGAAGTTTACCATGAGCAAGACAGAACATGAAAAAGAAGCAAGGAATAAACTTTTAGCAAGATGTCAGAGGATAATCAAATTTGTTGAAATGGATGCTCCTGAAGTCATCATATGTCATGGCATGCAAAGAATAAGTGAGATGTTACCTTTTTTTGAAAAAGGATATAGATGTATTCTTGAAATGGAACTTGATGAAAAAATTTCAAATGAAAAGAATAAAATTGGAATTTGTCTTGAGAAAGGTTGTGTAAATGAAGTTCCAGTCCTAAATAAATCAGAAATTGGCAATCAGCGTTGTTATGTTTGTCAAAAAAAGCATAAGGCTAAAGAAACAGAAATTAATGATCAAAAAAAATAACTTATTGCTCTAAATATCAATAAGTTATGGAGAAAATTATGTTAAATTTTGAAAATTGGTTGTCTTATCGTGATAGAAGACTCGTTGAGGCAATGTCAAAAGAGAAAATGGCTGAAGACGACATGGATGCCCTGAAAGCAGCACATGATGAGAAGCGCAAGGAAGATGAGCTTGAGGAAAAAGCTCGTTCAATTAAATACCTTGCCAGCATTAAGAAGAAGCTTGAAGGTTGGGTCGATTCTCACAATAAAGGATCTAAGGCCTTAAAGCTTATTGGCGCTGCTATGCTCAATACTTCTAGAAGCAAGTCTGGAATTCAAAGCAATCTTCGTCGTGCTTATAATCATGATCTTAAAGACCTAAAAGATTTGCAGCAATTATTCACACATGATAGCATAATGCATCACATGACAGATGTTGATGTTCTTCATGCCCTGCATATGATTCTTAACACTGATTTTGCAGATCAGCTTATTGGATTGCAAAACGATCCTTCTCACCATAAAAATGATCATTCTCATGGTGTAATTGGAAAGAAATTTGCAAAGTTTGTCGTCGATCGAATTAAGAATGCAGCGGATGATGTTCTTGACGCATTGTTTGGTGGTCATCACAAAAAAGATGATAAAAATGAACCTTCTTTAGAAGATGACTCAGATATGGGTGGGCCAGATGCTGGTGGCGACGACATGGCTGCGCCTGATATGGGCAATGATAATACTGGCGACTTAGACGTGGCCGGACCAGATGCTGGTGGTGCCGATATGGGTGGTGCTGATATGGGTGGTGCCGATATGGGTGGTGCCGATATGGGTGGTGCCGATATGGGTGGTGCCGATATGGCTGCATCTAATGTAGGCGATGATAATACTGGCGACTCAGATATGGGTGGTGCCTCATCTCCTCCAACTGATGACAACGCTCTAATGCCTCCAGTAGGAATGGCAACTGCTCCTCCACAAGGAAGACAGCCTGCTCCTCCACAAGGAAGACAGCCTGCTCCTCCACAAGGAAGACAACCTGCTCCTCCTGCTCCTCCTATGATGTAATAAGGCAGAAAATGAACAATAAAAAAGAAATTCTCTATCTTTCTGGTGTTATTTCTGAAAATCAGATCAATGAGGCCAAAGAATCAGATGGAATTAAACATTATATGTTTTTTTCCAATCTAAAAACTATTGTGCAAAAGTGTGAATTTTTGCTCAGGATGAATCCACATGATCTCGATGAGATGATTGATAATGGTCATGATTGGGTCAGCGATCATGTTTCTACTAGCAAAGATGATATTGAGGAAGTTTTCAACTGGGCGACAACTAGAGATAAAAAATAAATTAATTTAATTTATTTTGAAAAAGCCGTCCAATTTTTGGGCGGTTTTTTTGTTTGCCAAGAACTTAAATAGTATTGAGGGACAAAAAATGCAAATAGATAAATCAAAATTTCAACCTAGCGCCCAATATCTTGTTGATCTTTTGGAAAGTCCTGAATGGCCAGAAGCAGTTGCTCCTTTCTTGATTTGTTCAGAAACAGAAGAAGATAAATTTGAAAGAGCAGAAGGTATTCTTGACTATTTGAATTTTGAATTAAAAGATAAAAAGATATGCGATTTTGGTTGTGGTGAAGGACATTTGGTAATACAAGCATCAAAGAAAGCTCATCTTTCAGTTGGATATGATATAAAGCAATCAGGGATTCATCAGTGGGAATCAAACAGCCCTTTACTTACCACTAATTTAGATGTCGCAATTCAAAAAGGACCTTACGACTTCATTGTTATTTACGATGTTCTCGATCATACTAATAATCCTAAAGAAACTTTGAAAAATGTGCTAAAACTTTGTCATCCAAATACAGAAATTTTTACTCGTTGTCACACTTGGATGAGCAGACATGGAGGACATTTATACAGAACACTCAACAAAGCTTGGGTTCATCTTGTTTTCACAGAAGAAGAAATCAGACTTATGGGAATAGAACCAGAATATTGCTATAAATATTACCTTCCTCTCCTTACACATAAAGCTTGGTTTGAAAGCTGTAACATGAAGAGAGTAAAAGAAGATGTCATTAAAAGTGTAGTCGAACCATTTTTTAGAAAACCAGAAATTACATGCAGATTGCCTCTAAATCAGTTCAAGGGAGAATTTCCTGAATGGCAAATGTCACAAACTTTTAATGATTATTATCTTTCTGTAAAAGATGCAATCTAAATCTTTACAGAGCAATATGTTTCTATAATCCAATTACAATCTAAAATATTAAAATGATGTGTAGTTTTTTTTCTGGTCTTTTCTATTTCATCAGCCCAATAGTTGCAATTTATACCAGTTTTCAACTTTATAAGTATTTTAGTTAATACTTCATTATCACATTCAAATAAATCTTCATATTGTAAAATAGGTATTTTATATTGATTGCATGTTGCGATTAGCAATTCCTGATATATACAAAAAGCAAATACTGCTTTTTCATCAATTCTTGTTTTCTTAGAAGCAAAATGATCAATTTTTACTTGTATTAATTTTGGCAAAGACATCTTATTGTGCAAAATTGATTCATAAATTGACAAATACCAGCCTGTGACTTCTGTTCTTCGATTTGCTGGCAATGAGTTCTCAATTTTTCGGACCAATCCAAAGCAATTAAAATTCTGAATGTAAAACTCTGCTTTGAGAAATGAATAATTTTCTTTCGCAAAGTTGTAGTTCTCTTTCTTCCAAGTCTTGCTGTATACTTGCTCACAAGAAGAATGATCAAATGAAAGTATATTTTTATAAAATGTGATATATTCACATCCAAATTCTTCTCCCAATGCATCAGAGTATTTTGGGTTTGTGCCGGGATTAAAAAATTCCCTGAAGTACTTGCATCCATCTTGTGAGTTGGTTATAGTTTTCACCAGCCAATCAGAACCGTTGTTCGGCATCGAAAGCATGAGGAGTTGATTCTTCATAATGCTATATGAGTTTGGTTTCATTATATTAAAAAATATCAGAAAAACTGGTTATGTTGGAGTGCAAGTCTGACCGAGTAGTGTCTGTGTGTGCTATTTTGGCCACAAGACGGTAGGTTGTGAAGGAGTGCAAGACATGGAATTTGCCCAGATTAACTATCGTAAGATGAACGAAACTGAAAACACCATTGTATGTCAGATTCTGGCAGAAATTAACTCAATTCTTCGCAAATGGAAAGCAATCGTTCCTGTCAGGTTTCGTGAACTCCGAACCAATATGTTTGTAAAGCCTCATGACATTTCTGTTCCTGAAGATAGGAAGCAGGAACTTCTTGACGATGCCAAGAAGATTGCTTCACTTCGTCAAGTTAGAGCAGATCTTGGAAATCGTGATATCGAACAGACTGTTTTGGAAGGTTTTTCTGGAGTTGCCAATAAGACTGCACACAAGTGGTCTAGGAATGAAGGAAACGGACTCACAATTCAAGACCTGTTGCAAGAATGCTACTTCAAGATTTTTGAAACAATGTATCAATGGAACCCAGAATCCGGAGGAAGCCTTATGACAATCTTATTCGTTTCTCTGGATAGACACCTGACAAATGTTGTCAACGATCAAGGAAGTTTCTTCAGCAGTCTCAACGAATCTAGTAAGAAATTGTTGGTATCTTATAATAAAGCTAAAAGGAATACTGATGATGACTCTTCAGAAGAAGAAATCATTCAGACAATGAATCTTTCAAAAGATGATGCTTTACACCTCTGTGACATTCTCAGGAAAGCTATTAATGCCACTAATATGTCAGTGGAAAGCAGCGATGTTGGTGGGACTGATGATTACACCTCATTTCGTAGACCATCGAATGATGTTCAACATGTGCAATTAGTCATTGAAAACATCTATGTCAAGGAAATCCTTGATCGTAGTGACTTGAATCCCATCGAAAGAGAACTCATCGAAATAGCTATGGAGCCTCATCGTGGTTGGCAGTCAGAAATTGTTAAGAAGTATGTTTCTCCAGTTACTGAAAAAAATGTAAGCAAGATGAGGATTTCTCAAATTCTTGAAAGGGCTAAAGAAAAAGTTGCATTGGTCATGTCCAGAACAAATGGCCGAGAATAAATCCTAGAATAAGACCGACAATTAAGCCAATGACTGTGCCTATAAAAACAAATAGGCACGGTCTGTTGGCATTGATTGTTGCATATTCACGGACAACTGTTGAAAAAGTGGTTTGATTTGTCATGAACAAGTAGTAATCGTAAATTCCTGCGAATCCCATGGCAAAGACAATGATTAAACCAATTATGAAAAAGATTGTGTCACGCATTTTCACCCCTTTATATATATTTAGGATGGACATGAATATTCGCTTTGGCCTTTGTTGTGTTTTTCTCCAAGAACCAATCAAGTTTAGAACCACTACAGTCACGCATATTCTTAAACTTGATCGGAAAGAAGCACTTAAAAAGATTTCGGCTCTCTGCTTGGAAAATACCAAGTCACTCATGGAAGCCTTAATTTTTTGTAAGAAGAATAATATAGGATGCTTCCGAATCAATAGCCGAATCCTTCCAATCAAGACACATCCTCAGGCTGGATATAACATTGAGGAAATACCAGACTACAAGGAAATCATTTCAGCTTTCGTTAAAGCAGGTCAATATGCAAAAGAGAACGATGTGAGGACAACATTTCATCCTGACCAGTTCGTTTTGTTGAATTCGATTTATCCTGATGTTAATGAGGCAAGTATCAGGGAAATCGAATATCAATCAGAAGTTGCTGAATGGGTTGGAGCAGATGTTGTTAACATTCACGGAGGATCAGCCGTCAATGGCAAGGAAGAAGCTTTGAAATTATTCGCCAATAATTTCAACAAGCTGAGTTATAGGGCAAGAAAGCTTCTCACAGTTGAGAATGATGACACTAGTTACACTCCAAGTGATCTGTTGCCTTTTTGTGATAATATAGGAATTCCTCTTGTTTACGATGTTCACCATCATCGTTGCAATCCAGATGAATTTTCTTGTTCAGAGGCTACTGATCTTGCTATCAAGACATGGAATAGAGAACCTCTTTTCCATATTTCAAGTCCTATCAGCGGTTATGATCATTTAGATGAAAGAAGTCATCATGATTATATCAATGCTAGTGATTTCCCTCGTTTTTGGCTTGAACAGAAAATAACTGTTGAAGTCGAAGCAAAAGCAAAAGAAGTTGCAATCGCCAAATTAATTTCTGAGGTTGCAGTTTGATTTTACAATAAATATTTTTTACTGTACAATGAAGCTGCATTGGAAACACGAACAGGAGAATTACATGTCTTTTGATATTGAGCAGGTTTGTTCTTTTCTGAGGGCCCAAAAGGAACAGGTTGTGAAAAAGAGCAACGATCAAAGTATGTTGCCAATTGTTGTTGTCGAGAGGGACGAATCTCCTGTTGCCATTATTATTTCTCCAAACATGAACAAGGATTTAGCCACAAAAGCGGCTATTATCAGCAAGATTGGTTTCGACCCAAATAGTTTAACTGTTGGCTTTGATGCCACAATTCGTCTTGAAGGTAAAGATCAGACAAAGAAAGATTGTATTATTTGCCATCAAATCACGAAGGACAAAAAAGTTGAAATGGCAATCATGCCTTATAATTTCATCAATGAAGAAATTCATTGGGAAAAAGAAATCAGGAGTTATGTAGAGATTGGAGGAGATATGCCTGAAAAACTTAAAGAAATCATGAGCAAAGATACTGCTAAATGCCATATCTTTGAAGATGAATCTGTTGCAGAAGAAGCAAAACAAATGTCTCCTGAAAAGTTTATTTTTCACTCAGGTCGTGCTGCACTAAAAGTCTTGATCGCTTCTGGATATAAAGTTATAGACTTATTTTCTTATCATCATCCAGAATGGACTGATGCTAAAGAAAGAGGTCTTACTTTGATCAAAGAACTTGTTGAAAATAACATGATCGATCAAAAGCATCAAGCTAAATTGGAAGAAGTAGTCCAAAATCACATTGGCACTCCTATTTTCAATGAAAAGTTTGAGCATTATATTCACATCTATAAGTGCAAACTTCCAAAAGGAATTAAGCTTTTCAAATTTGTTGATATGTTTCAGCAAATGTGCATGCAGCCAATTCCATTGAAGCTAAATAATCTTGTTAAAAATAATTGATTTAGCCAAACAGGAGCAGCTTATTATGGATGATACTAGTGCTATTGTTTCTAAGCTTTTAAGTGATAGATTGTGTGTTGGCCCAGTCAAAGATATTAGTGACTGGGATGAGAACTTCAAGTCTCTTGATAGCTTGGACATGATGGATATATTATTCTGTGTCGAAGACCATTTTAGTGTCCGTCTTCGTGAAGATTGTCAAATACTTAGTTTTAGTGATCTCGTTAATCAGATCGATGAGCAGTTAAAAAAAGTAGTTGTTTCTTGATTGAAATTACGGTATATTGATTCTGTGCCATAAATGTCACGGTTGACGAACTTGGCACAATTTGGAGTCTCTCATGAAGAAGATTATTGCTGTTTTCGGAATTCTTGCTGCTTCTGTCGCTTTTGCTGGCGACGAGAAGGCTCAGGCCGCTAAGACAACTGAAGTTGTCGTCGTGGCCAAGCCAAGCCGTTATCGAATCGTCACAAGCCCAGTCGAAGTCATCAAGACTGAAGTAGTGACCAAGACCAGCACATCCCCAGCAACTCTAGTTGTTGAAGAAAAGCGTGGTCTTTTCGGAAAGTGGAAAACTCGCAACACAACTATTGTCATCCAAGAAAAGAAGTGACTTAACTAACAAGCTTCAGGCAAGCCCTCAAAAGCCTGCCTGAAGTTTTTTTTATTTGTTTGGAGGAGGACTTATGCTTTTTTTTCTATTCTTATGCCTTGGTCAAGAAGTAAAAACTGATAAGACAAGCGCAGTTTTACCTTTTATGAAAATTGAGACTGTTGGAGTAAGTCCGATTAATGAATCGGAAAAGATTTTCTATAAAAGGAATGCTGCTGATAAGATCATGAAAGAGTTCAAAGAAACTCCAGTTTTTATTGTGCGCTATGAAAAAAAAGGCGACAAGACAATAAGCCGTTTTGAACAAGCAGGAATTGCATCTTGCGTCTTTTTTACAGATGACAATAAATGGCTATCTGCTAGTATTGACATTAAAATGCCAATACCAGAAGGATATGTTTTGAGAGCACATACAGTCTCAAGCAAGAACGAAGTCAATCTAGATAGAATCCTTGAAGTTCAGGAAGCATCAATAATACAGTTTTACCTCAAGCCTATCGAAATGGCTGTTAAGTTTAAGTAAAAAGCCAACCAATCAAACAAAATAATAAAAGCACTGGATTAATCCGGTGCTTTTTGCTTTACAATTCCAAAAATTTAATTACAGTTAAATCATTATGTCAGAGTGCAAGTCCGACCGAGTAGTCATTTGAAGGACAACAAGGATTATAACGAGAAATTTCTGATAGAATAAAATATCAGAAAATATCAAGAAAACTCGTTATGTCAGAGTGCAAGTCCGACCGAGTAGTAATTATAAGAAATCCGTCCTCCGTTGACGGATGGTAAGAGAACAAGAAACACTCACGGAGAAGATGAAATGTTCCAGAACCGATTTGCTGGCAAGTGCAACAACCGTAACTGCAATGCAAAGGTTGCAGCCAACGAAGGCTTTACTCAGAAAATCGACAACCGTTACGTTGTCTGGTGCAAAACATGCTGCCCAGAAAGAATTGGTGCGGCACCAACTCAGAAGCAAGTAAGGGTTTTGACCAGCGATGGCAAAATCATCATGCCTTACGAAGCAGCTAATCTTCCTCTTGTCAAGTCACTTCCCGGCGCTCGTTGGAATGCCAACGAAAAATGCTGGTCTGTAAGCACAGAGTTGGCAGATCGTAGGAGAATCCTCGAAGTTGCTGACAAGATTGGCCTCGAAGTCGCTCCTACTCTTAGGGTCACAGAGATCTGTGATCAGGCCAAAATGGCTCAGGAAGCTGGCCTCTACGACTTTCAGGTCGAAGGTGTAGATTGGCTTTCCCAGAAGCGCAAAGCATTGCTGGGAGACGAGATGGGCCTTGGCAAATCTGCCATGAGCCTAATGATTATCCCCAAGGGTGGCGCTGCCATGGTAATATGCCGTGCTGGCCTGAAATATAACTGGAAGAATGAGTGCCAGAAGTGGCGCAAAGATCTGACTCCAGTCGTCCTCGATGGACGCAACAACTTCCGTTGGCCGAAATCTGGCGAACTTGTCATCATCAACAATGACATTTTGCCTGACGAGTTCAACAAACGACCTAACAAGGCTCGTACCGAAAGCAATGATGTTTATTTTGCTCGCCTCCAAGCATGGCGTGATGAACTCAAGGCTAACAACCCTGATGCTGCCAGCACTCAACTCATCATTGATGAGGCTCACGATTATAAAAACCGCAAAGCGGCTCGCACCCGCAAGGTAAAGGAAATTGGCATGATGACTGCCAAGACCACTGCCCTGACTGGTAGTCCCTTGACAAATCGTCCTGACGATTTGTTTGGTGTTCTCGACACTGTCGGTGTCGCTAAGGAAGTTTTTGGAAGCTTTGAACGCTTTCAATCTCTTTTCAATGCCATCCACAATGGATATGGCATTGAATATGGCAAGCCAAATCCGATTGTCCCGGAATTGCTCCGCCGTGTTATGCTTCGCCGCCGTAGGAGTGAAGTGCTTAAGCAGATTCCTGCTAAGACTTACACGCCTTTGGTTGTTGGTGAAACCAGTTCTCGCCTGACGGCAAAGCTGGATGAAATGTGGAAGGGATGGGAAGGATTCATCTTGAATTCTGGCTCACTTCCTCCTTTCCACCAATTCGCTTCCATCCGTGCAGATCTGGCTGAGTCACGGATCGAAGCGATGATCGATTATGTGGAAAACGCAGAAGAGCAGGAATGCCCACTTCTGGTTTTCTCCGCTCACCTCGCTCCGCTCGACGCTCTTATTGGTCGTGATGGATGGGCAATCATTACAGGTGATGTGAAACCTGAACGCCGTCAACAAATTGTTGATGATTTTCAGGCTGGTCGCCTGAAGGGTGTTGGTATCAGCATCCGTGCTGGTGGCGTGGGTCTTACTCTGACCCGTGCTCATAAGGCTCTCTTCGTCGATCTGGATTGGACTCCTGCTTCCAACTGGCAGGCTGAAGACCGGATTTGCCGAATTGGTCAGACTGCCAATACGGTCGAAATCATCCGTATGGTGAGTGATCACCCACTTGACATTCACATCCAGAATATGCTGGTCGATAAGATTGACACGATCAATCGTTCGATTGACCAGTCTATTCAGGGCGAAGTCAATCAGGGTCGATCTGTCAATGCAGATCCTCAAGGTGAAACCGAAGAGGAGTTTCAGGCTCGCATGCAGCGTGTTGCCCAAATGGAGGCCAACAATGCTGCTGAAGAACAGCGCAAGGCAAAGGAATACGCCAAGAGTCGTGTTTCTGGGATTCATGCCCGTGAATCAGCAAGGATGTCACGCCAGATGCTTCCTCTCACTCCTGAGAGGAGCGAACAGGTCCGCCAAGCATTCAGCTTCATGCTGAATGTTTGTGACGGTGCTGTTCAGCGTGATGGTCAAGGCTTTAACAAGCCTGACGCTGCTGTTGCACATTGCCTTCTCACGGCTGGTCTTGAAACGCCTGAGGAGCTTGAGGCAGGATTTATGATCCTGTCACGATATCATCGTCAGCTTTCGGAGAGACATCCAACTCTCTTCCGCAACGCTGCATAACGTGTACAATCAAGGTGGCAGCATTCTAATCAAATGCTGCCACCCTTTTCTCATTATTTTTACTCAAGGATTTATTATGAATCAGGTTATGGAAGCTACTAAGAACCTTATGACTACTGTTTACCCTTCTATTGGAATTGACATTGATGGTTGTATCGATGAATTTCCAATTTTCTTTCAGCTTCTATCTAATTATTGGCCCGGAAAAGTGTATGTGATTACATACCGCAGCGATAGAGAGAAGACTAAGAACTTCCTTACTGAGCATGAAATTAAATATGATGAACTGATTTTGGTTAATTCTTTTGAGGAAAAGGGAATTGTCATCACGAGAGAAGGGATCATGACTTTCTTTGACGATCAGCCTGAGGTTCTTAAAACCATCACTCCTCACTGTAATGTGATGCTTGTTCGCAATGAAGGTAATTTTGATTTTGAGGATAAAAAGTGGATGATGTCAAATAGGACTGGTAAAATAGTCTAAATGCTTTTCCATCTTGGCAATCCAATTTTCTCACGGTTTTTCTGGATTTGGCTTAATGCCGCCAAGGTATTAAATTGTGCTGTCTGGTTCGGACCAAGATCGGTTACCACAACTTTACCTTTGTGCATGCCTATATTGGTAGGACCAGCATCGTCGTGTTTGAATCCTGTGACTGAATATATTTTTTTCAATAAGTCTACCATCAAAAGCATTTCAGGTAATAATTCTTCACTTTTATCATTTTCTCTTAATGTTTTGAGACATAGTTTTTTGCATTCTTCTTCTGATTCTGGGAATCCATCCATTTCAGGGTTATCGTCGATTAGGACTGTGACTAGGTCAGAGGCTTCTCTGATTTTTTGTGGAACGCCTCTGGTGTCAACTAAATGTTGTAAAATTGCGTAGATATTGTCTCCGAGATATTTGACTGCAACAACAGGAACTGGAACATCTTCATTGCCAGCCAACATGGAAGCAACATTGGCTTCGACTCTATTTGCCGACATTTTAACTACTTTTCTTGGTTTTGTTAAAAAATAACATCTTCCTGCTCCACCGTCAACGAATGGAGGAACTCCTTTTGCTACATTAATATCAAGACTTTTCAGCCAATCTATTAAAGGTGATTCTGGATCGGTCCAATATTTCAGAGTAATGTCGTGAGCAGTTAAACTTTCATGAATACCTGATGGAATTGTAAAAAGATTGATGAGTATCTTTTTTAATTCGGCAATATTATCTTTGATAATTGTTTTGCCGAATTTTTTTTCAATAAATTCTCTGAATGTAAACATGAAATATTTAGTTTAGTAATATAAATTACTGTTTATCATCCAAAACTTTTTGTTGGTCTGAATGGATTGGCTCCACCGTGAGCAAATTCTCCGGGTCCATATATGTGTAGTTCGCTATCGACTTTTTTTGAATCACCCTTCAAAGATTTAGCTACTTGATTTGTGTTTATTTCTAAGTCATCATAAAAATGAATTTCTTCGGGTTCATTTCCAGAACCAATAAACCTTTTCTTGATTTCGTCGCCCTTGTTTTGGCCAAGAACACCAACAACTCCACTATTCGGTTTGGCATTATTTTTTTGTAAAAATAAATCTATATCTTCTGCGTTTGATGGAATTACTTTTTTATCCTCAATTGAAGTTCCAGTTCCATGTGTCCTTCTAGCAGTCATGACCATAGTTTTTGCACCAGACGCATTGACAGATTTTAATTTTTCAATCGTGTTTTTTATTGGAATTGTTGTTTGTGGATTGACATTTGATGATGGTGTGTAATCTATAACGATTTCTTCTCCATCACCTTTTGGATTAGGATTATCAGATCCAGTCACGAATTCTTTATCTTTATATTTCTTTCGCAATAAAGTCAATGCACCACTTGTTACATAACCAGCATAGCCTCTGCGAGATGGAATATATTTTATAGAATCTCCATCAGGTCCACTTATAATATCACTTTTTTTTATTCCTATATCTGTTAACCAAGAAATGACATCGTAAGGTGTTTTATGAGCAGGTTTCCCGTCAATGTATAACATTACACCGTTGGAATTGGTTGCAATTCCCAAAGTATCATCAAAATCAAATACATGGACTTGTTTTTCTGGAGGAGAATCGCCGGGAATTATAGCTTCAGTTAAATTTTTTAACTTCAACCATGTAAAGAAATCGATCATAATTGATCCTTATTTTGAAACGTAAAATATATAGGCCAGTAATATAAATTACTGGCCCTTTTTTAATGTCCAAATTTCATGACAAATAACCCGACTATCATGACAAAAAGTCCTATGATGCCGGTGATGTTGAATTTAACATCAAAGAAAAATACGGGCACAAGATAAAATATTGCCATGTAAATCAAGTCCCAAATGAGAATAAATATAAACAACTTTTCTTTGCTCTCATTTGTAACGACAGATAAATACCAAAGAACACTATGAAAAAATCCTAAAATAATAAAAAACAAGAAATAACTAGGTGAATTTTTATCAAGACTAGTACTGTAAGAAACATAAGCGTAAATTGAATAAAGAACGCTAAATGAAATTAAAATGAACCATACCATTTTCCTCCTTGATGGACAACCGTTGGAATCTTCCCAACAACATATATATGATTTTTTGCCAACATTTTTTCAAAATTTCATGTATAGTTAGACCAGCAGCCTCATAGCTGCTGGTCATTTTTTTTGGCTTCTTAAGGTGATATCAAATGATATCTTCAGATCAAGCAAAGAAAGAATACAATCATTTTATTAAGAACATATCTAAAAGATATGTTGATAAATATGGTTTGGAAATATTCTTGTCTTCTGTTGAAGATTGTGACCCATTCTTGAGTAATTCTCCAATTAAAATGGCAGAAGAGATTTTAGCAGAAATTTCTTATTCCAGCTGGATAATTGCAAGAAAAAATGAAATATTCTTTGATGAAAAGAACAAGCCACTTTCCAAAAAAGAAGCAGAATTAGCAATGAAGTTTGAAATCTATGCAGAGATGTCTCTGGAAATGAGTTCAACGAAAATTAAAAGTTGGAGGTTATGGTTTCTAGAATCGTCAAGATATGCCGTTCAGGATGATTTCGATGAACCTTTATTTTGTAATTGGGAAGACAAAGTACTTATATTTGAATCATCTGGAGAAGCATTGTTAATCAGAGACAAAATTAATTTGCAACGACAAAAAATAAAATTAAAACCACTTTCAATTGAAACAAGAGGATTTGATCATAATAATAAATTTGTAAGTTGGTTCAGACTTCCTCCAGATATGACATCAGAATATCTTGGCAAAAAACAGTGATGAAAAGAAAGGAAATTTCATGGGAACAATACCAATAGAACATATCTTTCTTATAAACAAGATAGCAAAAAAACTTCTTAAAAAATACGCACCACAAATCATTAAAAATAATGCCAAATTATGGCTCAACAACGACACTCAAAATTCTATTCTCCCTGATGACCTATACAACGAATCTTTGGAAATAGGAAAAGAAATTCACAAAACAACTCCAAAAATAACCGACTCAATATACTGCTGGCCAATAGAACCAGAAAGTTTTGTCAAAAAAATTGAAACGAAAATCAAAGAAAATATCTTCAACGAAACACCCAGAATTTGGAAGATTAGATTCAAAAAAGCAAAAAGATATGTCCAAGAACTAGACATTGATGACAACGAAACAAAATTAATGTTCGATATAGATAGAAACATATGCTTTTTTGAATACGAAAAAGCTTGCAAAATAGTGAATAAAATAAAAAAACAATATAAATCTATATCAGTTGATTACCCACAAATGGAAATAGAAGGTTCAATGTACAAAAGACCACCACTTAAAGGTTCATGCGTTTCTTGGGCTAAGGTAAAAATCACCTAAACTATTACTGTAAAACACTATACAATACTACTGTGGAGTTAAGAATATTCTTAAGGATAAAGAGATCATGGATTTTGCAGGTGAAATGCTGGATAAGCATGGATATCAGATTGTTCTATTTAATTCTAAGAGATGGACAGGGAAATCTATTTCAAACTCAATTTTCATTCCTACTTCATTGAAGAATGACCTTTCAAGATTTAATAAATTGGAACAGAGTGACATCATCAGGCAAATCAAGAAGAAAATATTTGACAATTGGCCCCAAAAATGGAAGATCTACTTTCCTAGCAGCAAAAGGTATGCTACTAATGCAGAGATGTCTGAATTCCCAAGTGATGACTTAGAAGAGTTTCAGGGTCTTACTGCCTATGAGGCAATTATCTTAGCTAAGGATTACATGAGGATTAACTCAAGGATAAAGATTAACATAGCATTGGAGATTCATGCCATTGGCAAAAAGGATAAGATTATTCCTTATTTCATTGTTAACAATAGCGACATGAAGGTTCACTACACTCCACCAGAGGCTTAAAGATGAACGAATTCGATAAGATTGGTGTCAATGTAATTAAATGCCTGCAAAGAGATGGACGCTGGGTATTTGAGCATAAGGATCAGCATTATGACATGGCACCAGCCAATTTAACTGAATATCTTCTCACACCTCTTGTTATTGGGGCAGATAGACTTATCAATGTTGGTTGTCAGCATAAGAATATAAGAAATCCCAAATCAGGATTTCACCTTGTATTTTCAGAAAATTATTTTCCCAATGCAGATGTTCTCTTTGAATTTGATGAAATCAAGTTTGATGGTTGGGTTTATAAAGTGGCAGAATTAAACCTAAAAGGACTAATGCCCGGACAGGCAGCTTGGGTTTGTCCGTATATGGGCCTTTATTACAAGGAACCACCACAAAAGCTTTATATCAAGATGGAGTCAATCAGTGAGTGACTTAGAATTCCAATTTGATGAAAACCCAAAATTTACGCAATGTATATTTTGCGTAAAATGGAGAGAATCTTGTGAGTTGTTCAAATTGATTGAAAATACTCATTTGCCTCCTGCATTCAGGACACTATATACCTATAAGTCTGCTGTATGCCCTGATTGTCGGAATAAGGATATGGAAGCCGAAGTTCGACAATACATGAAGGAATACATAGGCGAGAGCGCATAAACAATGTGTCTACATGACACGGAGGAAAAATGAATTGCTTCGTTCATCTGGGATTCAACCCCGTTCCACGAGAGGTCAAAAGCCCAGCCAGTGCGATAGCCCTAGCTGAAGCTGTCCTAAAAGCTGAAAGAAAACAAAAATCTGAAAGCAGACCCAAAGTCCAATGGCGTAGGGATGAATTTTATCCCGATAATTTTCACAATTACACAGTTAAACAACTAGAAGAAGAAATTATAACCAAAGGCACAATCGTACTTCAATTGGTTAATACAAATGGAGAACTTCCAATTCTTGGCGAATCAGTCACAATATTCACAGCAGAACTAGAAAAGAAATATGCAACAGAAGCAGAAACAGCTTTGGAAATTGCCGATGAAGAAATGGAACAAAGACAAATTGATCTTCATGGAGAATCACAATTGAAAAGAAGAATTAAAATCAAGAAGAAATAAAATTTTACTTGCAATCTTAAAAAAAAATTGTATTGTCATAAATCAGACGGCAGTTCAGTCGTCACTCAGGTTTCTCCCACATCCCAAAAGAGGGCGCTATGAACCGCTTCTTCGCTAGGACAGGCAATTGGATCGGTGTTTTTACCGCCATCGCTACAATGGGTAGCATTGGATACAACATAATCCAACAAGAACAGATCAATAGACTCAAAACGGTCAATGAGATCGTTAAGCAAAAAGAATCGCTCATGAGCGATAGTCTCAATGAAGTTCTTATGGCTCGTATCTCTGAACTCAGAGACAACATGTCAGAAATTTCTCGCAACTCTGGACGTGTTGAAGGAATGGTCGCAGCCAGTGTGAACATTCCTCCAGAACAAAACCAAACAAGCGCAATCTGGCACGAAGGCTATTATCGTGGAATGGGACAACTCGCAATTGTTGAAGAATCCGCTTACATCAGCGGATACCACAGAGCAACAGAAGACATGGGATGCCCAGCTAGCACTCGTGAAAAAATGAACAATGACGCTGCTTTCAAATACCAACAAGATAAGCAGATCGATGTTGAATCTCAACAATTCAATAAGGCTCTCGATGAAGCCGAAAAGCGCCGTAAGAATATTGAGTCAATCAAGAACCCAGAACCAAAAGCCCCAGAAGCACCTAAGGAAGAACCTAAAACCCCTGAAAAGAAATGAGTTTCCAATGGCCAAAGTAACGATCACTTTTGAAGACATGGAAGAAGGTGTCAGCCTCTTAGTCGAGTCTGATCCACCACTTCCAGAAGAAATCGATGAAGATACATCAAACCTTACAGATGCTCAACAAATGGCACTGTCAATGGCTATGATGTTCGATCAACAAATGAAATCTTTTGAGGACGAAATCTCAGAAGAAAAACAATCTAAAGGATGCTGCGCCAAAGAAACAGGTTGCGGTGAACAACATAAAAAACAAGGAGAATGTCCAAGACATAAAGACACCCCTCCAGAAGAATGTTGCCAATACTAAATTAAAATAGGAGGGGATAAACTTATGCTTATCCCCTCCTTGTTCTTATCAGTTTTTGTTTTTGATAGAGAAATATATAAGTAAAGAAAGATGAATTTATGATCACAAATTTCATGTACCCAGAAGATAAAAAGAAAAATTATTTTCTCGTTATCTCAAAATCACCAAAGATTTTTGATAAATTCGATATTTTTAGACTATCAGTCTGCACTGGCTGTGCAATAACTCTCTTCTTGTATTCCATGTATTTTATGGCATCTTGCGTTTCATTGGTATGCATCGCCATTATTGCTTTTATGTTCTCTCAAATGACAAATAATATAAAAGCAAGAATGCACATTGATTGCATGAAAAAATTGAAAAAAATCTATGACACTCCAGTCTACCAAGAAAAAGACGAAACAATCACATACACATTTGTCACACCATCAGAAAAATTTATTGAAAAGATGATGAAGCTAAACAAACAGTTAAAAAAGAATTAGGTGCAATGATGAGAAAGCTATTACTGATTCTTCTTTTTATCATCGGATGCGGACAAAAAAATCTGCCAAAAGCAGATAATGACAAGCTTTTATACTTTCATAATGTTCAAAGAGAACAAAACCGTCTTAAACCATTTGTCATAGACGAGAAACTCAATGAATATGCACAAAAACATTCAGAATGGATGGTAAAGAAAAACTCTATGACTCATTCAAGAATCAACAACCTTCTAAGCAACTTTAGTACAGCAGGGGAAAATATAGCTTATAACCAAAAAGATGAAGAGAAAGTGACGGAAGCATGGATGAATAGCCCCGGTCACAGAGCTAACATCCTGAATAAAAGATTCACTAAAATAGGTTTTGGAATGGCAAGAAATAGCTTTGATAAACCTTATTGGACTACTGTCTTTGCAGATTAATCTCCGGTCTTATCTCGAATCAACAATTCTCCCAAAACTTCCAACTCACCAAGCAATTTCTGAAAATCAGTCTGATCCATCTCTTCAATCTTGTTCATGTGACTGTGTAATTCACTGCATTTAGAAACATATTCTTTCTTCAACTTATCAAATTCAAACTTACCATCAGCAACTGAAGCATAGTAAGGCAGCTTAACCTTGAAGTGGTTATAAGTTAAAAGAGCAACTCCGCCCTTCTCTTTTGCATTGTCAACAATCTTCTTTGCACCAGCATGACGCTTCAATGCAAATTCACTCATCTCTTCGGATGCTGATTCATTTAATCCAGAAAGCTTAAGCCACGCATACATTATTTGTTCCTTTTCTTTCTTTTATTTATAGCCCATACACAAAATAACATCGGAACAAATCCTAAGAAATTAATCGGCCAAGTAGGCATCATGATCAACCAGTGAAAACCCAATAAAAAAACAATAATACCTATAGTCCAAATCATCCAGTCAGGAATAAACCTGATACAAGACAAAATGTAAACTATAGGACCAGAAACCAGAATCGATAATAAAACTATCGAAACAAGTAATGCTAAACTTGCCATAATTAATCCTTCAAAAAGCAACCATAAATCACACTGTCAACATATTTACCTCCCTTGTAAACATGTTGAATGCGAACTCCTTCACGAACAAAACCGCACCTCTCACACATCTTCTGACTAATTATATTCAAATCCAGAACCTCACAACTCAATTTCCTAAGATTAAAAATTTCACGGCAAAATTTAATCCCAGACTTCATCAGACGATTGCCAAAACCCTTACCACGATAATTCTTGTATATGTCACAACCAACATCCGCTGTTCCATTGATGTAATTAATGTTCGTTAAAAACAAAATACCAACACTTTCATCTATTTCTGGATCTATACCAATCAAAATAAGATTCTTTGGATGATAGACATCTCTATCAATAACATCAAACCATCTTGATTGGTCTTCATCATTCAATATCGCTACCCTATGATGAAATTCATAGACCTCTTGCTTCAAATCATACATTTCCTTCAAATCACTCTTGTCAGCCTTGCGTAAAAATAAATCATAATTAAACATAAATTTCCTAAATTAGTGTGTAAATAATTATACAAAGATATATCTAAGGAAAAAATGAAATTCAATAAGTGGCTCTCCAAAAGATTGAAAATTGAAAGTAAAGTCCATGAAATGGAACCATTACCAACTGATAAATATCATCACTCCTTAAGATCAAAAGGAATATCAGTAGAAATTAAAAAATCAGGATCAAAATACGAACTACTTTTTTACAAAGATGATACATTTTCAAGAAGAACAACAAAAGCAGGGGAAATCATATATTTGCAACAAACTAAAGAAGGACAATACAGAATGGTAACATCAGATGGCAAAGGTTATGTCATAAATAGCACTGACATAATAAACCTAAATGATATGCCAGAAATACTCAAATTCTTTGAGTGGAAATTTCACTACGGTGACGAAGAAGTGTAAGGAGTAGACTAAACTTCTTCCTTAGAAGAAACAGAATAATAAAGACCACTTGCACATCGAGATTGAAACATCTTCAAAACTCGATGACACTCTAAGTCTGAATCATCACCATTGAAACTATCAACCTTAATTAAATGACGCTCCATATCAGCTTCATCTGAAAGCCTGTCCAAAATAATACTCAACTTGCCAGCACTATAAGAATCATCAATCAAACAAAAACCACCATCACCAACCAAAGGCCAGCCATTAGAGCCTAAACCAGAACCTGCACCAAACCAACCATCCAACAAATCTTCCAGACCACAAGCCTTTACATTCTCATTAACCTCAGATTGATTTGCACCACTGAACAAAACAACCTTGCCTAATTCCCTTAAGCCACGCAACAAAACCTTGATTCCCGGCCTCAATACCAAATGCCTATCATCTAACTGAAATCCCTTACTCTTGACATAATCGGAAAAATCCTTCAAATTTTTTCGATCATCATGTCTTTTCAATAAATTATCACTAATAGTGGAAAGAATAGTTCCCTCCATATCAATAAAAAATACAGGCCTCCAAAGATCATTGTAATTTAACATCATCATGCTCCCATACCCATGACATCACTACAAACAATATATAAGGAAAAATCTTGCCTGTAAAGCAAAATCACCAACCACTACGAACAGAACTGACAATATACTCTAGATCTTCACGACCAACCCACCACCCACATGGTATCGATACCATCCTCTCAATGACATAATCAGTTCCCTGCAAATTACCCAAACCACCTAAACATGGATGCTTATCATTCCTGTCATGAACACGACTACAACCTATACCATTTGAATAATGGTATCATATAATATATATTATATTACAATCATGTAATCTATACTTATAACAGATTGGTTTTCTCGCTAAATTATGATAAGCCTCATAGTACCAGTCATGAATAGATCTGATAGAGTCATACCATGCCTCGAAACTTGGATCAATCACCCACAAATAGACGAAATACTAATCGTTGACTGGTCATCAACCAACCCAATTAAAACAGACCCAGACCTAACTCCAATAACAAACCACCATAAAACAAAAATAGTAAGAGTAAATGACGAAAAATCATTCATGTCAATGGGCTTCTCTCTCAATGTCGCACTCAACCATGCCAAATATGATCATATACTCAAATGCGATATTGACTACAAACTCATAAACCCAGAACTAATCAACATGTTCCAAATAGATAAAAATAATTTCTACTGCGGGACTGTAAGGAACAAATGGGACTTCCACGGCTTCTCATTCTTCAAAAAAGAAGATGCAATCAAAATCAATGGATATAACGAAAAATTCCGTGGATGGGGATGGGACGACGAAGACTTCTACAGACGATTAGAAAAAATAGGACTAGAAAGAATTATAATCATGGAAATCGATAAATTCCTCTATCACATTCCACATGATGACTCACTAAGAACAGCTAACTACCCAGAAAAGCGCAAACATCTAACAAATAGACAAAACGCAATCATATCCTCAGAAGAATATGTAGGACAAATATCAAAATACACAACCATTAAAGAAGAACCAAACTACATAGAAATCATAAGATCATGAAGCCAATACTCGTAACAGTTACAGGTCACAGAACCAATGCGCTCAAACATCAACTCAATCATTATAAAAATGATGTAAGAGATGCTTTCATAGTCGTTTATGAACACGAAAATTCAAATAAATCTACCAAAGATGAAGTCGAACAAATAGCTAAAGAAGAAGGATTCAATATCCATACAGTCAGAACTCATAGACCATTCGACTGGGAACAAGTTACCAACATCTATAATGAAATAAAAAACATCTACCCAAACGACTGGTGGATAATAGCCGATGACGATGAACTACAACTATACTGGGAACCAATCGAAGACCTAATCCAAGATTGTGATAAACATGGATGGGAATACGTCTCTGGTGGATTCGTTGACAGAATAGGACCACATGGAACTTTCCCAGAAATAAAACCAGACTCAAACCTATGGGAACTATTCCCAATAGCATCATTCTTCCGCCACCCATTATCCAAAGCCTGTCCAAATAAAACATGCCTTGCCAAAGGACACATTAAACTGTCCAATGGCCAACATTATATCATGGAAGGACAAAATACAGTCTGGGGAACTAAAGGATGGCTACACCCCAAAAGATACCCAGTAAACCAAAAACTAGTACAGGTCCATCACTTCAAGTGGGACCAAACTGTATTCCAAAGACTACTCGATGTCGCCCAAATAAACCAAAAATATTCCTACTCACATGAATATCAACTGATGTACGAAGCTATAAAAAATAACAACTTCCAAATAGATCTACACAACCCAGAATTCCATGCACAATACTCACCAAACCCAGTTTACTCAGAATACCTAAAGTGGAATCACCTTAAAAACCTTATTCTTCATATCTGACTTTACAACCAAAAATAAAAACCATATCATCAAAGTCAGGAGGACAATGTGATGAAAGGTGTATTCGCTAACTGGATTCAATACAACACTAAAATCGAGAAAACTGCCAACACTCTCATTGAGCAGGAATTCGCAGATAATGGTATGAAAGCTCAAAAAATCCAATCATATGGTTGGCAACATGTTGATGTCAATAAAACTGAAAGCCTCGTCATAGGCGGAATCAACAAAAGACCATCTTCTCTTGCATTCTCAGGCAACACTGAATTCATGTTTCTAGTCCAACTCCAACAAGAAGCAACACAAGGAATTTCATCGCCAGAATATCAAGGCGCAGTAAGACAAATTATGTTTCTACAAGAATTCCGAAAATTCGGAATTCATGAACTCAATCTGTCAATGGATCAGGCAATAGGACTGATTAACACCGATGTTAATCTCGATGTTGATGACTTCACCTCCATGTACCCACTCATGATCGTTAATTTTCCTGATGAACTCAAAGACCATTACAATAAAAAAGGGGAAATGTTCCCAAGCTTATGCTTCGTCAGACACGACCCAGAAAAAGGATATCTCCTGCTAGAATTCCTCCAGCACCCAGAACACTGTAATGAAGTGGCTCACGGATGCCTTACATTCTTCCCCAAAAAATTAAGTACATTTGAAACAATCCAAGATAAACTAGATTCACAACAAATTAAAGAAGTAATGCTAAAAACTAGCATCGATGCAACTAAACTTGCTATCAACTCAATACTTCTTGCTCAAAGAAATAACGCCATGATCAGACTCGATAAAGGACCAAACCACCCACTACAACAACAGTTCCGAAGAACTATGAGAGGGACTGGTAACTTCAACCTTTTCCCAGAAGCAACATTCTGGTCATTTCAGCCAAACCTCAAGACTTTCAATTCAGAAAGCAAAAACAACAACACAATAAGCGAAATAGCCAAAACCTTAAAACCACACTGGAGAAAAGGTCACTGGAGAAGAGTAGCCCACGGTACTAAAAGAGCAGAAAGAAAGTGGATGCACTTCCCAGCAGTATTTGTCAACTCTGAATCATTCGCAGGAACTATGATCGATACAGGAACTTCATATAATCTCAACCAACCTAAAAATTCTACTTTGTAAACCAAATCAAAAATCATTGAAATAGTTCATAGAAAATTGAACTATTTCAATAAATAAATTATCATGGCAATCAATGAAACATACAAAAATTCTGGTCTAGGCAAATGGTTTGATGAGAAATGGGTTGACATTTCCAGAAAAGATAAATCAGGAAAACATCCAGAATGCGGAGATAGCGCCGAAAAAAGAAAAGATAACCAGAAAAAAGCATACCCAAAATGCCGACCAGCAAAAGAAGCAACTAAAATGAGCAAAGAACTCAAACAAAAAGCAACACAACAAAAACGTAGAGCAGAAAAAAAAGAAAAACATCACAAAGGAAGAAAACCTATAACAGTTTCACACGAAAACCTTAAAGAAGATATAAACCTATCAGAATCTAAAAACAAACCAAATAACCCAAAACTATGGTCAAGAGCCCAATCAATAGCCAAAAGCAAATTTGACGTACATCCCAGTGCATATTGCGTTCCACTTTACTCTGAGGCTTTAACTAAAAATGGTTGGAAAAAATATGATAAATTAAATCCTAAAGAAGAAATTTTAGCTTATGATCCTAAAAGCGACACTCTTAAATGGACAGAAATACAAGATATACATTATTATGAAAAAACAAAAACAGTAAAAATGAAAAAGTTAAGCTTTGATATAACCTGCACACCAAATCATAAATGGTTATATTTTAGAAATTCTTTTGAAGAAGAAATTGATTTGAAAAAAATTAATCGATATTTTTCCTTAATACAAGATATAAAATTAGGCAATGAAAAAATATCAAATATTAAAAAAAACAATAAAAGCATTCAATATTGGTACAAAAAATACAAAGATTGTAACTATGAAGAATTTTTACAAAATGTCCGCAAAAAAAAGGGAAAAAAATTCGTAGAAACTAAAGATTTATTAAAGAATGGCAACTTATTAATAAGTGCAAAATTAGATGAACAATATCGAAGTAGTAGGCCAATTCTTGAAAGCAAATACAAACAAAATTGGGTTGGAACGATTCTAAACATGTCGATTGAACAACTTGAATCATTCTTTATGGCTTCCATAATTTATGATGGGTGGAATCGAAAAAAAGGATCTTATGGTTTCAGTCAAAAAAATAAAGATCACGGAGAAGCATTTGAACTGGCTGCATTTTTAACTGGGCACAGAGTGAGCCAAGTGGGAAAAAAAAGAAGTGATGGTGTGCAAGCATGGAGCGTTTTGGATAAGCGATATCTGCCATTAGTTGGTGTAAAAATTATTGATGATGAAATTCAAAATGTTTGGTGTCCTCAAACTGAATATAGTACATGGGTAATGCGTCAAAAAGGTCGCATAATGATTACTGGAAACAGTAACGCCTATGCTAGTAAATGGTATAAGAAAAAAGGCGGAACTTGGAGGAAAAGTATGCTCAAAGAACATAACATGCCAACATTCAAACAATGGCTAAAAAATAAATCATGACTTCAATGATGGATAATATTTAGAATGTGCATCATCCCATTTTGGTTTTATTATTTGATTTAATATATTCAATATTTTTTCTCTGTTATTATAGTTTTTTTCGCTAGTTATATTTTTATTGACATAATTATCTTGAATCGATTTTTTTATGGAAATTAATGTGCCTAGAGAAATTTTATTTATTATTTCTGCACCCATTATCTCTAGCAATCCTTCTGTATCTTTTTCAATTGAATAACTGATTAAATCTAAAAAATCTTCATCATGCAATTTATTTATATTTTCTTTTCCCAATATCATTCCCATTTCTCTTACGTTTTTTGCATCTTTAAGAAGCTGAAAAACATAATAAGACCCAATCATTCCTAATTTATTTATATTTTCTTTTCCCAATATCATTCCCATTTCTCTTACGTTTTTTGCATCTTTAAGAAGCTGAAAAATATTACTATAATTCAATTTATTTATAGTTTCTACTCCTAATAATGTTGCCATTTCTCTTAAGTTTTTTGCATCTTTAAGAAGATAATAAATATCATCATCAGTCAATTTATTCATATTTTCTGATCCTAATGCTTTTGCCATTTCTTTTATGTTATTTGAATTTTTAAGAAGATGTTGAATATTTACATCATCTAATTCAGAATTCAATATTTTTTGAGATAAAGGGTTGTTTATATTATCGACAATAAAATTAACAAATCTCTTTGGCTTCCAATCATGATCAGTTAAAATATTTTTATAATTTCTTAGAATAAATTCTTGAAAAGAATCTGGTATAGGAAGATTTTTATCAACATAAAACTGAGCTATATGTGAAAAATCTCCTTCTTTTTCCTCCAATTCTTGCAAAATTTTCTCTTCATTTTCTGGATTGTTTTCAAGGTCCGTAACCATTTTGCCAATATCATCAATAGCATATTGTTCTAATTCATAATATTCAAATACTTCAGGAAAATATTTCTTGATAAACTTGTAAACATTTAATTTCATCTTGATGAAACCATCTTGACTAGGCATTTTGTCGTTAATATCCATGAATTGACAATGCTCAGATTTAACTGCTTTTGTGCAATGAACAAATTGATATACAGGAATATTGTCATCGTGAATTATGTAAATTTCATCATATTTATAAATTTCATGATATGTTCCTGATGGAGAAGCAGTACACCATCCAGTATTTTTACCATACTTGCACAAAATTTTATGTCTTTCCAAAATTGCTTTCTTTTTTTCATCTTCGCTTAGATCGGATTTTATCTTTGGCAAATAATAACATTTAATATTGCCTTCTTGATACAAAGGATCAATATCATCTGCTTTGCCTTCTTTTTTATCCCTCTTCTCTTCTCTTTTACTTGGACCTTCTTCCCTGTCCCTCTCTTCAATATATCCTTGAATGTTCTTGCCAATATTGTAACTGTCAACTCCAAATTGCTGCTTTGTTACCCTGTTTGAACTCAAAGCCCAAAAAAGAGCATCCAATGCTCTTTCATAATCTTCAGTCAATGCTTGAGGTTTAGACTTTATAAATCCAAGCAAAAACTTCACATGATTAGCAGTAATTTTTAACTTTCTCTTACCAGAATCAACAGGATTACTCAAATCAAACTTATTCAAATTGTCAACCATCAATTGCTTTTGCTGCTGACTAACCTGAAAATTATTCAATTCAGCTTCATTAGGAGGCAATGGTATAGGTGTACCATCAGGTTTCTTAGGGTCAATAACCCCATTTATCCAAATGTCAATATTGGCTTCTATCGATTCATTAAAATAAAACCACTCACGAAAGTTTAACATGAATTATCTCCAACCAAATTTATTCAAACAGGTAAACTATATCCCAAAAATAAAGAAGCAGGACTATCACTACCATACCTGTTCTTCCTAAATAAACTCTTCTCAGATCCAGATAAACTATCAAACCACTTCCTGAAATCTGTCTCAAATAATGAATACTTCAACAAATAATCCTTGTACTTATCGTAATCAGAAACAATCTTGTCCATTGAATCACGCAAATCCTCTATCTCCTTCAACTTATCCAAAAATTCATCCCTAGATAATAAACCAGACTCAATATCATCAAGAATACTTTCCTTCCAATCCTCAAAACCCATACCACCTATAACATGACTAGTCTCAAATCCATCAGACCTGTAACCACGCTCGTCTCCACTCAAAACACTACCACCACTACTTCCACTAACCCTAATAACCTGATTAATAACCAAATCATCATTAACCCTGTAATCAGGATCACGAACACCACCAACTATCTTCTTAACAAAATTTATAGAATAATCCTTACCACCTAAACGAAAATTGTAATCAACATAACTCTCAGGCCATACTCTAGGCTGCATAGTATATGATGGCTTCATCAAAATACCCGGATACTTAGGCAACTTAATCTCACCAGAATTCAACTTCTTTACATTGTCCTCAAATTCAACACCATTCTTAATGTCATCTATCACTTCCTTAACCTTATCATTAAACTTACCATAAATAATACCACTCTTGTCAACCTTCTTCTCATCACCCCTATAACGTAAAAATAAAACATCATCCTTTATCTTATACTCAAAATCAGAAGGTATCAAATCATGCAAATCATCACAACCCTTACAAACAAGAGGCTCAATTACCAAAGACCCTAAACCCTTATTCCCAACATTCGTGTCAAACTTAATAACACCATCCTGCTCAATATGCAATAAACAACACTTCCATTCCTTACCCCTCTCTGGAACTACCTTCTTCCTCCATAAACCACTATATTCATTATTGCCAGAAATATTCCCAGTCAAATCACCCCTGTATCCCTTCTCCCAACTAACCTTAACCTTGTCACCCTTGCTAAAATCAACCTCCATCAATATATCACTAACCTCATTAATCAATCCAGCTAACCTCAAAATATCATAAGATCCACTCATCATTGCCCCCTATAAACTTCACTCTGACGCATATATCCAGCCATCCCCAAACCACGCATACCAGCTTCCCATTCACCCCTCTTACTCACCTTCACTCCACCTAACCCCAACTTCTCCATAGCCCATTTCTTCTCATTAGGATGCATCAAATGTAACCTCTGACGCAATTCCAATTTCTCACGATCAGAATCACTCATAGCTACACCAACTGCACTTCCACCCATTACCTTACTTATATGGACAGTACCCAACATAGGAGTACTTACAAAAACATCCTTACCTACAAAATATGACTCCATAGACTTCAAACAATCTATCAAATTACGATCATATAAAGGCTTTTCCTTATTCCAAAAACTCACTAAGAATATATCAGGAGGCAAACCATCCCAATCAATAGCGTCTAACCAACTCCTACTTAAAGTCCAATCTCCTATCCTCCCCATTAAATCATGCTTAATTCCATCAACCCTATAAGCAGTATCACCAGAATATCCCAAACCGTCTCGCCTATCCTGCAACTCTTGCTTCCTACCTATCAACTCAATGTGAGTGTCATAAGCATCACCAGTATACAAACCACTATCAGATCCCACTTCATTACCTAAATATATAAATGGCTTCTTGTTAACTTCATGTCCATAATAATAAATCTCATCAGGAGTTATAAAGCTTCCCTTTACATCAACCAAAGAACCAACAGTTGACTCCACATAACTCAACCATTCACCAAAATTCATAAGTCACCTCCATAAACTTCACTCTGACGCATATATCCCGGTAATCCTAACTTCCTCATGCCAGCTTCCCATTTGCCACGACTACTCACCTTCACTCCACCTAATCCTAACTTCTCCATAGCCAATTTCTTCTCATTAGGATGCATCAAATGTAACCTCTGATGCAACTCCAAACGCTCACGTTCCTCATCACTCAAAGTGCCACCAACACTACCTCCACTCATTACCTTACTTATATGAACAGTACCCAACATAGGAGTACTTACAAAAACATCCTTACCTACAAAATATTCCTCCATAGACTTCAAACAATCTATCAAATTGCGTGAATATACTAGACTCTCAGGATTCCAGAAACTAACTAGCAATATAGGTATGTTAAGAGGAACAACAGGCAAATTATCCCAGTCAGAACTGTGATTAGGTATCTCCCAATGTCCCATCCTTCCCATCAAATCATACTCCAATCCCTCTGTCCTATAACCAATTACACCAATATATCCCAAATCATGCATCCTATCCTGCAACTCTTCCTTCTTTCCTATCAACTCCCTATGTGTCGTATTAGGATTATTACTAATGTGTAACTTACCACCAGATACCACGTCCTTACCCAAATATATAAATGGACGCTTATCCCTACTCATACCATCAAAATATATCCTGTCAGGATTAAAATAAGGTCCATTTACCTCCTATATACCAACAATAGAAGAAAAACCCGATTCCAACCATCTCATAAATCCTAACATCACAAAACCCCCCAAAACTCAAAAACTAAATAAACTAACCTTTTTTATATAAACAACACAAAACGCAATTACCCAACGTAGAGTACTCTACTTCACAATTACCTTCACAATTATCACAATTCCATCCACAATTACCTAAACCTTCACAATTCCATCCACATATACCCTTCACAAAAACTCACAATTCAACTCACAATTCTATCCACAAAAACATCCACAATTAACTCCACAATTAATCACAAAACCATTCACAGATGTTATCACAAAACATTCACACAATATAAAACAAAATCATATAATAAATTTAATTAATTAAAATTCTTTACAGAATTGTGCCTAGAATCGATTTAGACACAAAAACAACACAGATCCCAATTAAATTAAAATAAATAGAAATAGACCCAAAAGAAGGCCATTAAAAACGATTTGAATAAATGTGAATGATAATTACTTGTGGAATTGAATGATTATGTGATTGATTCTTTATTTCTATTCAATGAACTGTTCAATGAACAGTTCATTGAACAATTAAAATGATAATAGTGAAGAATAGATGAGGTAATAATCAATTACACAATAGAACAAAAAAGATAAATGTTAAAGAACAAATGTCAAAAAACATCGAGAAAAATCAACTTTCTCCATAGGACACAATATTCAAAAAATAAAGAAACAATATGTGACCAATCATTGACATATCAAAAAGACATTACATAAGAACATACCACAACAAGAATTATACTAATTAACCATTTTAGTATGCACCAGATCTCATTTTTTCTTTTTTTAATGCCTAATTTGGTGAAAATATAAAGAAAAATATGGTTTTAGTGAGGAAGACTGAAGTGCAGTGAGGGAAAGAGATTAAGGTCAAATGAGGGGACTTGTTGGAAAATGGGTCAAAAATTGGCCAAGTCAGCGCCCCATTTTTTTACCAATATACATGTTTTCTGGTCATTTTTAAGTGTATTTTTTTATGATTTTCTATCAAAATTGACAATTTGTTTCTAATTTTCTCTAAATTTGTGATTAAAATTGTTATTTTATTGTTTTTTTGGTTAATTTGGACAAATGTTGTATAAAACTATTGAATTAAATAGAAAGAAATGTGATGAATTGTGGAGGAAGGGTTTTATTTGGGTTAAAATTGTGATCAAATTGGAGGAAAGTGGTTTATTTTGTGATTATTTGTTAAAAAGTTGTTGGAAAGAGGCGATTTTTGTTTATTTTGTGATTTAAGTGTATTTTTTTGTGATTAAATTGGGACGAAGTTGGGACGAAATGATAAAGAAATTGATTATGATATTTGATTTCAAAATTAATTTTGTGTCCTATGGAGAAAGTGGTGTTTTTCCCTGAAAAATGAGGTATGTGATAAAAAATTTAATCACAAAAAAACATTTTTTTGTGATTAAATTTCATTTCATTTGTGTTATGGAGATAAGTGTTATTTTATTTGGTCGAGATTTTGTTTTTGAGTTGTGTTTTTGTGATCTTGGTTAGTTGGAGTCGCTTTTTCTTGGGCATTGTACTTTATTTTGGAGTTTGGAGTACAATGCTCAAAGGTTTTCTTGGGCATTGTACTCTGAGTTTTGAATAAAAAGAGGTTTTTGGGCATTGTACTCTACGTTTTCTTGTTATAAAACCATAAAAATGATTTTATAACAAGAAATATCAGAAAATATACAAATAATTGGTTATGTTGGAGTGCGGATTGGACCGAGTAGTGATTGTGGAGAACAAATGGCTTGAGGGTTTTTCAAATGATAAGGTACAGTGACGATTTTACTAAGAAGCAGTCGATTGACATTGCTGTAGTGAGGCTTATTTCTGACCTTAAGAGTAAGATTGAAGAATTGACAGGTGAAAGCACGACATTTATTGACAATGTCTTATACCCATTCATAGCAAGTCTTCCTAAAAAGTGCAGAGATGAAGTTGTAGAAGGTTGATATCAGAAAATATACAAAAATATACAAATAATTGGTTATGTTGGAGTGCGGATTGGACCGAGTAGTCATTGTAACGATAACCCAAAGGAGTTTGACATGGCTAAGGCAGGTCGTCCTAAGAAGCAGTTCACCAAAGACCAGATCGCTCTGGTCAAGCGTGTAGTATCTGAGTTTGGCTTGAATGGGGCTGAACAAGTTCTGAATGAATCTGGTATCATTGCAAGTGTCCCTACTCTTCGCAATCTGGTGAGGAGTGGAAAGGGAGGTCGTCCTCCATTACGTTTGAAACGTGGTCGTCCTCGCAAAGTGGTTAAAGAAGTGGTTGTTGAGGAAGCAAAGACATTAGTAGTTGTTGAAGCAGCGTAATTTTCATCCCTCTGAAGTAATATTCAGAGGGTTTCATGCGTTTATTTCCCAAAGGAGTGTATGATATGGCCAAGAAATTGGTTCGTCGTGAGTTTTACATTCAGGAAACCAGTCAAGGTTACGATGTAATGGGGGTTGTCTTAGGTGTTGATGGTTACGAGTACTGCCATGGGCAGTTCTTCTGCAAGAAATATGCAGAAGACATTCTGAGTGACCTCAATGATGCAGAGACTCGTAAGCAGGAAGCTGCTTACGAACTTAACGGTTGATTAAACCATATAGCATAAGGAGAACGATTATGTTTGAGATTGCTTGTACAGTTCCAACCATGTGTGTGGTAGTTTCTCCAACAGGAGAATCTATCGACATCCGAATTAAGGATGGACATTTGCACATAATGATAAACACTGATACACCAGAAACTCCCGTGTCATACACGGAAGAATGGGAACGAAACAAGTATCAGAAAGACCCGAAGGAAAAGATATATTACCATAGGATTTCACTTCCTGTGAGTAAGCGCAACGATTGACATATGGAGTATTTGATGCAACCTCATTATGTATTTTTTGGTGAGGAGGATGCATTAAAGCGTCTTCCTCCCACCGATGAAGAGAAGTTGTTGAAGGTTAGTCGTGATAATCCAAACAGCCCTTTCAGTCGATTTGTTGGCAACGACAAAGCTGTAAGGAAGTTGCAGGTTGCAGCATATAAGGCACTGGGCGATCCTACTCACATGATGAGGGACTTGTCTTTTGCCATATTTGGGCCTGCTTCTGCTGGTAAGACTACACTGGCAAGGATTTATGCAGATGTGGTCAAGCTACCATTCGTCGAGATATCTCCCAAGGGAGTGAAAAATGTCAATGATGTTTTTGATCTTGTGAATTCAGTTTTGACTAATCATGGTATAGGTCTGGTCGAGGATGTTTCTAGGAACTACTGTCTACCTCCGACTGTTATATTCATTGATGAAGTTCATGCAATTCCTGATGGTATAATTCAGGGTTTGCTCAAGGCTACTGAGTTTAATGATTCGTTGATGATGACAGAGAATGGTAGGGTCTTGAATACATTTGCTGCAACTTGGATCATTGCAACGACAGACGAGGGTAAACTATTCGATGCATTCAGGACTAGGTTCTCTCCTGTCCATTTGCAGTATCTGCCCAAGTCTGATATCGCAAAGATAGTCAAGAAAGCAAATCCTGATTTATCTGATGAAGTTTGCATCATTGTAGCAAGTTATAATCCAAGGGTTCCTAGAAAGGCATTGGAGTTTGCTCGTTACATGCAGATGTACAAACAGATGCATGTGGACAAGAGTTGGGAGGATGTAGCTAGGAGTGTCGCAAATGATGAAGGCATAAATGAATATGGTTTTCATGAGTTAGAAGTTAAAGTATTGAATTGCTTGAAGTCTGGTCCAGTTGCCAAGAAAACCTTATGTTCCCTTGTAGGAAGGAAGGAGGAGGAGCTTGAAAGGTTCATTGTGCCTGTTTTGATGGCTGAGACGAGCGATCAGCCATCATTGATCACTGTAACCAGCAGAGGTTATAAGCTTACTGATGTTGGTATGCTGAAAGTTATGGAGATGGATGATGAATCTGATAAGTGTTCTCCTAATATTTCAATCTATGAAACATTGAGGTATCTGATTCTCAAGGTTCCTTCTGATCAAAGGGAAAGGGTCTATACCGAAGTGGTCACTGACCTTAGAAAGCAATTTCTCAGTGATCTTAAAGATCTAACATGACAATACAGGCGTGATGTCAAAAGATATCACGCCTGTCTTTTTTTTCGCCTTTCTTTCCTGATATCATAAAATATCTGAAAATATCTGAAAATATATCGAAAATTGGTTATGTTGGAGTGCAAGTCTGACCGAGTAGTGTTTGTAACGATGATCGAAACCCAGTGGAGTCTGAAGATGAAGATTACTGATTTGACTGTTGGCCAGCGTTGCTTTTCGGTTTCCACGAATAATATTAGCAATGGTGATAATATGGTGCGGATCTGGGAATACGAGGTTGTTGCACCAGAGTATCATCTTTGCAAGTTTGTTTGGATGGGCAAGGTTAGTGAAAACATCATTCAATGTACTGATGAGATTTATTTGAGTGAAAAGGAAGCATGGTTAGCTGCTGGCCAGAAGCTTGAGGAAGAGATCAAGCGTATTTCTGCTGTTGTTAGCGATTGCTACAACAAGGCTATCCTTGAGATTGAAAAGGCAGCGTAAGTTAACTTTCTTGGGGCATTCTTCATGAATGCCCCATTTTCTTATCATTTAACTTAAGGAGATATCAGTATGGAAGTTTCTTCTTCTTCGTTTGATGTTTTGAAAGATTTCTTTAGAAATGCATATATGGAACATCATTTCTATACTCCGGGAACTAATACTCCCTACAAGACTGAAAGAATTAAATATGTTTGGGTAGGAGATAACAACAGGTACTATCTCTCTGAGTTTGTTGCACAACCTGAGAGAGAAGCTTTGTTGCGTGGAAAGCGAGTTATTGATTCTAATGGTGTCCAGAGCAATGTATATTGGGTTGATAATGCAACTCTCTCTGCTGATACTTTAGATGGTTTGGTTCGTGCTTACATAGATCGAGTAATAATTGATTCTGAATATAAAGAAATTGATTTGGATTTGGATGCAGTTGATAAGTATTCCGATACCGAACCTACAATTGGCAGGTTAAACAGTCTCTTGAAAGCTTATGGTTTGCCTTTTCATCTTTGCAATTTGAGGAAGAGAAGGAACCGTAATTACTTTGATGTCACTGTAAATGATAAGTCTGACAATGCTCTTTACTTCTTACGTCAGGTTATTTCCAATTGCAGGAATAGTCAGGAAACTGTTTTCGATATCCTCTTTGCTTTGTTCCAAAAGGTAAATGAGAATAACATCTATCGTTCCGATGGTAGTTTCTCTTCTACTGCTATAAATTTCATCAAAAGGTTACAGAACGATGTGTTTCTTCATATCAAGAGATATAAAGAAAATTTTGTTCATATGACATATGAGCAGAAGAGGGTTTTTCGAGCTTTGTCTGAAATCCAATTGCATCATGATTGTGGTTTTGAGGACAAATGTCTTTATTTCTCATTAGGTGGAAGGATTATGCCTCTTGATTCGTTGAATGTAGCAGTTTTAGATAGGATTCGATTTGTCAACCCTGTTCTTAATCTCGATCATTATTGGATTGAAAGTCATAAAGCTATGATTCAGAAAGATATTTTGGATTATAATTCTGAAATATCGAATTGGTTCGATGATTTTTATCAGAAGATTGCATAAGGAGATATCATGAACAATTGGAAAGAAGCAGAAGTCGAAAGAAAGAAGAAGGTTTGGCCAAAGAAGGATGATACTCTCAAGCCTTTTTTCATAAGGAACTATAGGTTTTATCCTTGTAGTTTCCCTCAGAGTCTCGAAGAAGGATATAACTATTTCCTTTCCATTCGTGACTACAGAGGCATAAATCAGCTTGAAGTAAATAGTCCAAGGTTCAAAGATGCCATTGAGGCTAAGAAGTTCGCAGAGAGCAACAAGGCTCATCATTATGTTCTTAATTGATTATGTTGGAGTGCAAGTCCGACCGAGTAGTAGACATAAACCCAAAGGAGTTTGATTATGAGTTCTCCCAAAGAGATTATTGACGGTTTCGTCAATGGTGTGAAGGATTGGGATTCAACTCCAGCTACGTTGAATCTAATGCGGGAAGGGACAGCTACAGTATTGAGGCGTATCAAGTCAAATCTTGATGTGTCTGTTCAAGAGAAGTCTGAGCCGATTGTAAGCAGTTTTGTTTCCAACATCAGTGGTTCACTTGGAACCATGGTTAACAGTTGGATTGACAACAACAGCAACCAGTTGATGGTTGTCCCAGAGGGTACGAGGTTCGTTCATCGTGATAGCACTTATTTGACTATCATTGTTGAGCAGAAGCCAACTGTCAGGCGTATTTCTTTCATGCAGGCTAATTACAACATTAGTTTGCCTTTCATTCAGTTCTATGTGACATTTAACTGCAATGCTGCTGGTGATAACTTCAGTAGTTTGCATATTACTGCAACGAAGCGTCCAATAACGAGTTTGCAGGATCAGTACTGTCTTGTTCCATTGCCTAATGTTTCTAGCACTTCAGTATGTGTTGGGAACATGAATCTGCCGAATAATGGTGGGCGCAACATTACTGAGAAGGTCAATACGATTATCAGTTCGTATTGGTCTAGTGAGTTCAATGTAGATTTGAACCAGAATCTTCAGAGTTTTCTGAATGATGTTTTCTTCTATGATTTTGCTAGTAAGGAAACTGATAGGCATTATGAGAATTATGTTCGTGGTTTTGAGGCATGGCAGAAGTTGACTTCAGAAGATTCAATGTTTGCTATCAAGCCTCAAACTATCTTGCAGACTTCACCTCGTCATCTTGTTGGTAATCTTTTACCATCTGATTTGGCTAGCAGGAACAGCAAGGTTGCTTTCGTCAACAACATGAAGTCTACTATCAACGAAGGAGTTGTAGACTTCGTAAGAATTTTGACTACTCATTTGAATAGTGTTGATATCATGGAAGAGAATCGCAATCAACCTCATATGGTTGCATTGCAGTCTACTGTTCGTAACATTGCAAGCACTGCATATAGTAATATGTGGAGTGAATTGCATCACGAACATGAGAAAAAGGTTCGTCTTGATAATGCCAATCTTGATCGCAAGAAGGCAGAGATAGAGACGATTATTAACAGCAGTAGTTCTATTCTTCGCAACATTGAACTTGAGAGAGAAAGGATTGCAGCAGAGAAGTTGAAGGTTCAATGTGAGCTTTATGCAGTTAACCAGTATCTTTTGCAGAAGTTGGATGAGGTTTCTGTTCTTAAGGCTAAGTTGAGTCAGCATATTGACGAGAATGGTGATATCGTTGTGACAAAGAAGCGTGGTCGTCCTAAGAAAGATAAACTTCCTGATAGTATTGCTATCAGTTTGAATCGTGTTTCGTCAAGCACTCTTGTTGTTGGTCCTGATGGACAACCAATCAAGAGGGGTAGGGGTAGGCCTCGCAAAGCAGTTTGATTTTCAACCACACTAAAGGAGTTTACTATGGCATTGCCTCTTTTCCCTGTTTATCTCGCATCTGAAGGTTTTGTTCCTCCTTCAACCGGAACTTACTATCTGGTTGCCAAGGATGGTATTTATATGAGAGTTGAGCGTCTTCATGGTTCTGCACTGGTTAGGGTCAAGGAGATTCCTTTCCTTGCATCAGCCAATACCAATGGTAATTTCACATTACCTAAGATTTCAGCATTGGTTACGGCTCAGGCCAAAACATTCTTCAATGCTGTTTTCGATAGGTATCGTTCAGAGTCCTATTTGACTCTTCTTTACTCCAAGAAGCTTGAGTCATATCGTCTCTGGTGTCCGAAGCAGACTGTCAGTTATGGTTCTGTCAATTATGATAGGACAGATACTGTTCCTGTCGAGGATCGTGATTACATTGGGAATGATGGTGATGGTTGGCAGATGGTTGGCACTATTCACTCTCATTGTGATTTTAGTGCATTCCATTCTGGCACTGACGAGGCAGATGAAGCTACATTTGATGGAGTTCATCTGACATTTGGTCATGTCAATTCTGATAGATTCAGCATTGCCAGCAGTATTGTCTTCAGCAATAACAGAAGTAAATTGGAACCTTCTGATGTTGCTTTTGGTATTGTTAGTGATTCGGAAGAGGAAGTTGTCGAAGAGTACGATTCCAAGGTTCGTGGAATTCCTGTCAAGAAGTCTTTCACCAGAATGGAATATTATTTCCGTCTGGAATTGAATGAGGATGATTTGAGTGAATTAGAATTCTTCCGTGAGAAGTTATTGAAAGATTGGATTGATAAGGTTGAGCCTCGTATTACTCGTGCTGACTCTTGGGTTCCATCAAGCACATCTAAAACATCTAGTGATACCAATGAGAATTGGGAAGATATCACTAAGGGTCAGGGATGGCTTTATGGTAGGAGTTGGCGTTATGGTGAGGATAATTCTTGGGGAATCCAAGAATGGGATGGCGATTGATATCAGTTGATAATTTCGGGTGGAGGAATAAATCAATTTCCTCCACCCGAAATTGGTTATGTTGGACTGCAAGTCTGACCGAGTAGTGTATGCGAAGATAACCTAATGGAGTATAAGATGCATAAGGTAAAGGTTATTGGTACTGGCGGCATTGGCTTGTGTGTCCTTCCAGTTTTGGGTCGTTTCCTAAATTACTCTTGGGACAAGTTTAATGATGTCGAGCTTCATCTTATTGATGGAGATACATTTGAAGATAAGAATGCAGTGAGGCAGGATTTTGATCAGATTGGAGCGAAGGCAACTGTTACTGCCAACAACCTGAAGGGTAAGTTTGGCAGGATTCAAATTTATGATCATCCAGTATATTTGGATGAGGACAATGTTGTCCGTTACATTCGTGAGAATGACATTGTCATGTTGTGTGTGGATAATCACAAGTCTAGGAAGTTAGTTTCTGAGCGTGTATGTGAGTTGGATAATATCACTTTGATCAGTGGTGGTAATGATAGGTTGGATGGTAATGTGTTTTTGCACATTCGTCGTGATGGCAAGAACATTACTGCACCTATCACTCAATATCACTCTGAGATTGCAAATCCTACTGATCTTCATCCTAGTGAGATGAATCAGCCGGGATCTTGTAGTAGAATGGCAGAGGAAGTTCCTCAGATTGTGATTGTGAACAATTTAATTGCAGCAACAATGCTTTCTGCATTTTACAATGTGACCGATCCTGAGATATACTCAGGAAAGATCCTTGCAAATCCACATTTGTATGGTGAAGTGGTGATGGACATGCCTACAATGAAGGCCGTTCCAATGCAAAGGTGGGTTCGATAAAGCTGATATCTTAAAATATCAGAAAATATATCGAAAATTGGTTATGTTGGAGTGCAAGTCTGACCGAGTAGTGTTTGTAGGGGTGGTTGATTCTAACAAGGGTAAGGAGTTTACTATGAGCGATGTTCTTTCGACTGGTTTCGCAAACAGTGTTGAAGCTCAGGGTGCTTTGAGTGCTTTGGCTTCTAATTTGGTGAAGGTTATTCACGGAACTGCTGATGGCAGTTATCCATTGGGTGGTCATACGGTGAGTGCTGCTCGCAGCACATTCGCCCAGACCCACAACATCCCTTCTGATGCTGTTGCATTTGTCAACGGTATTCAGGTTGGTGAGGATCACATCCTCAACGCCAACGAGTCTCTTGAGTTCATCAAGCAGGCTGGCGTAAAGGGCTAATTTGGCGAAACCAAACTCTCAAGTCTGAGGGGGATGCAATGCTCTTGCATCTCTCTCAGGGGTTGCCCAAGCCGTTTCCAGACGACTTGCAGTGAAGTACTCGTAAGGTGACTGGGTTTGGCGGATAAGCGGCAGGTGAAAGACCGTTAACTGGTTAGACGGTTGACCGTATCCTGCTAGTGCCTGTTATTTCAAGGGTGGCATAGTTAACTCTATGCCACCCTTTTTCATGCGATTTTTTACCCAAAGGAGTGTGTGACAATGGCCAAGTATGAAGTAATAATTCAAGAGACTCTTGAACACACAGTAATTCTAGAAGCCTCTAGCCTACAAGAGGCAAAAGAAAAGGCGTATGAGGTGGTTATGAATGGTCCCGATTCAGAATATGACACGGAAAGTCTAGGGACAAATTTGGTTACGGCTGATTTATTATCAGTAAAACTATGAAGTTTCTGGATTGGTTGAAGTAGACAATCCTGATGTGAATTAATATTTCAAGGGTGGCATAGTTAACTCTATGCCACCCTTTTTTTATGCGATTATTTACCAAAAAGAGTAATGACAAATGGCCACAAGAGCAACCTATTGTTTCAATTTCATAAAGGAGTATCTAAAAAATGTCTAACTTCGCTCATAAGTTGTCCATTGCCTTGCTGCAAAGCAAACTGGATATTCTTAAGCAGAACATTGAAAACAACCCCAATGCTGATGTTGGTGACAGTCAGAATTGTTCTATCGAGAAGATAGAAAGAATTACCAATGATGGTAATTGTTATCAATTTCGAGTACACACATGGAATGAATTATCAACTGAAGAAGAAGAACCAAAGATATATTCTTTGGTAGAACTGCAAAGTTTGATATCTAGGATCTGTTCCTATGATTCTCAAGAGATTCATAGAATTATCGACCAGCAATCAATTGTTGAATGATTTTAACCTCAAGGAGTCATTAGATGTACGGCAGGGGAAAAAAATGCTAGTTGTAGTAGACAACAAATATACTTATGAGTGCAATTTCAAAGTTGAAATTGGCGATAAAGTTTATTTGCCTGCACCTTTTTTTTCAGAAAGATGTTGGATCGGCGAAATTACAGCATTGACAAGTGAATACCAAGGTGAGGTTAAAAAAATTATTGGTGTTGTTGAAAAAAATACTGACAAAACAATCGGATAAAATGATTTCTCCGAAATATCAATTGGTGTTTGTGAACAGTGTTGCAAGGAGTACGAAAGATGAATGTTCATGTTCTGACAAATGGCGCAACTGTTATCACGACTTCATCCCATGGTTTCAAGTTCTCTGATGGAACATCATGTGGACCACAAGATGTCCAATTCGTCTCTCAGTTCACGTTGCAGAAGAGCTACAAAGTCTCACGCCAGATCAAGGGAATGAATCTGACCTGTTCCAAGTTCGTTGTCTCAGAAGACCAGTATAATCTGTTGCAGGACATCGCAAATAAGGCAGACATCGTATTGGTATCATTCCAGCTTCTTCAAGCCCTGCATGACACTTTCGGGGCCAATGGATCTTTTGACAATGTGGTTTGTTTTAATGCAACACCAGAAACATCGAGGTCAGCCCCGAACGATAAAATTGTGGATGTGAACAACTGGAGTGTTATTGACTAAGGAGGTATGACATGGAAGATTATTGTGATAGCAGGGAAGAACACGAGTCGTTTAATTACGACAGCCCATATCAACATGCTGTGCATCAATCAATAGTTGGTGCAATTGATAGAGGGGATGAGAGTCCTTGGCTTTTGACACAATTTGACACATGGATTGCTAATCCCAATTATAAGGGACCGCCCAATCCTCCACATCCTTACGATTAGGAGTTTTATATGTTGAATATGTTGCCCTCATGGGGTCGTATCATGGTTGACATTATCAGCAATGAGATTGTTGAGAATGAAGATGTACCGCCAGAGGCTATCATAGCCTCTATGTTTACCCATGCATCTCAAGATATTACTTTGAATAGTAGGCCAAAATCACTTGCAGAGTATTCTGCAAGTGCCATCATAGCAAGATTGATGAGGAAGTTTGAAATCAAGGCCATTGGTTCAAGTATTGTAAAAGATGTTCCTATTCGTGGAACCAATGTTTATGAACATAAGTATGAAACCAAGGATGGAGTTGAGTTCTATGCTTATCAGTTTGGTTTTGGTCCCATATCAGGAATTGACCAGCTTTCGAGCAGTATCCTTGAGTTGAATACGACTAAAGGTTGCATCATGTGTCAGTTCACAGGATATGTTGATGATGATGTAGAATGTCCAATATGTCGGAATGGTGCAACAAGAGGAGTTGTTGTCAATGATCCTAAGTATAAGATATTCAAAAATTATGGTTGGGATATCTTTAGAAAAGAAATAGGTGATAAAAATGCTGATACTCTTATTGCTTTTGCAAAAGAATATCATAGCTTCTTTACTAACATGGAGTTTTATTGTAACAACGCAAAAGGACTCATCACTGAATATACGGAAGAACATGGCTTAGGCTTCTACTTCGACAAAGAAGTAGAACATGATCTTTTCCTTATAATTGCAGAAGACGAAGACGAAGACGAAGAAGGAGACGAAGATGATGAAGACGAAGAATCCTTTGAGTGAGATTGGCGAGGAAGTATTAAGGACAGAGTTTGTCAAGAAGGTTGTTATAGAATCTGATAAGGATTGTTGGATTAAGACGACTAGAAGTGGGAATCTTCATGCTAAAGATCCAGAAGACCTTTTCTGGATCTGGGTTGATTATTGTAAATCTTTATAATTTTTACTTTACAACATAACTAATTAACTATAGATTGATAAACATGGGAGAAAAAAATGAACGAGGCAGCGATCAACAGTTTGAATAGAGTTATCCAGCATTTTGAGCATAATGCTTTTGCAATCATTTCAGCTTCTAGAGGAATTTATTCCAAAGAAGAGAATGATCAAAGGACTGATGAGCTTAAGAGTATGGTTCGTGCTGCTGGATTTGGTTATGTTAAGATGAAAGGTAAGTATGTCGAGGGATTTGGAACCAAGGGTGAGAAGCATCCTGTTGATGAAGATGTTCTCTTTATCGCATCTCGTCCTATGAAAGTTGAAACTCCTGATATGTCCAAGGATGAAAAAGAACACGTTTCTAATGTAAACAAGCAATGGAATCAGGATTTCAAAGATAAGGTTTCTAATCTTGGGAGTAAATTTGATCAGGAATCAATTATTTTCAAGCCTTATGGTGACCCAACTGCATACCTTCTTGGCACAATTGATTATGACGAGAATGGTAAGTCTGTTTTTCCCGGTAATGGAGTTATGGTTCCAGCAGGAGTCTCTGATGAACCTACAGGTAAACTAAAGGCTGGTAAGGCTGGAATGTTTCACTCAATGTTATGGAAAAATAAAAAGACATTCACTTTTGAATCAGTAGAACACGCAAAAAGCTTCTTCGGAAGCTGGAGCGAATTCCTAAATAAAAAGAAAATATTAGAAAGCTAAAAATAAATTAATTAATTTTTATAAGCCGGCAAGAATTATATCTTGCTGGCTTTTTTGTTTGTAGAGTATTCCACGAGTTGTTTTAACAAGGAGCTTATCATGAATTGTTTTAATTGTGGTTCTCTTGGTTCATATGATTCGGTATATGGTTATGCATATTGCCATGTTTGTGGTAATCTTGGTGTAAGGGCTAGAGAGAGGATCAATGGTCAGGTTTCAAGAGAGCAGGCAACATATCAAGAATATCCACAGAAGGCTACTGAAACTCCATCACAGTACAGGAGAAGGGTTGCTGAAATTAAGGAAAGCTTAAGGAAGCAAGATGAGATATATGCTGAGATTCAAAGGAAAAAGGAATCAGAAGCTGTCATTGATCAGCATATTCGTAATATTGGGGAGATCATTAAAGAAAACTGGCGAAGAAATGGTAAACTGTGATATATTTGAGGAATATTTATAAATTTGTCTTTCATTGATGTAATGGGATGTGTTATAACAAAGTCAAGGAGGACTGTATGAGTGAATTTGTAGAAACTACGATTGAGTTGATGAAAAGTCATAGCGTTGATATTTTCATGAAAGAAAATATTCAACGCAAGGATGATCCTGCTGGTTTATTGGCTGATCTGTGGCATTATTGTGAAAGATATGCATTAGATTTTTTCAATGTAGTTGCAGACGGAGAACTTGGTCCACAAAAGGGTACATATGAAGACTGTCCATCTAACATTGTGTCAGATTTAGTTGAATGGTGTGAGATAAATGATTTTGATTGGGAATTTGAACTGGAAAAAGCACAGTTTTTAATCGAAATGGATACTAACGGTTCTTTGGAAAGAGTTTTGCAAATCTGAGCAATAAACCTGTATAATGATTTAGTCAGTTTCGACCTCGTAGCTCAGTTGGCTAGAGCATCTGCCTTTTAAGCAGAGGGTCTTGGGTTCAAATCCCAACGGGGTCATGTTTATATGTTTTTAACCAAGGAGCCTTTCATGTCTGTATCACTAGAAAAAGAAGATAAGAAAGAAAGCAAGAATTCTGTTCAAACAGAAACTGTTATGCAAAACCTGCATGACAGGATTGGAGTTCCTAAGTCATATAGCCATACCAAAGCACTCAACACTTATGACAACCGATGGCGTATCAATGTATATGCATATTTCCAAAGTGATACACCAAGTCTTATCAAAAGAGTCTTTATCGCAGGTAGCTTCTTCGTCCAAGTAGATAATAAAGGTAAAATCTTAACCGATATCAATCGACCTTGGTAATATAAAATTATATGTAATGATAGAAACCAGTGGCTAAACCACTGGTTTTTTTATATAAATAAATAAGAATAATTGATTATGTCCGACTGCAAGTCTGACCGAGTAGTAGTTGTGAGGGAAACCAATGGAGACTGACGACTAAAATTAGAGGCGCACAAATGAAAATAGAATGGCAATTTGAAATAGCCAAGACCATTGGTTTCTTTGGTCTTGGCTACTGGTCTTGGCAAGCTTATCACAACTGGTTACTAACTCTTTTCTTCTGTCTAATGGGTTCCGCAATTGTTTCGATAGCCTATAGGCTATCAGAAAGGAATAACAATGTACGAGATTAGATTCGCAAATGGAGAAAGCACATCGTTGTACACAAGTTATGAAGAAGCTTGTGAAATTCTACAAGAAATTTACGGAGAAGACATCGTAACAGGTCACGATGGTGACCTATCAACTATAAGCAAAGTATAATCTACCCAAGGCCAGTGGTAAATCCACTGGCCATTTTTTTTGCCCATAAATATTGATATCATTAAATATCACAAAATATAAGAATAATTGGTTATGTTGGAGTGCAAGTCTGACCGAGTAGTCATTGAACCAATAACCAAGGAGTGCATAAGATGCTTGCGAACCAAGATGTCCGTCAGCGTGTTGACGCTGGCAAGAAGGTAGAAAAGAAGATCATCGAGATTTTGAACAAGGCTGGCCTTAATCTCACCAACCCAACCAATTCAGAAGACATTCTGAATAAGGTTGATGCTTGGGTTGATAATGGCAAAACAGGTATCCAGATCAAGTTCCGTGAAACAGGTGATGATCTGTTGTTTGAAGTCTACGATACTTTCGTTGGTTTCAACCACCCCAACAACAAGCTTGGGCGAGACTTAAAGGGCGATGCCAAGCTTTATGCTGTTCTTATCAAGCAGAAGATTTTGATGGTTGAAAAGAGGCAGGCTGAAGAAGTAATTCAGGAAATGCTCGACGAGGCCCGATGCAATGGCTGGTCTGAAAGAAATCAATCTAGCCAGACCTTGTATTACGAGTCAAACAATCATGAACTTCAGCTTAAGCTTCAAAGTGACCCATCTGATGGTAGTAAGAAGATTGTTGCCTATATACCAAGGGAATTCTTCAGTAACTGCAAATCATATGCAGCATAAGGAGGACTTATGGACGAAGCAAATTTCCAAAGTGATCAGGATATAGCTGATGCTTATGGGCTTCCATACATATTCGACAACTCAGAATATGTTATGGAAGATAATGAGGTGAGTTTCAATCGTGTAGTCCAGATGCACAAGGCTACTAGCTTGTGGATCGAAAAACATCGAAGGATTCCTTCTTCCAGCCCAAAAGCTGAGAAGGAAGAAAGAAAGATAGCCATATGGCTAAGGGTTGTCCTTTTCTACAAAGATGTAATTCTCGATCCTCATGATGTCAATCGAGAAGAACGTGAAAGCAATGAGAATACACATATATTGTGTCAAAAGGTGATTAGAACTGGTCGTTTACCCCAAGGAGATGAAGAATATGAACAATCGTGATCGCTACTGCTCTTTCATTGTACGAAAGCCTTTTGGAACAGTTGAGAATATTTTCAAAAAGGATTCAATCTTCAAAGCAATTGTTCGACCTATTGTTAAAGACCTCAAAGAATATTTTGCTATCCAGCCAGAAGGTGAACTTGAATTCACAGTCATCCCTTGTATCAATATCAAGTTCACAGAAGAAGAAATCGAAGTCAATGATATCTAGAATTTGAAGAACTTACGAAGTCTTGGTAATTTGGTAAATCATTACCATAAAATGCTTTGCCATGTTAGTGATTTTGAGAAAAGTATCATGCTTGGGTGAAAAACTAGCAGGAAAAGCTGTATAATCAAGGATGTAGAAGGCAAACATATTGTCTTCTACATCCCCAGAAGGAATAAGTGTCATGGAAAGATACTTCATAATGCTGATGATAGTCTGCACAGCTATTCTTTTCTTCAAAGATACGATGAAAGCATCTTCTTCCCTGAATAACAATTAGGAGCAAAGCCATGAGAAGCATGATGCTTTTGGCCTTGTTCACGACAGGTTGTGCGAGTTGCTGCAAGAGAGTGGAGATAATTGAGGTTTATGTACCCGAAAGACTCCCACATATCATCAAACAACTCCCAGATCCTGATCTGTATGATGAGCAGAACAAGCCATATCACTTTACTCCTCCCATCATCCTCGAACCATACAGACCAACAATCCAATCTCCTGAACCATTGCCATTCAGGAAAACAACACCAATCGAACCCAGATCAACCATGAACACCGAACAGAAAGATCAGTTCACGGTTAAATCAAAAAAGGTTGAGACTATGCTCAAAGTATGTCTCATAGAGAATGGACCTGACTATGGCACACCTAATGTATATTGTGAACTAATCTGGAAATGGTAAGCTCGTAGAGTATTCAACAAGCTCGTAGAGTATTCCACAAGACATGTGGAGTATTCTACGAGCTATTTTTTTATGTAAATATATCAGAATAAATCATTATGTCCGACTGCAATTATGACCGAGTAGTCATTGAAGGAGGATTGAATATGAGTGAACTCAATGCTCGTGTTTCAGTGAACATCACGTTCGTATTTGCGAACAATGAGGTCTTCACTCTTGCTGCTGATGAAACAGCAAGGGACAAAGTAATGCAACTTAAGGCCCGAATAGACATGTGGGGCAAACCAGTTCATATCGAGACAGGTACGAAAATGGACATCACATCACCAAGGAGGAAGTCATGAAACACTATCCAGTGTTTTTCTTACAAGGCGACGAAGCCTACAACCTAATTGATCTCGATGAACAAGATCGAGATCAATTCATCAATGTCATCAGGGAATATATCCCTGATAATCTACCAGATCCGATTGATGGTGAACCAGCACCATTGAATTTCCGAATCAATTTCCGAACCACAATTGGAAGTAAAGTATATCGAATCGGGTATACTACTAGTGACGGTGGTTGTCTTGGAGTTGATCTTATCGAGGAGAATTAAATGACTCTTCCATCAAGATATATTCTTGATGAATCAATAGAAAATGATTTGATACAAGTGGAAAAGGAAGTCAGGAATGATATCTTACATAAAATTCCTGACTTCCAAGACTTTTACTTGTATCAAATCAAACATATTGAACATCTTGGGAAATATGTTCTCCAAAGTTTTAGAAAGCCAATAGTCCTGATATGTGTCGATACCTGTAAGAAATCTGCTAAGAAATATAATCTTAGCATGAGATGTGTGTACCTGACAACAGTTCTACATGAACTAGGACACGCTATGCAGGAAGCAAGGGGTAAGTCACTAAACGAAGAAGAAGCTGAGTCAGTGGCTTATGAGTATTGGAACTATAACACATTGCCCGATTGGGTTTACAACAGGAGTAAATGATATGTTTTTCTTTATCTGTGAATCATTGAAGGTAACAGAACAAGTTTGGTCTATCTTAACGCAGTCATGGGGTGGCTTCTAAAACACAAGGAGAAAGAAATGGAATACTTCATCTCTCGCAATCCTGACATAGTACCATTTAACACACATTCCTCTGATGGTGGTGTGATGGTCAGTAAAACCAATAATCATAAGCTGGAAGGCGTAATAACCCTACAGCGTGAGCATGTTCTGAAAATCCTTCAGCATATTGGTGAGAAAAACAGAAAATGGATTCTTGATATGCTCGCAACCTCGTAGAGTATTCAACAAGCCTCGTAGAGTATTCAACAAGCCTCGTAGAGTATTCAACAAGCCTCGTAGAGTATTCAACAAGCCTCGTAGAGTATTCCACAAGCCTCGTAGAGTATTCCACAAGCCATGTGGAGTATTCTACGAGGCTTTTTTTATGTCTATATCATAAAATATCTAAAAATATCACAAAATATACAAATAATTGGTTATGTCAGAGTGCAAGTCTGACCGAGTAGTGATTGTAGGGAGGACGATTGATCCTCTCACAAGTTGCGATGGAGTCTGAGAATGAACATCATTTCTAAAGAATTCGTTACCGCTGGCAAGTCAACCTTCACTCTGGCCCTGCCAGAACCTTACGCAACAGAAAATGGCCTAAGACCTCACTACACCTTCAAGGTGAGGTTCAAAGAAGGTTCCAATGGATTCAGCGACACGTTCTTCGTGTCACTTCTCACTGGCCCAGACAACACCAACTCCTATACTTATCTGGGTATCCTGAACCCAGATAACGGGCAGGTCAGGACTACTGCAAAGTCCTGCCTGAATGGCGAAAGCCTTCAGGTCAAATTGATCAACCGTGCTTTGAAATTGGTCTGGGAAAACAATACCCAGCCTCTGATCGACAAAGGATTCGCTCTCCACCATGAGGGCAAATGTGGTCGATGTGGGAGGAAGCTTACCACACCAAAAAGTGTTGATCAAGGTTTTGGACCAGAATGTGTACAATTTGCAGCATAATATTTTGTGAAAATTGGGCCGCAATGTAAACAATGTGAAATAAAAGAGGCAAAGGAGCAATGATATGAAAGTGAAAATCGTGATTAGTCTCGATGGAGTTTGGGTTGGGGAAGGCACTTGGACAGAAGATTGCGAAATCATTAATTGCCAAGCGTTACTTGGCAGAAATCAGGATGAAAGCGACGAAGCATACGAAGAACTCGCTCAGGAGTTGTCAGAACTGCCACAGTGTGATGATAAATGGAAAGGCCCGGTAAGAATCGAAAGGCCTGAAGGAACCTACTTTGCCGAGTTGATCAGCTGATTCCCCAGAGGGCACCAACTAACCCCCGCATGGCAAACCCATGCGGGGGTTTTTCGTTTCCCATATCGTCGTTGATTCCTAATCGTCTTCCATATCCACGCATCCAATCGCAGGCCCGGAAATGCCCCTAAGAATATAGAAAAAAAAATCCAGATAAAGTTAAAAAAAGTAAGAAAATATGGGAGCAAAAAAATCCAGAAAAACATGAAAGGGGAATTCTTAGAAGATCAATAAGAAAATTAAAACTTAGCGTTCCTGAGGTTTTAGAATACATTGATAAACATAATGGCATTTGTGAAATTTGTGGACGTTCAGATATTACTCTTGCTATAGATCATTGTCACAAAAATGGAAACTTTAGAGGTTTGTTGTGTTCTAAATGTAATTGTGGTCTTGGTCTTTTTTGTGATAATAAAGAAATACTAGAAAAAGCAATTTTATACTTATCAAATAAAACACTATGATCAGCCAATCCCCCTTGCCAAACAAAGGCAAGGGGGATTTTTTTTATGTCAAAATCTATTGATATACTAAGATACCTCTTCAACAACACCTGATAAATGAATTTCTTTTGGAATAGGTTTCCATACAACGAGCTTATTAGCCATGAATGGTTTACCTCCAGCTTTTCTGTTTACTGCGATTGTTATATGCTTTTTACTATTGACGCTTGGTACTTCTGTTTCTACACCAACTGCCATAACCTTGTCATCAACAGCAACAGAATTGACACACAGATCAACTTTTTGGCCAAGATATTCTTGTGCAGGACCACTGCTTGATGAACCAATATTTATTGTCATATGATGACATATCAATTCCCAATCAGGTGGTAAAGGAAATTCATTTATCAATTGTGACCTGCTGTTCTCGTCCAATACAATTCCTGTATACATCTTTGTCCTCCAAAACTATATACACAAAACCCGTTATGTTGGACTGCGAAACTGACCGAGTATTACTTGTGTGACGATTATTCTGGAGATGCACCTCATGTTCAAAATAATAGATTGTGAACTCAACAGAGAATTATGCCCAGAACTCATAGGGCAAATACTCCCACTAGAACAAACACCAATACTATGTCTGTGTATGTGGATTTCAGCGTAGAGTATTCCACAAGCTTCCAAACTATAACACAAGATATAAGTTTATATCTTGTGTTATATGGATTGTGATTAACACCAGAGTACAATACCCAAAAAACTCTTTGAGCATTGTACTTTAAGCCTATAATCACATAAGCCAGAGTACAATAACCAAAATATTCTTTGGGCATTGTACTCTAAGTTTTACCCTGAATTTTCTGATATCATAAAATATCAGAAAATATACAAATAATTGGTTATGTTGGAGTGCAAGTCTGACCGAGTAGTCATTGTAACGATGATCGAAACCCAGTGGAGTCTGAAGATGGTTCATTACATTACCGAAAAAGAATCAGTGGTAACCGTGAAATATACAAACTTTTCCTTCGACCTCACTTATGAGGGCGAAGTATACGGTTACCATCGTGGTGTCATTGAACATGACATCATTCTGGCGAAAGTAGTCGCCTACGATGATGCGTCATGGAACGAAGTTCCTGTTGACCCAAAAATGCTGGAAACTCTATCGGAAGAGTTCCCATTTGATCCAAAGACCCTTTTGGACAAAGAAGATATCTTCGACAAACTTGATCAACAGGAAGAAGAAGGCCTTAGAGACGTCTCTATCGACAACTTTATCAGCCGTTATCGTGGAAAATAATTAATTGGTTAATTGGTTGTGTCCAACTGCAAGTTGGACCGAGTAGTCATTGTAACGAGTAACGAGTAACGAGTAACGATGATCGAAACCCACAGTGGAGTCTGAAGATGCGTGAGATGCCTATAATTCCTATCGATCACCTTACCCAAGAAGAGCAAGAAATTGCTCGTGGCATTATTGCCACTCAGGGTAAAAACAAGGGTCGATTGAGGGCTGCAAAGCCTAAGATCGAGTACAACATCGTCATAAAAGATGGCCGCAAATTACGCCATCCAACATTGGAAACAGGCCGTGTGGCCTACTTATGGCGAATGGTTGCCTTTGTTGTTAGCCCAATAGGTCAACATCAGTGCCTGCCGGTATGTGCAGACTTTGATCTGCCCGGTGAACTCAGTGAGATGAGGGCCAAGGCCAAAGATCTTGATGCCTTGGCCGACAAGATCACAAATGCCATCCCTCCACAAAAATGGCAGGGTATCAACCGCTGGGCCAGAGCTTTTGGTATGGTTTGATATCTTAAACCAACAGGAGTGTTGTAATGAACAGGTCCGATTTCATTGCAGTTACTGAAGTATTGGACCATCTAAAGCAACATAAAGTTGCTTTAGATTCCATACTTAACGATCTGGGAATGTCAGATAAACATTATGATCATGTGAGAAAGGAAATGGATCGCATGATCGGAACTGGAGACTACACAATAGAAATTTGATATCATTAAGATAGCAGGGCAATAAGCTCTGCTATCTTTTTTTTGGCTATTTCAAAATCTGGAGTACAATGCCCAAAAGAATCTTTGGCCATTGTACTCCAAGTTTTTTCAGCGTAGAGTATTCCACGCTATCTAAAAATATCACAAAATATACAAATAATTGGTTATGTCAGAGTGCAAGTCTGACCGAGTAGTCATTGTAACGATAACCAAGTGGAGTAATTGACATGACAATTCAACAACGTCAGAAGATCGAGCGCAAGGTTGTCAGGGCAATTTTGGCAAAGGCCAAGAAGGAAGGCTATGCCATCGCCATCGACAATGGCGAAGAGCGAATCAGGCTCTCAGGAACAATCAAATCGATGCTGGAGCAATGCTTCAGTGTCGATGAAGAAGCCATCATACTCAAGAAAGATGGTAAAAGATCAACCATCTTCTTAGTATATGGCAACAGTGGTCACGATGTGATCACTGATTACAGCACGAGCCTTGAAGAATTCTTGGCTCCTATTGAGGCATTGTGCCAAAAGATATGTCTGGAATCTTGATTTTTTTTCTGAAACTATAACCCAATTGCACAAGTGAAAGGAACTTGTGTATAACTTATAAGCGTAGAGTATTCAACAAGCTCGTAGAGTATTCCACAAGACATGTGGAGTATTCTACGAGCTATTTTTTTATGTAAACACATCATAATAAATCGTTATGTCAGACTGCTGATCGGACAGAGTATTATTTGTAACTAACCACAAGGAGTAATTAAGATGCGTGAGCATTACGACTTCGACACAACACCATCAGAAGAGCCTTGCCAGCAGGTTGGTCCAAATTACGACCCAACTGCTGCCAGAAAAGAAGCAAGACGCACAATTGACCAAATTGTGAGCCTCTTCGGTCAACCACCAGAAGGATCGGCACTAAAGATTGCTTCAAATCCTCATGATTTTGGAAGCTATCTTTCAATAAGATTCATATACGATGACGAATCAGAAGATCACTCAAATTATCTAAACAAAATTGATGATAACTGGCCTAAAGAATATGATTCATAGTATATCACAAGCTCGTAGAGTATTCCACAAGACACGTGGAGTATTCTACGAGCTATTTTTTTATGTAAACACATTCTTTGGGCATTGTACTCTAAGTTTATACTGATATCACAAAATATACAAATAATTGGTTATGTCAGAGTGCGGATCTGACAGAGTAGTCATTGTAACAATAACCCAGTGGAGTCTGATTATGAACGATGTCATCATCGCCGCTCTTCTCAAATCCCTCAAATCACCAAAGGTCGAAGCTGGTGATTACAGCTTCGATGAAACCTTTGTTGTCAACATTAAAGGCAGTCTTAGCAAGGACGAGGACGAGACATATACTCCAACAGTGGACATCCCGCTGTTATTGACGATGGCCCTCCTGCTCGAAAAGATGGGCATAGTAAGGGATCGTGCAGCAGAGATGCTGAAGGAGGCGATGCAAGAAGCAATCGCCCACCAGCAGTCTGGTGACGAATACATTAGCCACTTTGTTAATGATATCAAAGTGGCAATGGATCGTGTCAGAGAGGTAACAGGGTCTTTACCAAAGAAGACCCGATCAGGAAAAACAAAAGTCAAAGCAGAAGTAGATATACAAAAATATACAAAAAAATGAGTATGTCATAGTGCAAGTCTGACCGAGTAGTAATTGTAGGGGGGACGATTGATCCCTCCTCTTCACAGGAGACTGCGCTATGAGTGATGCAGATTACGCCCTGTCTGCAGTGGCTGACCGATGGGTCCCAGCCTGCGGAGGCACAGAAGTGCCTTTTGTGGCCCGATCAGGGACCAAGCTTCTGTATTGCTTCAACCCTCGAAGGCACAAGCACGCCTATCTCAATATCAACACTGATATGATTATATCAGATGAAGAGGCGTGGATGCACATGGGCAAGTAGTATATAGACACAGTTATCAAAAGATAACTGTGTCTATTTTTTTTATTTAATCACAAATTCAGAGTACAATGCCCAAAAGATTCTTTGGGCATTGTACTCCAGATTTACTCAGCGTAGAGTATTCCACAAGCAACGTAGAGTATTCCACGTTATATCTAAAAATATCACAAAATATACAAATAATTGGTTATGTCAGAGTGCAAGTCTGACCGAGTAGTGTTTGTAGTGAGGCGGACGAGTGATCCACTCACTACAGTGGAGTCTGCGCCATGATGATCAAAAGGAAGGTTTCAAAAGTTCTGTTGGTTGGTGGGCGCACCGCTGAGGTGGCCCACCACGGGGTCGAGTCCCTTTATGAGGGCCTCGCCCTCGTGGGCTTCGAGCGTCGAGAGATTAGGCGGGTGCGCCTGATCTCTGTGGACAAGGAGGTGTCGCCTTGGCGCAAGCCACAGGTTACCCTCCTTGACGAGGAGGTTCTGGACTGGGTCCAGCACCAGCAGGCATTCGACCTGCCTGCGTAAAAACCCCGAAGTCAGGATGGGAAAAATCCCATCCTGACTTTTTTTTTATTTAATCACAAATTCAGAGTACAATGGCCAAAAGATTCTTTGGGCATTGTACTCCAGATTTACTCAGCGTAGAGTATTCCACGCTATCTAAAAATATCACAAAATATACAAATAATTGGTTATGTCAGAGTGCAAGTCTGACCGAGTAGTCATTGTAACGATAACACTTTGGAGTTTAACATGCTGAACGTGCATGAGTGCAAAGAAGGTTTTTCCGCTTTCATCACTCAGTGGGGCCGTGTGGCCTCTCTGAAGGAGTGGTTGACGTCAACCCTGCGATTTGAAATCGCAGGGGGAGAGCCTGAGATCACCCTTCTCGACGAAGTGGTGGCAGGGCATGAAAATGCCCCCCTGATGGGCTTTCGTCCATCAGGGGGGCAATGGTCTGATATTTCCCTTGAAATCCGTAGAATCTTTTCTGCGGACGATGTGGCCCATGGATGGGTCACTGTTCTAAATGGCGTGATTTATATCACAACGCTACTGGTCGATAGGCCATTACGGCTGGGTGATAAAAATGACTCACAGGATGATGAGTCATGATAAAAATTGCTATAAAGATTGACCAGTGCAGAATAAGCACTGGTCACAAGCAACATCGTTCTGGTGCTGGATATCACCATCATCGGAACACAAAAAGGAATCGCACAAGGGGTGCGATTCTTAAAAGGGTATTGAAGGAAATATAAGATGTCTAATGTTGATGTTGACATGTGGGGGCCTATCCCCGGTGGAGTTTGTGAGGCTTGTGGTGGCAACGCTTGCCCCACATTGCAAGTGTGGGCATTGTGCGCTATTTGTAGAGGAGTTGATAATAGCGCACAAGATCAAGAATCTGTTTCTGTTGATGATAAGTCTTGATAAATATGTGATACATGCATAACAGCATGTATCACATATTTTTTTTAATCACAAATTCAGAGTACAATGCCCAAAAGAATCTTTGGCCATTGTACTCCAAGTTTGAAACGATATTATTCTTTGGGCATTGTACTCTAAGTTTCTCCTAAAAATCCTGATATCAGGATATATCACAAAATATACAAAAATATAGAAAAAAACGGTTATGTCAGAGTGCAAGTCTGACCGAGTAGTAATTGTAAGGGGGACAAGTGATCCACCTTACTTCACAGGAGATGCGCTATGAGTGAGTACGATTGGTCGAAAGAGGACGAAAAGGCACTCAGGTTGGAGTGCAAGGCACTCCTGCTAGAGCAGGAGGCCCTCTGGAAATACGATGGTTTGCGAATGCCTCAGGAAGTGCGATCGAAAATCGACGCTGCGTGGGCAGCGTATGAGGCCTCCCTGTAAAAAATTGTGATAGATATAGATAGAGGGAGATATCTCCCTCTATCTTTTTTATAACTTTGATATCACAAGATATAATTAAATATCTTGTGATATCTTTTTTTATACCTGTTATTCTTTGGGCATTGTACTCCAAATTTGAAACAATATTATTCTTTGGCCATTGTACTCCAAGCTTCTCCCAAAAATTCTGATATCATTTAATATACAAAAATATAGAAAAAAATGGTTATGTCAGAGTGCAAGTCTGACCGAGTAGTAAGTGTAAGGGGGACGATTGATCCCTCCACTTCAAAGGAGACTGCGACAATGGTGAGTCTTAATGGTCTCATCCGTATGGGGGCCGACAAGGCCCTTGTTTCGGCAGTCTTGGGACGTGAGTCCCGCTGCGTGATCGGCACGGTATCGGGGTCACCCGTGCGGGTGATCCTAAAGTTCGGGACCGCCTCGCACATCATGGGCAGCGATGCCCATGTGTGTCAGGCCGTCAAGGCCGCAATTGGCAACCCACGGACGGAAATCAGGCTAGTGGCCTGATTTCCTTAGATAGAGGGAGATATCTCCCTCTATCTTTTTTTATACCTGTTATTCTTTGGGCATTGTGCTCTAAGTTTATTATTATATAAAAAAATATAGCGAGCTAACATTTTTTTTGTTAGCTCGCTATATTTTTTTTTATTTTTACAAAGATATAAATTGATAAATTATTATTGAAAAAGATATAGTTGGATAGTTACCCCCCCCTGCCGTCCCCTGCTATGACGGTCCCCTTTTTATTGAATCGTTATTTTTTATTTGCATAGTGGGTTGATTCGATTAAAAAATAACTTTTTGCAAAAAATTTGTCTTGACAATTATGTATAAATGCTGAAAAACTTTGAAACCTTATAATGATGGCATCTTAAAAAAATGCGGCTGGTGGAAATTTTGATTTGGTGTGGGGGTGTTTTATTTAATTTATAATATATAAAAATATCTATAGGGTAAATAATTCATGATATATTTCAAAGATTGGCTTCGACATGATGAGGGATATTCTCATGATATTGTTATTCATGGTTCTTTCAGGTTTTATCATGGGACTAGTTCTGGAAAGAACGATGAGGTATTGAATTCATTTAAGAGGGAAGGTGCTAGGTCTTCAGGATATGGTCATGGTCAGGGTGGTGGATTATTTCTTTGGACATCTGAGAGCAAGGCTAAATCTCATTCTTTGGATCGAATTAATCAAGAATTGGATGGTTTGAAGGGTTCTTTCGATGGTAGTCCTATGGTTGTTGTTATAGATGTTCCAAGTATTGATTTTGGTGAATGGGATTTGGACATTGAGAATCATGCGAAAGACATTCTTAGTTATGCTTCTAGAAGGGTTGGTAAGTTGAACAAGTTAGGAGATGTTTCTTTATCGGACAAGACAAAAGGATATTTATCAAGGGATGAAGTTGGAGAAAAGTTGACTGGTATTGATGCAGAGCCGGTTCCATTTTCGAGTATTAAGAAGAATCCTAATTACAGAAGTTTGTCTGGAAAGGTTCCCGGTAAAATGTTTGGTCTTCGTGATCCTTTGTTGAATGATGAGGATGATGATTATTACAATGTAGGAACTGCACAAAAGTTAGCACCTTTTTATTATGCTCATCAGGATAGGAATCCAGAATTGCATAAAAAACTGGAATCTTGGTTTTTTCAGAATAATTATGGGAAGAATCCGATGGCTTTGAAGTATACGGGAGAAGTTTCTTTGCCTGTGACGAAAATTTTAGTTTATGATGGTAAGAATTGGGTTGATTCTTGATTAGTTTGAATTTCATATTGATTAAGAGGAATTTATGTTAACATTTTTTGAATATGTTATGAATAGAGATTTTTATGAATCTGTAGATCCAGACGATGCTCAGAGGCGTTTTGAGTGTCAGAGGAATTTGCAGGATTTATTTTTATGGTATTCTGGTAATTTGGGTAAGAAGGGAGAGTTTTATGAGAGATTGGACAAGAATATAAGGGATTGTTTTAGTAATAGTCTTTTGTCATATCAGCGTAGAATGGTTAGAATAAACATTATTGATAAAGAGGACATTATCAACAGGACATTGATGCGGGTTCATGATACGGTTGAAGAAAAAATAAGAGATAGAAAATTGAATTACAACATAGTTGGTGGTTTGATTACAAACATGATTAGAGCATCTGTTGTGGACATTATAAGGCGTAACAATTGGAAGAGTGAGAAAGGAAATGTGAGATTTAACACAGTTAGTACTGTTCATGAGCCTAGTTCATTTGCTGATGATCCATCTTTTGAAAAGATGAGATTAGAGGATTTGTTAAGGGTTCCGAGTTTGAGTCCGAGGCAGAGGATTATTTTGACTCGCAGGTCTGAGGATGTGATGAATAAAGATATTGCTAAAGAATTGAATATTCGTCCTTCTTATGCAACAATTCTTTACAATGATGCGAGGGATAAGATTAAAAAGTACTATGGTATAGGTTCTTATTATTCAGGTTTTTCAGAAGAGTAAGAATTGGGTTGATTCTTGATTGGTTTGAATTTCATTATATTTTGAATTGTTCTAATTCATTTTGGTTTAGCACATATGATTTCATAGTTTTTTGGTTTAGTGAATTTGCTTTATAGAGTCTATGGACTCCGTCAGTTATAAAGAGACCGTCTGGGTATTTGACTATGATGATAGGGTAGATTAGATCAGTTTGGTTAGCTCTTTCGATAAATTCTGGATGACCGGGAAGTTCTGATCCTTCTTCGTGTGGGGATGGTTCTAGGTTGTGTAGAAGTTTAGAGATTGGTATTTTTTTTATTTTCTGTTGCGTAGTTGACTGTTTTTGGTACGGAGTAGGTGCCGTTGTTATCGGAGAATGTTTGGTCTTCCATTCTGAATGATTCTAGGAATTGTTTGAAGGTGGTCATGGTAATATTTATGTTTATGATGCCAAAATGGGTTTGCAATAATATAATTATGAAAAAACTAAAATAAATTTCAGCAGTCTATGGCTACGAGGTTATTTTCTTTGTCTAGTGCGACATTCTCTTTGTGTAAGTCATAGATTGGTAATCCGAGTCGAATGGCTTTGATGAGGTTATCTGTTTCTGGGGAGAATTCTCTGAGTTTTCTGATTATTTCATCTTCATCTTCATTTTCAATTGAGGTTTGTTTCAAAATTGTGGATAAGAGTTCATTTGTTTTTTCTGGTCCATATTTTCTTATAAAGTAGTCTTCATAATCTGTGTTAAGTTTTTCCTTATAGGTGATAAATATTGGTTTTTGTTTTCCATTTAGGTCAAGTTCTCTGATTTGGTTGTTATATATTTTTGCGACTCCTTTTGTTGCTTGAATTTCTGGCCTCATCATGAATTTTTCGCAAGGTTGTCCTCGCTCATGTTTTTTTAATCGTAAGGAATCATTCATTTCTTCTACTCTCATGACAACATTTGGGTGGTTGGTATCATAGACTGTGGCGAAGTAACCTGAACCTATCATGTTTTTTGGTTGGATATTATCTGGGTAGGTGAAGTGAGTTGTTTCATCTTTTTCCAGCCAGAGTTTGAAGTTTATCATGATAATATTCCTTATTCTGGTTTAATAGTTATAACGTCACCATTGACCAATTCGTATGTGTCCATTTTTTTCAGTGAGTCTCTTAACAATGAAGATGCTTCATATTTGTTTACGAATAGACCGTTTTTGTAAAGGTTAGCTACTTTTTGAATAGCTCTCGTAAAGGTTAGCTACTTTTTGAATAGCGGTTCTGTAGATGTTTTTGTTTTGGTATTTTGGGTCATTTCTGGTTTCTTTATTTAGTTCGGTTTTGTATAGGTGGAACATATCTTTGAATTGCCCGAATTCTTGTTCAAATCCTGATATATGGCCGATCATTTTTTTACCATCATAGATGATATAGTTTACTCCATCTCCTGCTTTTTTTTGGTGATATAGAGGTCATCTATGTTTAGAGGGATGGCATTTTCTGGAACATGTGTTTCGAGGAATTGGAAGAAAGTTTTCATAATTTATTTAGTGGTAACGGTTAATTATCTTCATATTTTATAAGATTGATTGATTCAACTGCTTTTTGACTTATTGGTTGCCAAGTAGTAGTTCCGTATGGATAGTCTTCTGCAACTTTCACCCAGTCATAACCTTCTTGTTTTAGTTTTTCTCTAACTTTTTTTAATTGTGGTATAGCTCCTGCTATGTTTCCTCCATCAACTTGAAATACCAAGTCATTACATTCATCCCAGTCTTCAATTTTCATTGCACGGCACAAATCATGAAAATTTTCTAGTTCAATAATATTCATGTTGTTGTAATCGACATTTGTGAAATAAATAGTATTTCCTCCGAATCCGGGATTATTCAAATATATTTCTGCTGTTTCAATATCTTCTGCTAGAGACATACCTTCAAAAGTTTTATTATTATTAGAAGCTCTCCATAATCTTATTTTGTTGTATTGTATATTTTCTTTCAGGAATTGTTTGAAGGTGGTCATGATATGATTCCTAATATTTTTTTAGCTTCAGTGGAATATAAAAAGTCATTTTGATCTCTATTTTTTCTTGAGTAAACATTTCTTAATTTTTGTTCTATTTCTTTCCATGAATTTTTGCCAAGGTGTTTAGCATGTTTTATTATTGTTTGTATTGCATCATCGTATATGTAAATGTATTCGCTTTTCATTTCCAGATAATCATCCAAAATACCATTGTTATACAAATCTAATATAATTTGTTGTGCTTCTTTATCAAAATTGCTTCTGCTGATAACAGAATTTCTTGTATGTCCTAATGCGCCATCGCTCATTGATTCATAAATTAACCATGCATTAGTTGCCCATTTTGCATTTTTAATTATTTTGTTAAATTCTTCGCTCGTTATTGGTTTGAGTAAGTTGCCTTTTCTATCAATTATTTCCGTATCATAAAGTGCAAAGAATATGGAATCTTTGTTTCTATGTTCTTTTGTTATAGTTAAATTTTTATATGCTGGATGATCCATTATTGGTGTTTCTTCATAAGGTGACCATTTGAATCTATTATTGTCTTTGCTAATTTCATATGGTATGATGCTTGAGTTTTGGATAATGCCTTTGTAGGCAACTGTTCCTATTTTTTTCATTGATTCTTCCCAAGTTTCTGTTCTTGCGTCTTCATCGGGAAAAAGTCTTGTTGGATCTATTGCATGTGAATTAATTTTTAATATGAGTGGAAGACCGCCATGATTTCTTGCTGCTTGCAAAGCAGCTTCTCTTGTGGCATAATCAGGATGAATTGTAAGATAATTAAACATTCCTCTGGATAAAGCTTTGACTGATGCGCCATAAGATCCAGAGCTTCCAGATATTTGTCTTGGGACTAATCCTTGTTCTTTGATGAACATATTATATAAGTTTGTACAGGTGCCGTGATAAAAATATTCTGGTAGATTTGCTTTTGGGTCCGTTCTTTGTTGGTCAAGCCAATACTGTACTGTTCTATTTTCCAATGATGGGTTTCTGAATCCAGCAACTCCTGTTGAGGAAATGACATAGTTTGATATTTCAGGATATATTTTTTTAATTGTGTTGATTACATTTGCAAAATTTTTAGACAATGGTTGTAATGATCCTTTTGCTTCGATTGACTTGTGTTTTTTATCAATTTTTATTACATCGGTTTCAATATAAGGGCTTGTAATTAATATTTTTCCATTAGGGGATAGTTGTAAGTGTAAGTAAGAATATTCTGTAGAATTAATTTCTTTAATAAATTCTTCTTTGTCAATTATTGCTTCGGTTAACAGCCATTGTTTGAAGTTCATAATGAGTATTTATAGTTTATCTATTGATTTCATATAATTGACATAAAATTGGGTAGCTTTTTGGTAATTATCGTCGATAGACATCCAGAAGTCAATTTTTGATTGATTTGGTTCTGGGTAATCTTTTATTAGGTGTCTTGCGAGGTCGTTCCATCTTTCGTGTATTCCTATAATTTGTTCTGGTGGTATTAAGTCTACCAAGACGTAGCTTGGTGGTGAGAATTGTTCTTCTGGGATAAAGAATTCGATAGTAGCTAGGTCTGATTTGAGGCTATAGAATGGTTTTCTTGCAGCCCAGATGACGGATGGTTCGTTGTGTGATTTTCCTGTGGACAAGGATTTAGTTATGCCATTTTGTTTAATTGATGGAACATTTTCTGGATTTGTTTGATGATAAAGTCTTACGCATCCATCTGGTATTGGAGCGGTTCCCATTTCTGGTGGTAGTTCAGGTGTTTCTTGTGATTCAAGGAATTGGTAGAAAGATATCATGATTTATTTAGATTAGCAGCTAAAATATTCTTCACAGATTGCGTAGAGGATGAACATGGTTGTTGCTGGTAGGATTGTGATGAATGATAGATTACTGATTAATTCCTTTTGAGAATTAGGCAATGCTGGATTATTTGTTGTTATATGTTGAACTATGTAAATGATTTCTTCCATGTATTATTTATTGAAATTTAAGTCTTAAATATATGAATTTTGGGTGAAGTTATTGATAAGGAATTGTTATGATTTCATATTGAAAACAAATCATCAAACACCCTTATATGGTATTATAACTGGAATTTCGTTTCTTCCTGCGTTTTTATAAGCTTGCATACGGTGATGTCCATCTCTGACGAAATAGTTATCTGGTGTTCCAGATACTTCTAATCCATCTGTATCTTTGTTTGGATTTTTTTTGAGATATTTGGTATATTTTACAACTGTTCTAGGAGAGTAAAGTTCTTTTTGTCCTATTGCGCTTCCTTTGAAGCCTGATATTGGATATCTTCTTTTAACAAAAGATCCATCCATTGAAACTATATATTCTTCTCCATTAATTGTGGCTTTGAATCCCGGTTGTTGTGTTTTAAGAAATTCTCCAATTCCAATCTCGCCCTTTTTGAAACTTTCTTCTGCTTGTTTTGCTAGTCTATCTCCTAATGGGACATATGTGAGACCGGGTTGAACATATATTTTAGATGTTCTTTCATAGTCAGGAATAGGATATTTACTAGCAGGAACAACACTAGGTTCTGGACTAGGTTCTTTCTTTTTTCTTGCTTCATGAATATTATTGATTAATTCATATTTCTTTTTATTCATGAATTCGATGAATTTTTCCATACTGTTATATATTTAATTTTTAATTTATTTTTCTATTCATTTATTATAAATAATATTAAGTAAAAATGTTTTGGAGGATGCAGATTTATTCACGTTATTGAAAAGCGTGTTTTATGCTTAAAAATATGATAAACGAATATAATCCTAGAATAAATCCATATCTTGAATTTGTTTATAAAAGAAATTATGGCATTGTTGACAGTTATCTTTTTGAACAAGATACTGCTTTAACAGGAAATGCTCCACAGGCCCAAGTTCAGAAGAAAGGTATTCTAGGTTCTTTTGCATCTGGATTTAAGAAATCTTATGATGCATCTAGTGTTTTTAGTCCAGAAGAAATACAGATGTATGAGAAGATGAAGTCGAAAATTGATCCATTTGTTGAAAAGGCTGTTGATTTTGCCAAGGTTACGGGTAAATTTTGGAGTGCATTAAAAATTCCTTTGCCTCTTGCTGTTGCTGTTGTTGCTGGTGTATTGATGGGTGGATTTGGCACTGTTCCGATGGTTGTTCTTGTTTATGCTGTACAGAAAAAAGTGGCTAATGCTGTAGAATGGCTAATTGGATTAAAAGGTCATGAAAAAAAGCATGAGTCTTTGAATTTTAGTGATTATTATCATAGAAGGGTTTTAGAAGAAGGCTTGTATGACACTATTGCTTCTGGAGCAGGAATGGTTGGTGGAGCATTGGGCAATGTTGCTGGTAATGTTTCCAAGTATGGTGGTTTAGCTCTTAGAAAAACAAAATCAGTAGCGTCATCAATGATATCTTCTGCTAAGAATATTTTTTCAGGAATATGGAATGTATTGAGTTCAGATCCTAAATCTGCTGCGATAGGTGCTCTTAAGTTATCTATTGTTGTTGCTGTTGCAGTTGCATCTGGAGGAGTTGCAGCAACTGCATATAAAATGTTAACATCACCAGAAGGTTGGTCAAATATTTCTAACATTGCTGCTGGTATGGGTGCTGCTAGTGCTGAAGAATTAAGTAAAACAATTGCAGATGCTAGTCATCAAATGGCAGCAGGTCATGGAGCAGCCCACGCAGCCGATGCCGCTCATGGTGCCGCTCATGGTGCCGCTCATGGTGCCGCTCATGCAGCCCACGCAGCCGATGCTGCTCATGGTGCTGCTCATGGTGCTGCTCATGGTGCTGCTCATGGTGCTGCTCATGCAGCTGGTCACGGACATGATATCGCTCATCATGCAGCACATATGGGAACTCATGCAGTGGCTGATGCTGCTGCACATGTTGCTAAAAAGGATCGTCATTTATCTGGACCAACAAATGTTTTGAGGGGACTTGTTTTAGGCTCAGGATGATTTGAAATATTTTCAAATAATTTGATCTAATTCTTTTGTTTCAAGTTCATTAACGATATTAACATGTGTACCCATAAAGTTATAAGTTATGTCTAGTAATATTCTTTTTTGTGCATATGTTATAAGTCCGTATTCATAATTTTCTTCATGGTTAAATTGGTATAATATTCTATTTTCTGGATATTCTATATTTTGTGTGAATAGGTTGAAGAATTGATTTTTTATTCCCTTGTATGATATATTTACACCTTTGAATTGTTTGTCATCTGTTTTCTGATGAGTCATTAAAAAGTTTATTACTATATCATCTGATGGATTTATGTTATTTTTCTTGAGTATATAATATACCTTTGCTGGGTAAAAATCTCTATTATCGTTAAATAGAGCATTGTCTGCTGCAAAGGCAAACTTTCTTAGCCATGTTTTATCTCCTTCGTTTTCTTTTTTTATTTGTTCTTCTTTTATTTTCATTTTATTTTGTATTTCTGAGTTATTTTTACCTTTTAATTCACGACCAATATATTTGAAACTATATTTCGATAAAAATCTTTTCATCTCAAGTGCGTCATGAATATTATCTTTATTTGATGCGAAAATATTAAATGATGATGATGGAATTATAATTTTGCCTTTCATTGATTCTTTTTCAGGTGAATTTTGTATTGTTTCTTCAAATTGAAAGTATGAGTTTTCAAAGAAATTCATTTTTATGGCTCTGTTCATAGCCGTTTTTATAAGATCTAAGTATTTTGGTTCTTCTGGCTTTCCCAAGTAGCCTACTGCTGCTGATCTCATTAATTCTTTCACGGAAGGAGATGCAATAGAGGCTAAGTAAGCTCTTGAGGCAACATCTCTTGTTTGCAATGCCTTATCGAAGGCATTTGGAAGATATTCCAATATAGATCCATTGTTGTGGATTAGCTGTGTCAGTTCGTTTACTTTATATACAATTTTATTAACATTGAATATTGGTATTTGTTCTTTTGTTGTTTTGATTAATTGTGATATTTCTTTCCATGGATTTTGATTTCCATATGTTTCCATAGATGCTTGTATGATGTTGTCTTTATCTTTATTTGTAAATTTAGGCCATATGTCGAAAAATTGATTATCTTCCCAATTTCTTGAGAATCCTGTTTTAATTTGTCTTTCTTTTGGTATTTTATTCAAAGTCTCTGGATATTTTTCTTGCATTATTTCTATAAACAATTCTGTTCTCATATGTCTTTTTAGAATAATAAAAGACATATCGTCGATTATTTCGTCGATTACTTTGTTTCCTTTGTCGATTATTTTGTCTTCAATTTCTTTGTCGTATTCTGTTTTCTTAGTTGATAAGTCTCCATAGTCGCCACCAATGTTTGGCATTTTTTGTATTGCTGTAAGAGCATAGAAATCATAGAAGTCTTGAGACTTAAATTCTAAGAGTGTTCTGGATTTGTAAAAAAAATCTTTGAAGTTCATGATGATATATTTATAATATTTGCCAAATATATTATTGGTAAATATTTATTGGTCTACTTCTTTTTCATTTATCAATTCGTAGAGTTCTTTTAATGCTAGTTTTATTGATATGGTGTCATCGATAGGTGCTGGTTTGATCCAATAGTCTTTTTCGATGCACATGTATTTCTTTATTTCTTTCATTACTTCTGGTTCGATGTCATCGAATTGCATTTCGTAGTTGTTGTTCCATAGTATCAAGCCTGATAGGTGATCGATGATATCGAACCATTTTTTTTTATTATTTGGTTTGAATTTAATTTTTTCTTCGCATATTTCGTGATAAATTTTTAATATAATTTCTCTTATTTCGTTTGTATTGTTTGTTTTTATTTCGCTTATGATTTCATCATTGATTGAGTCGAATATAGCTTTTACTGTTGCTTCGTTCCATGCGTATTGTTTTGGTGGTTTATTTGTTGAGAACATATCGTTGCATACTTTATTTATGGCGACGATTTTTTGTGTATCTGGCATAGAGAGGAATACACTTGGTGCATTGCCGCAAAATTCTTTATCATTTTCTATAAGGTTTTGGAATGCTTTTATTGGGTTAGTTTTTTCCTTGCAGATTTTTTGAGTTATTGATTTGACTCCTATCATGATTAGTTGTTTATTTGTTCCTGATATTTGTTTGATTCCTAAAGGTGTGTTCCACATTTGCTTATCCTTCTTGTTTAGAAGATTTTAAGCTATTTTTATTGTGGAGGCAATATGGATTTGGTGTTTGATGAGAAAATTATTTAATAGTGGTGGCGATAATGCAACAAAAAGGGACATGTTTTTAGGCATGTCCCTTTTTGTTTGGTTAGTTTTAGTTGATTTTCAGGTTAATCAATTCCCAAGGGAATTGATCTCTTCCGAAGTGGCCTCCTGTTGCCGTAGCTGAGTAGATAGGGCGACGAAGTTGGAATCGGTCGATGATGGCTTTTGGACTGAGTTGGACATTGTTTTGAACTAGTCTGGTCAATTTGGAATCGTCTCCTGTTCCGAAAGTTTGGACACGGACTGAGACTGGTTCTGCCACTCCGATTGCGTAAGATATTTGGACTTGGCATCTTTTAGCGAGTCCTTGGGCGACGATATTTTTGGCCACATGACGTGCTGCGTATGCTGCGCTACGGTCAACCTTGGTTGGATCTTTACCACTGAAGCTACCTCCTCCAATTGGGCAATCTGCTCCGTAGTTATCGACTACGATTTTTCTTCCGCTTAATCCTGTATCTGCTCCGGGTCCTCCGAATGTCCAAAGACCTGCTGGGTTATAGAGCCACTTGGTATTGGAGTTGATATACTTCTCATAAAGTTCAGCGATAGAAGGCTGAACTACTTTATGCAAGTATTCTTTTAATTCAGCAATATTGCTGAATGCTCTTTCTTTGTGTTGTGTTGAAACAAGGACTGTGTCGATATGGTTTGGAGTACCGTTATCGTTATAAGCGATTGTTACTTGTGACTTAGCATCTGGAAGTAATGGAGAATCAGATGAAGTCCTGTTTGCTTCAAGTGCGTTGATAGCCTTGAAGGAAAGGTGGTGAGCAAGAGGCATGAGAGAAGATGTTTCGTCACATGCGAATCCAAACATAATTCCTTGGTCACCTGCACCGATATCGCCATTTTCTTTGGCAACAGCGTTGGCGATTTGATCTGATTGGGTATTGATGAGGTTAAGAACTTTGACGGTGTTGCCGTCATAACTGGTATCGGGATGATTATATCCGATTTCTTTGATTTTATTGCGAACGATAGAGTCGATATCAACAGACTTGCTGCTGCTTACTTCTCCTGTGACGAGAACGACTTTTTTGCAACATGTTACTTCACATGCGACACGTTGTGTTGGGTCAATTGAAAGGTATGCATCGAGAACTGAGTCGGCGATTTGATCAGCGACTTTGTCTGGATGGCCTTTAGAAACTGCTTCGCTTGTCCAGAGATACATTTTTATTTCCCCTGTGATTGTTTGGATTGGACACGTTTAATATAAATTAGTTTTCCTTGATTGTAAAGTACTTTATTTTGAACTTTGCTGTAAATTTCTTGGCATAATGATTTACAATCCTTGAAAATCTAAGTATTATCACATGTAGAAATCCGTCCTGCGTTAACGGATGGACGATGGACGGTAACATGAGGATATAGTCATGAATGAAGACGAAAAGCGAAGTAACAGTCGAACTATGATTTTTTGCAAGTTTTTGCAAGAGTCTGGCATTCCATCTTCTGGTGATGTTGGTTCTTTGGAACATGCTTCTTTGCAGTGGATTAAGAAAATTCGCCAAGACTGCAATAATTTGCTAGCTTCTGATTTGAATATTATCCGCAGTCATGGTCTTTTTAGCAAGATATTTGTTGATCAGGCTAGGCAGAACAAGGTCGAAGAGTTGGAAAGGCAGATGGCTCAGTTGGCTCATCAACTCAAAGTCATCAAAGAAGGAGTTACTTCTGATCATTCTGCTCCTAAGGTTTCTGTTAAAATCAATGTGAATAAAAATGTCAGTCAAAATCAGATTAGATTTACATCGGCATACAAGGCTAACAGGAAAAAGTATAGGATGAAATTATTGAAGGCGATTTCTGAAAGTAAAGATGGTTTGTCAAGAGGGGAAATGTATATTGTATTGGGTGGGCATGCAAGTGCAAGTGTTCTTCAGGACTGTATTAATTTTCTTGAAAAGAAAAATTTGATTTACTTTAAGTCATTTGAAAAGTCTAGTGGAAGAGGAAGTAGAACTGTTCAGCATTGGGATGTTGTTGATCGGAACATGAAGACAAAGAAGGAAGAGTCTGTTGCTGTTAACGAAAGAGTTGTTCAGAGGCAACTTTTTGACATTAATGAAAGTGAAAAAAAGAAATATAAGCCTAATCCTGCATGTGTGTGGGCTAAGGATCTTGGTGTTTTTTCCACGAGATTGCAGGAAGCAGATTTAATTGGTTATGCCAAGATTAGAAGTAAAAAGGATGATACGATCAAGGATTGTGGATTAGAGAACTATTGTATTTATCCGAGTGGAATGATCAAGTATTATCTTCGTTTTCGCAGTTTTGATGGTACTTTCGGCTATTCTTTTAGGAGGTGGAGTACTTCCAAAGATCTACTTGAAATTAATCTTAAAAAAGAATTTGATTTCTGCAACAAATAAAGTATTTTTCAATGTTTAAGAAATTCTACCACTCCAATAATTATTGCTGGAGTGGTAGAGGTATTTTTATTCTTCAAGAAAGGCATGGTTTGGATAATATGTTTAATGAAAAAAAAGTTGAAAATAATGAAAAAGTTAAATCTCAATCTGTCACATTTTTGTTGACATATATTTTTATTCAGTCATTAAATGCTATTATTGGGTTTATTGTTTTATGTTTTTTTCGTCCTATTTGGAATAAAATTATAAACTGGTTATATGGTAAGTCTTAGTTAATTTCAATTGAATATTCATCAATAGTTCAACCAATTTTATATTTATTTTTTGATTTAAGAGCATTAAATTTTGAATCTGGTTTTAGGTCACTTGGCTTATCAAGTCTTTCATTTGCGTCTTGGACATGTTTTCTTATTCCACGATCATTTTGTTTAACTTGTTTGTGTTGAGGTGGGAATTTCATTTCTATCCAATTGAAAATAGCTTTTGGATCTCCTTCGCTTCCGCATGTGAATACATCTAAGTTTAGAAGTCCTTTTTCTGGCCAAGTATGAATAATAATATGGCTTTGTCCTAGAACGATAAGGTAGGTGAATCCTGATTCTGGGTTGTTGTCATAAAGAGTTAATTTTTTATCAAAAACTTTCATATTTCCATGTTCGGCTGCATCGACAAGGGAATTGATGAGTTCTTCTTTATTTTTTACTTTAAGAAATTCGCTATTTTGTGGTGAATACCAAAGGTCAACATTCATGCTCACTCCGGAGCAGTAATCACCTGTTGGGGTGCTGATTACTTCTATTTCTTTTTCTTCTGCTACAAGCCAATTTTTGAAATTAATCATATTTTTCATCATCTTGAATATCCGGGTGGTAATCTACCAGAAAAGCTTTTCATAACGCTTCCATCGGGAAGTGTTCTGACTGATGGTAAATTTCCTGATGCTGCTCCTAGACGTTCAGCTTCAGCAGCATCTTGTTTCATCTGTGCAATACGGTTATGAGCAAGTTGCATTTTTGTTTGAAGGTATGATGGTGCAGATTGTGTATCTACTGGCGCTGATGGTGCTACTGGTGCTACTGGTGCTACTGGCGCTGATGGAACCGATGTTGCTGGTGCTACAAATGAGTTTTTATCAACAGACATGATTTTATTACCGTCAAATCTCCATTCAGGCTTACCATCTGATCCATAAAAAGTATGATCTGTTTTATTGTAATAGTTAAAAGTAGGATTATCGGGTATTCCATCTCCATTCATGTCTACAGTCATTCCATGAGGAATAGAACCCATTTTAAGTTCGTGGGAATTTCCTCCAAAGGTATCTTTCATGGCACGGAATAGATTTTTTGTTTCCTGTGCGTCAGGACTTATCATTCTTCCAAAAATATCTCTTTTAGCATCTACGGCATCTTGTGCTGCTTGTGATTTAGCTGTTGCGGCATCTTGTACAGTTTGGGATTTAGCAGCTACAGCGTCTTGTGCTGGAGATACCTGAACCATAGTTGATTGTATATCTTGTGGGTCTGCACTTGGCATTACTTGGCTTATTTTGCTGCTTACTGCATCAACGACATCGTGTGATATTCTACCAACTATTCCACCTGTGAGCATAGCCACTCCAACTATTGCTGCCATTTTGGTTGCTTGTCTTGGATTTGATGAAATGTATTTAACTACATCGCTGATTCTATTTCCAAGACTTTTTAGTAGGCTTGAACTGAATCCGTAGATATAACCTGCTCCTGCTCCTACGAATTGACCTGTTTTTTTAGCAATCCAATCTCCCCATCCTTTTTCTTTTTCGGTAAGGAGCCATTCTTTGAATGAAAAGTTTTCAAATCTAGGTTCATCTTGATTGTTTCTTGCCCATCTTTTTTCAAAATCAGCGGAGCCTCTGCCAAAAGATTGTGTTTGTGGTCTGACATTTGCCCATATTTGTTCAAAATCAGCGGAGTCTCTGCCAAAAGATTGTGTTTGTGGTCTGACATTTGCCCATATTTTTTCAAAATCAGCGGAGTCTCTGCCAAAAGATTGTGTTTGTGGTCTGACATTGGGGTCAATATTTTGAGACCATCTTTTTTTGCCTGATTTAGTTGGCCTTGTTTGTTGTTGTTGTTGTTGTTGTTGTTGTTGTTGTTGTTGTCTTTCTAAGTCTTGTTTATCTGGAGCTTGTCCAAATGCATCAAATCCTTTGTCAACAAGTGCGCTGACGTGACCTCCAAGAAATTTGTTCATATGTTTTCTTGTGAAATACATGATAGCGCCCATTGGAATGGCAGAAGCTCCTCCAGTCATTCCGGCTACAGTGAGTGCTAAAGCTAGAGCGGGTGATACTCCAGTTTTTTTGCTCATGTAATTGGCCATGCTTTGACCACCTGCAATAGCTTTATTTACTACGCCGCCAAATTGGGCGTAATTTTTTTGGCCATATGAAGAAGATTTTCTAAAAGATTTCTTCATTCCTTTTGTGAAACTGTCCCAGATTTCTTCACTGAGCATCTCGAAGTCTTCGTAAGGAGTTCTTTCCATATAAAGTTCTGACATAATCATGAATTATTTATGGCAGCTTATGTAAATACTTTAAGATTTTATTGTTTTAATTAATGATTATTAAAAAAGGTAAAAATGGAAAGCATTGAATATTTAATGACAAAAATTCGTGATTTATACCATGACTTTGATGGAGCCAGCATTTATTCTGAATTGCCTCCTAATTATATTAAATTAAAAAATGTCATAGCCAATTTTCTTTATGATCGTGGAGAATTCACAAAATCAACATGGAATGGTAATACTGGTGGAGGTGGCGCAATTAGTTTTTCTCCTATTCTTAAGGCTGGTAAAACAAAGAAATCAAAAGTAAATCTTGCCGAACCAAGTGAAATTGGAACATTTGGTGTTTCATCTGATGAAGCGCCAAAGAAGGCAAAAGGCAGTAAGAAAGTTTCTCCTGATGAAATAATTGATCTAGCAGATCCAACTGATATTTATGCTAATGTTTCAAGTAGGGCCAACAATAGAATTCAAGGTGAAGTTTATGGACCTAGTGGCACAGGTCGTGATGGAGATTTCAGCAAGTTTGCCGATCCACAAGCTGCAAAAGATTACTTTATGAAGAATTTTTCAGGACAGGCAGCAGATCATTTGCATTTTGCAAAATTCCTGAGAGCTTTTAAGCATAGAGAAAGAAACATGCAGGAATCATTTATGAAATCTTTGACAAAATACAATGAATCTCGTTGGACTTTATAATATTTCTGCGATTTCTTCCATTTTGAGAGATACTGCTATGTTTGACAACTTGATCAAATTGATTCTATCTTCTTCAGGGCTATCATAAAATGCTCTGTGTGCGGTATTTGCAGAAAATGTCCATGGATCTGTTGTTATCGACATAATTGATACTATTGCACAACTGACATATTCATCTTGTCGGTTTTTTGATTCTCCCAATTTAATTTCTTGTAGTTCTCTCATAACCGATTCTGCTTTTTCTTTAGTCCTGTCATTTCCAGAGAGATAGTTCTTAGCCCATTCTTTGTATATTGGATTACTAACAATTTGTATGCTACAAAGAATAGCAAATGCTATTCTTTGATCATCTGTTGGTACATTTACTTGAATTTGTTTTTTTGCAGTTAGTTTACTGCATTCGTATCTAAATTCAAATGAATTTGTCACTTCTCCTTCTGCCAGCCATATATTTGGATTTTTGAATCCTTCGTATGCAGAGTTCATCATATGAGCCAGTATTGGATCGTCATAAACGCTGAATAGATAGTTTGGGTTATCGTTTTGTTCATGGGTTATATTTTCTTCCCATGTGACATCACGCCAAGTTTTGTTGTTACTATCAGTGATCAGGTAAAACATGTTTCCTCCACAGATTATAAGAGTGACATTTTTTTGTCTTTGCTTATTTTTATTTGTTGCTTTGACAAGTAAGTTTAGAAAAGATTACCCTTCGAGATACATGAATAATTTTATTGATTTTTTACAACAGCCTGATGATATAACATGTGGTCCCACATCAACTGCGATGTTATTGAGGTTTTACAATAAAAATGTTTCTGTAGAAGAAGTCAAGAAAATAACTAAGACTGTTTGGTTTTCATATGATGGTAAAGATTTTGGCATGACCGCACCAGAATTGATAAGAAATGCTTTGAATTATTATGGTTGCGATTCAATTTTAAGTACTGGTTTGATAAAAGACTTGAAGAGCATTTTAAGTAAAGGCAAGCCATGTATTGTGTTGGTGAGGAGTGGTGAATATAGTTGGCATTACATTGTTGTTATTGGTTATAATGAGGAAATGATTTTTTATGCTAATCCAAGTGATGGTAATTTAAGTGGTTTATCTGAAAATGAATTCCTTAGAGCTTGGAGTTGGAGCGGAGATTTGAGTGGTCGTGATTGTAGTTGGTGGATATCTTTTTGGTTAAAAGCTTTGGAAATTTATCCTTATTCGTACATCTACTGTAAATAGATTGGAAGGTAAAAAATGAAATACATTGCAGTTTTGATAATTTTCTTTTTAGGTTTTATTTTTTTCTTTTGGCCAGAAAAAAATGTCATACAAAATGAAAATGCTAAATTTATTGAAGATTTACAAAAAGAAAATTTGATTAAAGTAGAGGAGCCACGTTGGAAGAAATGGAATCGAATTTATGAGGCTAGTGATCCTGATTTGGGTGTTGTTTTAGGAGATTTAGAAAGTCATTTGAAGAAGGGTCATAGTTATCGAGATGACAATAAGATTACATGGGCTCATCAGGTCACTCATGGAATTAATGCTGTAATACGCAATGAAAATATGATAAAGGAAGGATGCAATGGATTTTACGTTCTTCAAGACAGGGCTATAATATTAAAAGAACCTTTTATAAAGATTAATGATGTTGCTAGAGAAATTCCAAATAAACTTCGTGGTCCTAGCTTTAATCTTTATCTTATAGAGCAGAATGATAAGTGGAATGACAGGCCTCTTTACTTGATGGATGAATGGATAGCTTTCACCAATGGTTCTGAAGTTGGTAAAGAACTTAACTTTGAGGGTTGGTATTTCGAGCTTCTTCAGGCTCATAATTTCAATGTATATTGCATGTATATGGCAATGATTATTGATAGAGATGTAAGTAATTATCGTGATTCTGAACTTAAAAAGTTCATGAAATGGAATATTGAGCGTGTATTTATGATTAGTATTCCGAGTGACAGAGAGGAAATTGACAGAGTCATTCAGAAAAAGACTGTTATTTTTAACAATAAATTATTTTGTCCTCATTGTAGGGTTGAAGGAATTGGTCAAAAAGTTGATTTGAAAAGAATTAAGGACTATATTGATTTAATCAGAACTCTGCCTGAAGCTGAGAAGTTGAGAGTTTTTGCCAAATATTATTTTGGCGAAGATTGGTGCAAAAGGGTTTATGGTTTCTAAAAAATGAAAATATTGTATATTCTCAATGAGTCTTCATTTTATATGCAGATGGCTTGGTTTAGCATTTGTACTGTAAGAAAGTTCAATCCAAACATACCAATAGAAATTCTTTATATTTGCGATAAAGGTCGTGATAATCGACATATTGGCGGTTTAGAAAGATATAATTTTGGCATAAAGAAATTTAACAGACAAACTTTCGTCAATGATTGTAAAGTTTTTAATGTGAATTTTAATTTTGTTCATGATCTTGATATGAGAGAAGAGTCTGGATATCATCCTTTGCAGAGGGTTGCTTTTAGTCAGGTCGAAGACGATCAGATTCTTCTTCTTGATGCTGATACATTTATCTTTGAAGATGTTAGGCCTTTTTTTGATTCTTTGAAATATCATGATATGGTTGTTGATCTTAATGCTTGGGGTCATTGGGGTGGAGAGTTTCAGAATAATGGTCGGATGATAAGTCCATTTAATTCTGGTGTCGTTTTATTTAACAATGGTATTTTGCAGGAATATGGTCGTCAGGTTTATGATCTTTCTATGAAAGTGAAAGGTGACGATCATCCTGTTGGGAAGTGGTTAAGTGAATACCAGAATTTTGAAGGTACATTTGGAAAGCTTGGTCGAGAAGAGATTGCTTTTACTTTGTTTGTTTATGATAACAACATAAAATTTAGGTTATCAAAGTTTAGAGAAATACAAACGAATAGCATAATGTGTAAGACAAAAATACATCATACTCAGACTCAAAATTACATTAAGTATTGGAGAAAATATTTTAAGAGTGGTGTATTCAAGCCTCACTTGAATTTGAAATATAAATTATTTTCTCAGAAAGGTAAATATACTAGAAGATCAACAATAAATGGACTAAAAAATGAAAAAGAAAAAATTAAAGATGTATCCTGACAAGACTATTCCGATGAAATTTCATGATCCTGTTTCTCCCATGCCTATGTGCGGAGAGGGTTATATTGGTTTTCAAGAATGGTTAATCAAAAAAGAAAAGAAGCATTCTGCTAAAAAGAAAAGACATTGAGGCATGAAATAAGCACATCGGTCGATGTGCGTTATTTCAACAAATATTTTTGTCTTTCATTTTGTCAAATACGTTCTGATTTGACAAAATGAAAGACAACCTTTAATAATTAACCAATGTGGAATTTTCGGTTAGCATATTCTTGTGCTTTTTCGATTTCGCCTTCATTCATAAATCGATTGAATTTCTTGCGTTGAAGAAGTTCAACAACTGCTTCGATTTCGGCAAGGGAAGCTGGTTTTGGGAAATAGATTTGATCTTCATCATTTTTCTTAGCGATGAAGCAGATGACTTGATCGACATCTGCGTCAATGATTTTGACTGTTTCCTCACCTAGACCAAAGCATTGATCAACTGCTTTGGTTTCGACGATTCTCTTGGCCTTGGGTCTCTTTGTGGCCTTGTTCATGGCTACCATTCCTTGTATTGAGTGCAAGTTTCTTCGCAACTTCTTTATACTCGAAAAAGAATGTTTTGTAAAGCCAATTTCAGTTGAAACTATATGTCACGCTAACATGAACTTTTAGTTCAGGAACTCCTATGTGAGTGCAGATTTTATGTTTTTTAGCTTCTTTTGCAGTAAGGAACCAATCGGCGTGACCTTTTTCGTGAATGATTTTGTTGAAATAATCATCTTCTTGGCAGCAGTTTTGAGCGAAGATAGTAAAAACTAGCTTGTTGAGTCTTTCTAATTCTTTTGAAGTACTTTTGATTTCTTCTGTTTTGCCTGCTGTCCAAGTTGCCGCATCGTGGAGCATAAGTGTTGCGTTTTCGGCCATATATCTTGTTTGTCCCATTCCAAACAAGATAGCTCCTGCGCTCATTGCCTTTCCTGTTATAATTGTGTGGACTGGAAGTTCTGATTTTTTTAGATGGCTTATCATATCAAGACATCCGTATACGCTTCCTCCATAGCTATCAATTAGAACTGGTATGAGTGGTTGTCCTGTGTGGTGTGCCTTTTCCATTTCTTCACGAAAGTTTTTGACACCTTCGTCATTAAAATTATTGACTACGACAATTACGGGTTGATCAAGTAGTTCGCTATGTTTAGCTCTGATGATTGGATCGACTGTTAATTTTTTATACATTGTTTTTCCTGATATTTGATGAATTCTTTTCGAGCGTAATGAAGCAAATCGATTGCGATCATTTTTCGCTCAAAGAAACATTGTTCGTCAATATCATAGGAAATGTTTTTTATTTTGTTTAATACTTTCAAAAATTCTTTACAATTACTTACTGTAAAGTTATCGCCTTCATAGTTTATGTAAATGATGCCTTTTTTATGATAAATTTTTGGCATAATTAATATTCCTGTGCTGATGATTTTAGATAGCAATATATTATGTTTTTTTTGAGGAAAAATGGAAAAAAATCACAAGCACATGATTCTTAATGCGACAGTTAGGAATCCTATCGTTTCTGAGGAATCTTGCAGGAATTGGCTAAAGAAACTTGTTGAAATTATTGACATGAAAATTCTTATAGAACCTGTGGCAAAATACTGCGATACATGTGGGAACGAAGGAGTTACAGGAACTGTCGTTATTGAAACGAGTCATAGCAGCATCCATGTTTGGCACAAAGAAGAAGAGCCTTATATAAAAATGGATATTTATTCTTGTAAAGATTTTTGTGTTGATAGAATTATTGATTTTGTTAAAGAAACGATGGATATCATTCATGGTGGTTACATGATTATCGACAGGAACACTGTATTGCCAGAAACAAAGCAAATTGGAATAATTTAATTATTTTTTTCTTTTGGCTAATATTTTTTGCGCTACTTTTGCCATAGTATGGGCATTAGGTGTAGAGATACATTGTGATATTACTTCTATTGGATCTCCAAATGAAATGTATTTTGGAGGTGGAAATGTGAACATTGATTTATTGAAATCAGGAGGAACACCATGTTCGTAATCTATGAACATGGTGTTTTTGCCATCATTCATGATTGATGACAGTTCTGAGCATTCATAAACTTCAATGTCGTTTGAAGCTTCAATAAGAGAAACAACCCAAGCAAGCCTAACTGTTTCTGACCATACAGTTTTATTGTTAATTATTTGAATTGTTATAAGTTCTTCTGCGGTTTTTGCTACTTTTTGAATGAACCAGTCAGGAATTCCGCTGATAATGAATACGTTTCCAAGATTAAACCATTTTTCTTCATAAAATTCTTTTGGATTTTTAAGTTCTTTATAAAATTCTCCACAATTAGTTATTGCGGAATCAAATGTGAAAAATGGATCACTTGAATAAAGGAAGGCTCTGGCCTCAATAATTGGGATGATATCTTCTATTGTTCTTTTGAGAATCATGTGAGGCTTGATGATTGCAACTGTATTTTTTATCTTTTTGGCATTCAAAAGCCATAATAGTTGATAAACCTCATTTAGAGGTGCGAATCCTTTTTTTCGTCCAACATCATCATATAGATAAGTGCTTGTGTGAGTATTGGCATTTTCCATATAAGGATATCGATTATATAATGTTCTGTTTATCCCGACAAAAATTTTGTCGAAAATGAAATTATTTTTGAAACTTTCTAGTAGAAGTTCAATTTGCCAATCGTGATAGGCTTTTCTGTCAACGCTTACGAAGTATTCCATAAAAATAAAGGAGTAAATTTTCAAATTTTAGAATTTTTTCTTAGGCATAAATATAAGTGTAACATTTAGCAACTTTTTTGTGGGTATCAAATATGGCATTTGAGTCATACAGAAAACTGGTATCTATTCTAAAAGAAAAGTGTCCACTTGCCTTTCCAGTAAGTGTTCGCAGGATTGAATTGACAGAAGTAGATGGTGATTGTTGTCTTCATAAAAAGAAATTTTATATAAGAATCAATAAAAATATATCAGAAGGATTGGCAATTGATACATTATTGCATGAATTTGCTCATGCGAGGGCTTGGAATCATCTTCATGATTCCCAAGATATTTGTGATTTTTATGAAAATTCCCATGATGCGATGTGGGGAGTTGCCTACAGTGAAGTTTATCAAATTTATGAAAAACACTTTGATGGTTAAAATTGATTTGTTGTTCCATTTGGAACATCATGGATTATAACGCTTTGAAGTCTAGGATTGGTTTTCTTTAATTGGTGTCCTAAATCAGTAAATGCTTCAACATGTTCTGGTCTATCTTCCCATATTTCAAGCAAATCAAAATCATTGTTAAGCAACATTTTTATATTATTTGATTTAATTTCAAATGTTCCAGATCCTTTAGTTCCTGATTGTCCTGCAAAAAATGTATTATCAAAACTAATTCCTGCATGATCTAATATTTCCATGACACGATTCTTTATCTGGAAAGGTCTTCCTGTCATAAGGACGACTTTTGCGTTTGGATCTTCAGAGTCTTTCTTTTGATTACTGACAACATCTTGAATATACCAGTGAGGATCTGGCTTCTGAGGAACTATGGGTGGAAGCAAAGATTCATTTCTGCCCCACCAGCCTTTGAATGGCCATGGTTCACCAGTTTCTTCCTCGTAAATTTCTTTTCCTTCCTTATCATCAGGAGATTTGAACAATGTTCCATCAAAATCATAAATGACTAATTTTTTAATTTCTTCTGACTCCTTGATTGTTACAAATCTTTCAAAAGTTATCATAGAAGTCTTCCGATCATATCCTTCCATCTTTGGCCCATGAGCATTTTCTTGATTGGTTCAAATTCATCTCCTACTGGTTCTCTTCCTAAAACATGAATATACATTGGATTGGTTGTTTTACCGCCAATTTCATTAGTTTGATAGGGGGAAAAATCATCTTTATTAAAATTAAGGAATTGTTGAGATTCATTCCCATGCATTTTTACAACGCTCATCCAATCTGCAATTTTTGATTTAGTTAAACCTGTATGACTTTGTATCATGTCATAGAATTTATCTGTGTCGAATTTTCCTTTACCCCATTGATACATCTTAACAAGATAAGAAACATCATTTGCTTCATGTTTGTTCCATCCACCTGCAATCAAGATATCACGAACATCTTCTGGGCTATTGTTTCTTAGAATCCATGCAGTAACCATCCATCTGTCACAGCGAAGATCATTAGGAACATCTTTATCATCAAAATCAACATGTGGGAAAAGAACATTCAATAGACCACTTTGATTATAAGTTTTAAGGAATTTTTTAGGATTAACATCAGGATTTTCTAAACCCTTAACGAACTCATCTTTCATTGTTTGAGGGTCAACACTATCAAAATAATCTTCTGAATTTATAGCATTCAAATGTTTTTCTGGAATATCATTACCTTTTCCGTAGCGATTAAAATGGTTAACAAGTCTGAATGCTGTGACAGGATCTTCTTTCATTCTGTCTGACAATTTATCACCGATTGGCTTTATTTCTCCAGACTTTAGATGATTAGCTCCTCCGAATGGATCTATGAGGTCGTTATTTGAACCATCATAGTTGTTAAGAGGAATGTACATGGCATTGATTGTAAAGTCACGATTACTGGCATCTTCTTCGATGCTTCCTGCCATTTTTGCTTCATCAGGAGTAAAGTTTTTGCTTTTTGGAGAAATGGAAAGAGTTGAAATTGGGAATGGTTGGCCATTTACAATGGCTACAATTTCCATTTCTTTGCCTTTTTTATCCCAACGGCTGGCATAAAAAATCTTACCTTTGCCAACGCTACTTGCGAGCCTATCATATTTGTGCATATCGCTTTGTGGCTTTACTTCCTTGAATCCAGCGTGAGAAAGGATCATTCTTATTTCACTGGGAGTAGCATCTGTGACAAGGTCGTAGTTTTTAGGAGTTTTACCTACAAGATGATCTCTTACTGCTCCTCCTGTAAGATAGAGTGATTTCTTTTTAAGCTGTGGCTTTACTTCACCCTTATTTTTTTCAATAGTTGTGTATCCGAGATCTACTCTGTCTGATTTAACAAATGCTTTGACGATTCTAGCAAGGTTTGCGTGACTTGACTTGTCGATTACAAATGGTGAAAAATCATTGTTTCCTTGTTTTTTCTGAAGTTTAATATGAGAAGTTACGCCAACTACTGGCGAATCTTCTTGTTCTTCACGAAGTCTAAAATATTTGGAAAATAAGCTGCTCATATTTGAATCCCTACAAAAGAATATAATTATTTAGCAAAATCTTCCAATTTTAAGTTGGAGGAGATTGTAATCTAAGAAAATAAAGTATTGCTGCTCCAATGACCATGAGAGCAAGCTTCCAAGAACTGTCAAAAACTTTTTCCCAAAAATTGTTTAAGTTGTCCACTTGCAACTTATATGATTCAAGTGAAAGCTTAACTTGGCTCAAATCTTTCATTACTTGAGACATGTCATTGGAAATGCTTTCATAGTTCTGAATGAGATTTTTCATTTTCTCATCATTTCTTGAAACAATCCCAATAATGGAATCAATTGTCTCTTGTGATTGGCTTTTTGGTGGTGACATGTTTTTCCATTTCTTAGTCCATAACTCTATATATTAAAGCAATGAGTAATATAGAAAAAATACAAGAAAATTCAACAGTTATCGCTGAGGAAATTGAGGTTTTATCTCATATCGACAGTGATACAGTTGAATCATTTCTTCCGCCAATGAACATCAGTGTTCCGCAGACAGGACCTGTTCCTGAGCAGAATCAATTGATTTCTGATGAACAATATCTTGGTTTTATTGATGAAATAATGACCAATATGAGAGAAGATCGTAAACAGGTAAGTGATTTTATTGATACATTTTCAGACATGGTTCTTAATGATGGAGATGCGACAACATCAAGTAAAGAAGCATTGGTCAACCTTATAAATACAAAGGTTAATCTTCAGGATAAAATGTTGAAGGCCGCAGATTTGATGACAAGGCTGAAATTGAAGAATCCTTATGCTTATTCTGGTCCTCATTTGAATGCTTTGCAGCAGAACAATATAAATATTGGATCAGAAAACACAGAATTTAATCGTAAGGACATAATAAAAGCCATCAACGCAGCAAAGAAGAAACCAAAGGAATAAAATGAGCAGACACGCACTTGAATCATGGCTCTATGAGGCTTCTGGTGATGTAGCAGGAGGTCAATCACCAATGGGCCAACCGGATTCACCACCAGCAGCAGGAGGGCCTCCTGCTGGCGATCCTAATGCCGCTAACATGCCAGATCAGATGACTCCTCCTGTTGCCGGAATGCAACAGAATAGTCCTGATGCAAATGCGAAGCCTAAATCTGAAATGCCAGAAGATATCAGTGGTGATCCAAGCGCACCTGATATGCCTTCAGACAAGAAAACAGATCAGGATTTTGAAAGCTGGAAAAATGAATTTTTCAAGGAAAGTGTTCGTGGCGATATCAATAAAATGATTGAAATGATTCAGCAAATTAGAGATGCCAACCTAGAAGCTTATCCTCGTAAATTTGTTGAAGATAATCTTCAAATTTGCTTTCTTCGTCAAAATGCCAATATTGACAAAGCCTGCAAATCAATCCGTAACAACATCAAGCAAAACCTTGATCAGAACAATCCTTCAGTTAGTGTTGTGAATCATATGTTTACAACAATTCAGACAATGCCTGAATTGAACAACATTTTCATCAAGCTAAAAGGTTTGCTTGGAATGAAAGGTGATATGCACAGAAAGTTCATTGCAGGACTTATAGGTGCTGTTCAGGTTGGAAGCGGTGCCAATAATGAAGACTTGATTTATAATGAAAGAGACTATTCAATAAGGATTTCAACTCGTTTTAATGATAGATGGGGCAAAGTTGATATTGGTAGATGGAGCATGAGAGAAGATGATCCAGAGCGTTACCTTACTGAACCTGAACAAAAAAGACTTGATGAAGGAAGTCCAGAAGAAAAAGAAGTGCTAAGACATAGAGTTGTTCTTGAATCAATTGCGGATAACTTCAAAAAGCGTTCATTCATCATTAATGTTGTAGGTCAAGACGGAACAATAAATACACTTGGCTGGGATATTGGTGGAAGCCTTATAAATGCCTATAAAAGCGGTAAATTAAAAGTAAAATTGCTTCAAGGGGCGAATAGCGAGGCAATGATTGACGAAGATGGAGCAATAATACCTTATGTTGATATAAAAGTAGTTTATGTCAAAGATGCTGCTGGTGGAGTTGATGATGAAGGAAAGCCAGCAAAAGAAGAACATGATTTTATGGAAAGAATTGATGGAATTTTATTTGTGACTGCACAATACAATATATTAAAAGAAGCTGCATCATCTTTTGGAGGCATAGTTCTTAAGGAAAATCCTTATACTGGAAACCCAAGCGATTTGCAAGTTTTAATGAGATGTGTTCCAAGTAGTCCAGAAATTTTACTTCGTAATTGCTAAAGGAAAAATATGAATAGATTTGAAGATTATTTAAGAAACCGTGATCCTATTTTATACGAAGAAATAAGTGACGAACAAAAAGAATCAGAAACAAGAATGTCAAGAAGAGGATTATTGGGATTGGGAGCTTTAGGAGCAATGGGTTTGTTCGCAGGATATGGTGGCAGACAAGCAAAAAGTCCTTCTAGTCAAGAAGATGAAGATGATTGGGATTATTCAGACGAAGAAGAACCTGCATCTCCATCTGCATCTCCATCTGCACCTCCACAACCTTCTAGATCATCTCCACAACCTTCTAGATCATCTCCACAACCTACTAGATCATCTCCACAACCTACTAGGCCATCTTCACAACCTTCTAGGTCTAAAAAATCTTCTGATGACGCTGAAGCATATTTAAGATCACTTGGACCAGTTCGACAAGTTTTGGCAAAAAATTTCGATAACAGCAGATATCATCAGATGGGTGGTACTAAAAGAGGATTATTAAACAGAATTTTTGGCAAGAAAAAAAGAAGATAAATTATGCAAGTATTTCTAGAATTTATTGATAGAAAGCAGCGTGAAGCTAAACGTCAGTTGCGCCTTGTAGAAAAGGCTCTTCGGAAGTCAAAGCTTCATGTTTATTCTCATATTGAAGATGATGATCCTCATCTTTTTGTTAAAGCGAATAATAAAAAGTTAAGTTTTGAGGGAATAAGAATTTATCCTATAGGAGACGGAATAGCCTATAGAGTTCAAAAACTTGAAAAAACAGAACCTTATGGAAAGTCATATTCATTAAACGCAGATGAAATGTTTAATGATTTTATGGGCGAAGGCATGGATGATAAAGAAGCTGCTGAAAAAGTAATACATGAAATTGGTAAGGAGATCAAGAAATTCTTCCATAAAAGTGCAGAAGCGGAAGAAAAGCTCAGAACTGGTCAGAAGGATGGGGTTGGAATGATTGTTAAGACAGGTGGTTCTGATTACAGCAGTACTGTTCTAAATAGAATTTAAGGAAAATATGGAAGACAAAGTGAAATCTCAAAGTGAAACTGATGATACAATTGCTTTAATTTTAGCCATTTTTCTTCCACCAATTGGTGTTGCAATTAAAAGAGGAATGGATATTCAGCTTTTTATAAGTGTTTTGTTGACCATGTTTGGATGGCTACCGGGTATCGTTCACGCACTCTATATTATCCTGAAGGATCGTGTCAATAAATGACATTAGAAAAAAGAAGCGATTATTCCGGTAGCAACAAACAAAAAAGATCCGCATTTGTGCGGGTCTTTTTTTTACAAATTAATACATAGGTTATGGCAGTTGCTTTTGTTGATGCTATGCTACCCGGATCAAATTTGAGACCTATAGTTAAACCTGTAGGTCGTGGAAGCCTAGTTTCATTTAATTATATTTTTCACAAACCCGGACATGATCCAAATCCAGTTGTTCTTATAACAGATATCTGGCCAAATTATATTCGTGGAATTAACCTAAATTACCTAACTTTCCCAACTATAAAAAATTTGGTATTTCCTTCTCCGAATCAGACTGTTTGTGACAATCCAGTTTTCACATATCAATATATAAAAGGAAATGAATACATAACTTCAGCATTCCGTCAGTATAAGCGCAATGGAGTTCAGAGACTTAGAAAACTGGATTGTGCTTTTATAGTGAAAGCTCTTGGCCTAACTCGATCATTCGATCCAAACGAGATAGAAGCGATACGCCGATCAGTACGAGAGCAAATTCGCCAGCTTGTCAATCAAAGGGCAGCACCTACAGGTGAAATGACGGTCTAAAAATACTGTTTTTTATTGTGATAAGTGTTTTATCACATGCTTACATACTCATGTAAATAACAAAGTTTTTTATTTATTTTTAGGCGTTCATGGACCCAGTCATATTAGACAATCTTAATCGTAGCGTTGGCGGAATTATAACCAGCCTTCAAGATCTGCAAAGCGCAATTGCAAGTGCCACAACAGGTTCTGCAAAAAGCGTTGGAGCAGATAAGAAAGGACCAGAAAATTCTATTGGCGAACTTGAAAAGATAATGCAAAGTTTTGTCAAAGATTTCAAAGAAACTGCCGTAGAACAGAAAAAATACATGGAAGATATAGTTAATTCCATGAAGAGCGTCAATAGTGAAAGAAGCGCAAATTCATCAGCAAAGAAAGAAGCAGCACCGACAGCAGGAGGAAGTGATTCACAAGATGAAAGTAAAAATAAAAAAGAGGAAATGAGCGAACAAAGAAGAATTAGATTAGAAAAATTACAAAAGAAGATGAAAAATGTATCAAAAGAAGAAATAGGAATTATGGAAAAGGCTTTATCTTCACTTAAAGAACGAGGTCAAATTAGTATAGCCGAATATCAACAAGCATCAGACTTAAATGAAGAACAGATGAAATTAGTCAAAGAAAATATGAGACTAATAAAGATATATGGTGCCAGTAATTTAGAAGAAGCAAAAGCATTAGACCTTATTAGCAAAAAGACAAGAGCATTACAGGGTTTTGCACGTCAAATTGGCGAGATTAAAAGTGTATTTAGTTCAATGGAAGGTGCTTTAGGACTTAAAGCAATGGAAACATTGACTGGAGGTCTTGTTGATCAGGAAATTAAATATACAAGAGAAATTCGTGCTGCTGCATATGAAACAGATGGATTAACAAAAAGTAGTCACGGGCTTCAAAGAGCATATGAGGATATTGGGACTACTGTTTCTTCAACAGGAGCAGATAGAACAAAATTCCAAGAATCTTATCTAAAAGCACTTAAAAGTGGTGTAAAAGATTTATCTTTGGCAAGAGACATTACAAAATCTCAACTTAATACTGAAATTCAGTTGGGAATGGAAGCAGGATCTCTTCAAGATACATTCCAATCTTTTGCCCAAACAGGACGCATGACCAAGGGTCAAATCTCTGATATGGGACGTGGAATGCGTGAAGTAGCAAAGAATACAGGACTTACAGGAGAAGCTCTTAAAGGAGCAATTGAATCAAGTCGTGAGATAGTTAATCAATTGAGAAATGCTGCAAGTCTAACATCAATGGCTGCAAAAAATGTTATTGAGTTAAGCGCAAACGCAAAGAAGTTAGGTGTTGATCAGCAAATGCAGACATTGCAAAGTGGACTTACAAGTGGCGGAAAATTGCTGATGGAATCTTCCCAGCAGACTCAGACCATGATTTTCATGGCTGCTGGTAAAGTTGGAAAGATGAATGAGGCAATGAATGGAACTCTTTTGAAGACTAAAGAAGGAGTTAAGTCTTTAGGTAAAGGTCTTGAAGGAATTCTAAGAGATTTCGGTGTTGGCAGTCTTGAAGAAATTGATAATCTTTCAGATGAAGCAAAAACTCGTCTTAACATTTCACTTAAGTCTGTAGTTGGTATGGAACTTGGTGAATTTAGATCATTGATTGAATCAGTAAATGAATCAGGAAAGGGATTAGGGGACAGGCTAGAAGATATCAATAAAAAGATGAAGGCTAACATCACTACTGACGAAAGAAAAGCATTGATGGAAGAGCAGAGAAAACTTAAAGCATCAAAACAACTCGAAATGCTTACTGCCTTGGACGAAGCCGCAAAAGGTGCCAAAGACATGAATGGCGCTCTTGCAAAATTCGGAGAAAGGAAAAAGGATTTTGAAGGTGATTTGAAATCATTAGGAAGTAGCTGGCAAGATTCAACTCAAGTCGCAAAAGATGCTCTTAAGGGAGCAATAGAAAGTGTAAATGTAGGACTGAAAGATGCAGGTAAGGATGAATTAAAGATTGATGCATCTGAAATTGAAAAGGCACTTAAAGATCCAGCAGCACTAAGAGAATTGACAGCTAAAATCGCAGATGGTGACCAAAAGATAGCTACAGCACAAAAAGCTCAGCTTGATCCTGTCACACAAACAAATCAAACATTGTCTGAAATAAATGATTCAATGAGAAATTTGTCTCAAAATATTATATCCAAAGGATTTAACAGTGTAGTAGGAAGAGGATTAGTTACTTTTGTTGTTTTAGGAACAATAGCAGCATCTATAGCCGGAATAGTTATTCAAGCAGTAGAAATAAAGAAACTTGTCAAAAAGATTGCTATGGGAGGAACAGAAGCAGAAACTGGATCTTATGGAGGTGAAGAAAGTTTAGTCGGAAATATAAAAGGTATTTTTGGAAAATTTTTCGACAAAAAAGAAGCTGCTGCTGGTGCCGCTGGCCCTGCTGGTCTCGCTGGTGCTGGTGGTGCTGGTGGTGCTGGTGGCCCTGCTGGTCTCGCTGGTGCTGCTCCAAAACCACCAGAAACTCCTAAACCTACTGTTCCAACTCCTGCTGTTGCCCCATTAACTCCTTCTCCTGCAAATCAAAAACCATCAGCAGAATCGATGAGTATGGTTGAAAAAATGGGCCAAAAACCATCGACTGCTGAACCTGCTGCCAACGCTGCTGGCCCAACAACTCCTGCCCCTAAGGCTGAAAAAAGCATTAAGATTTTCCAAGACATACTTGCTGCATTGGAGTTGATGACTGATAGAGTTGATGTTGCCGCAAATAGATTGTCTGAAATTATAAAGTGTATTTGCAAAGCAGCAGCTACGCCACCATCAACTCCTTCTCCAACACCAGCAGCATCGACAGCAGCAGCTGCTCCACCATCAGTTCCTCAAGACGTTCAAAAACAACAAACAAAAAATGTTATAGATGACACAAAAAGAGGCAAGCAAGAAAATTTGAATCTTAAAAATAATACCAAAATAACTAAGGAGCAAAACGCACTTGTTGGAGCTCAAAAAGAAATAAATAAGAAAGAAGACTCAGTAATAGCTGCATCTAAGGGTCCACCAGAAGCATCAGTTCTTGATCCAGCCTCATTAATGGAAGGTGGTCAAGCAATGATGAAAACTGCTGCTGCAATAGCATTGATGGTTGCAGGAGCAATGGCTATTGCTGTTGTTTTATTCTTTGTTGGTTCTAAGGTTTTAAGTGCTTTAGGACTTGATCTTGGGAAAGTAGTTGAGGTTGCCAGTACGATTGCAGCAATTGTCGGAGCAACTCTTGCTCTTATTATGGCTGGAGCAGCGGCACATAAAGCCATTGATGAAAACAAAGAAAGCATTGATAAAATGAAAGGAGGAGGAGCAAGTATGCTTCAAGCAGCAATGACAATAGTTCCAATGTCATTGATTCTTGTTTTATTGGGAGCAGCAATCATATTTGTTGTGAATAAGATTTTGTCAATAATGAAAATTGATGCTTCAAAAGCAATGGAAATTGGCATGACAATTGGCGCAATAGCAGGCGTTGTCGGAGCAATAGCAGTTGCAACAGCACATTTTATTGAGTTCTTAGAAGAACTTGAAGGAAATAAAATGTGGCAGAATTTGAAAAGAAACCCTGCAAAATTTATTGTCTTAATTGCGAAAGCATCAATTGCACTTCTCTTGTTGGCACCGGCAATTGTATTGATTGGCGCTGCTATCATAATGTTTTCTCAATATATATTGGCAGCAACGGGGATTAATGCATCTACTGCTCTTAAAGTTGGAGCAACAATAGCTGCAATTATGCTTTCTGTTGGATTAATCGCACTTGCCCTAATTGGATCTCTTGCTGGATTGGCCGCTCTTGGGTACTTAACTGAGTGGCTTTTAACTCCAGCCCCCGGTCCAGTTCCTCTTCCTCCAGCTGTTTTGATGTTAATTGGCGCTGAAGTTTTGCTTAAACTTGGCCCACCAATTCTTTTGCTTGGCACAGCACTTATGTTTTTTGGGAAAATAGTTCTTGGAGCAGCTGGGATTGATGCAAGCACAGCAATGAAAATTGGAATGGCAATTTCTGCTATATTTGTAGCAGTTGGTTTGATTTCCGTAGCTTTGGGTGCTGCCATGGTTGGTTTGACAGCACTTGGATTTATAACAGCTGTTATTCTTGGAAGTCCTTTGATTGGACTTATGGAAATTGGATATTTAGCTTTATTAATCATAGGTCCAAGAATGCTTCTTCTTGGAACTGCAATAGTTTTTCTTTCCAAGATGCTTTTTTCTATTACAGGATTAAATTTAGCTTCAATTGCTAAAACAACATTAATCATATACGCATTATTTGCTGGAGTTGCATTGATATCGGCTGCTTTGAGCGTTGCGATGATTGGTCTTGCAGCACTTGGATTAATAACAGCTATTATTTTCGGAACTGGATTGCCAGCCTTAATGGATATAGGAGCATCAGCTTTATTGATTTTCACACCTGCAATGCTTCTTCTTGCATCTGCTATAATATGGATGGGAATATTAGTATCGAAATTTATTGTAACACCAAAACAAGCTGGTGAAACTGCTTTGGCTATTGCAAGTATTCTTGGTGCTGCGGCACTTATTGGCGCAGCTGTTGTCGCTATGGCAACTGTTTCTGTTTTCTTAGGAGCAATTGGACTTATTTCTCCATTTATTGCAATTGCCATGTTGCCTGCTGCGGCTGGACTTCGCATTTTAGCTACACCAATGGTTGAATTTGTACAAGCCGCTGTGATAATAGCTAAAAATTTGTCAGGAGCAATGCCATTAAATAAAGTCAACGAATGTGTCAGTTCTATAGCGTCAATTCTTGGTGCTGCTTTGATAATAGCAACTATGCTAATTGGATTTGCTGCAATTGGCGTTAACTTAGGAGCAATTGGACTTATTTCTCCATTTATTGCAATTGCCATGTTGCCTGCTGCGGCTGGACTTCGCATTTTAGCTATACCAATGGTTGAATTCGCACAAGCTACTGCCATTGTAGCAAAAAACTTGTCAGGAGCTTTACCTCCAGCACAAGTAGAAGAAGCCGTTAATGCTGTTACGACAATTCTGAATGGAGCGGCAAAGATAGGCTTGGCAATAGTGGGAATGATTCCGACAATGATGTATATGTCAATGATAGGAACTTTTTCACCTTTAATTGCTTTGTCAATGAGCGGTGCTGGTGTAGCACTTATCGTCCTTTCCCAACCACTTGCTTTTTTTGCTTTTGCTGCAAAATATGTTGCAGTTTTGCTTAATTCCATAATGACACCAAAAGATGCAGAAGAAGCTGAAAAAGCTGTGACATCAATTCTAAGTGGAGCCGCTCATATTTCAGATTCCATGATGGGAATGATTCCAAAACTTATGAATTTGGGAACAACAGTTCCTTTAATGTGGATTATTGCTCCTATTATGAGTCTTGCTGCTACAGCACTTTATATGATGGCAAAGCCTGTTTTTGATTATGCCAATGCTATTGTTTTCTTTGCTACAGTATTAGCGATGATAATTCCTCCTGATAAAGTAAAATCTTTATCAGAAGGAGTTACAACTATGCTTCGTGCTATATCGGAAATATCTGATGAATTCCAGAAAATTAGAGATAAAATTGTTAGTATAGGAATGGGCGAAGGAGTTTTCAAACTTTTCCTTTTTACTTTGCCTGCTCTTCGTATGGGAGTAAAGGCTTTCAACGAAATGAAATATCCAATATTTGATTTTATAATGTCAATTGTAGGTTTTACTAATGCTTTGTCAATTGTTGTAACTCCATCTGTTGCTAAAACTGCCACAAAGACAATAAATGCTACATCTGAAATAATCGCAAAAGTATCAGATATTATGAGCGACTTGAATTCCAAGATTGTCCCAATGACAACAGCCGGATGGTTTACAAAATCTCCTGTTGATATATTGATGGAAGCAAAAAATAAATTAGCAACATTTTTCCCAGCAATGTTTGATTTGATAAAATCAATTGTAACTGAAGTTCAGTCTAAATTTGAGGGAACAGGAAAACTTAAATCAACTGCAAAAACATTGGTTTTAATTGGCGTTATTATTGATGAAGTATCTAAGGCAATTAATTCTCTTGGAACAAATATTGCCCCATTTGTTGAAAAGGGATGGTGGAGTGGAAAATCAGTAGTAGACAAGATTACTGAGGCTAAACCTGAATTAGAAAAATTCATAAAATCAATTGCAGATTTAATTGGAAGCGGAATTGTTGGTCCAATAGCAAAAATGGAAAATGTAGAAGAATTGAAAAAAGCTGCTAAGGCCATGGCTGCTATATCTGTTCTTATGTCAGAAACCAGCACGGCAATTAAATCTCTTGCTGAAACTGTAGGCATGATGGATGGAAGTCTTTTCAAATCTAGTCCAATTGCTAAGATCATGTTATATAAAGACTTATTCGGATATTATTTTTATAGTATTGCAGAATTCATCACTGATGGAATTGTCGGTCCTATTATGGATGTTATTCCTGATGGTTCCACGTTGAAGAGTGCATCAGCTATCATGACTTCTGTTTCCAAAGTTTGTTCTGAAACAGCAATAACAATTAAATCTCTTTCTGAAGTCATGAAATTAATGGACCCAGTTTCACTTTTCGATAGAAAATCACCAATGCAAAAAATTGTTGAAAACATGTACCTTTTCTCTAGTTGGTTCTTTTCAATTGGATTATTCGTCAAAAACGGAATAGTAGAACCAGTAATTACAATTTTCGATGATACTACAGAACTTCTTTCTGCAACTAAGATTATATCTTCTATGGCTACCATTGCAACATCAATTGTTCCAATGATTAAAAATCTTGCTACAGCTATTGCTTTAGCCACAGACGGTAAGACATGGTTTGATAAAGCTCCAATGCAGAAAATTATTGAAGGTAAAGAACTATTTTCAAAATGGTTTTTTGAAATTGGATTATTTGTTCGTGATGGTATAGTTATTCCAACTTTGGAAGTCATGGATGGAATTAATATTGGTGCTGCTACTAAAATAATTGTTTCGATGGCTCAGATTGCTGCAAGTATTACACCAATGATTAAAAATCTGGCTGGTGCTCTTGGCATGATGAGTCAAGAAGGAGGCGGTACTATTGATACCGAATTCCCTCTTGATAGGATCATGGCTTCAAAAGATAAGTTCCGTGGTTTCTTCAGAGAGACAGCTCAATTTATGAAAGAAGGGATAATTGACCCAATCATAGAAGAAATACCTGATCCAAAGAATATTCAGATAGCGTGGAGAATCATGTCAGCCATGAATGCTCTTGTCATAATAATTCCTCAAGTGATAAAAAACTTTGCTAATGGTCTTATTCCATTGGTTGATTGTCCCGACAAAGACTTGAAGAGTATTCCTGCCAATAGAATTGAGGCAAATAAGCAAAAATTTAGAGATTTCTTTTTGTCAACTACTAAATTCATGAAAGAAGGTATAGTTGATCCAATCCTAGAAAACATGCCTGATGCAAAGAATGTTCAAGAAGCAGCGAAGATTTTAATTGCAAACAATCAATTACTTACGAATCTAAAATCTGTAATAACAAATTTGGCTTCATTGTTTGAAGGTTTTAGTCCAAAAAAATCTTTCAGTAAAGCTCCAATTGCTATTATTTCAAAAATGGCACCAATATTCTCAATATGGTTTTATAGCGTAGCCGAATTTATAACTGAAGGAATTGTTGATCCTATTCTAGTTTTCTTCCCAAGTTCAGATGAAGTAGAAGAAGCTTCAGTTAGACTAGAAAATCTTGTTAAAGTAATAAGAATGGTTCCGGGATTCCTTATTAATTTAGGAACAGCACTTCAAGAGTTGTTGCCAACTGTGATGTGGTTGGAATTCACAGGTATTGGATTTGGAGCTATGATTTTTTCTAGTATTTTTGGAGGAATAGCAAACACTTTGAATTATGGAATTATTGAACCTATATCAAAAATGCCAGATAAAGAAGGACTTGATAGGGTAGTAGGGACCATTAATGGTTTAGCAGACGTTGTTGATGCTGCTTCTGATTCAATGAAGAGAATGGGTGCGACATTCAATGATTTTGGAATTATAACTGGAGTTTTCAGTGCTATTTTTGGAAGATGGGATCAGACTTACTTCCAGAAATCATTCATGAACATGGCTAACAGTTTGAATTATGGATTGATTCAACCTATTTTGAAATTTATGCCTAAAAAGTCAGAACTTGATATGGTTGTTGATCAGCTTAATGGTTTAATTACTATTTTGGACAAGGTCAAAGATGCCATGATAAGCGTCAGTGATACCATGGATAGTATTGGAGGACTTGGATTAGATTTCAACACGATAAATGCCCTTCCAATTGACAAACTAGCAGCATTGGCCCAAGTGTCACAAAAGGGAGTTAGTGCAGCTGGAGGCAGCATATCTAGTACTGTTAAGCCTGAAGTCGAAGTTAACACTTCATCTATACCGCCAATGTCATTAGCAGATAATTTAGGTTCAAGAGTAGCTGCTAAGAAAGCTGGAGACAAACCTGCTTCAAGTATAGTTTCTTCAAAAGAATTGAGTGATATATCTGAATCCTCTGAGAAACAAACTCAATTAACAGAAGAACTAGTTGAAATGTTCAAGCAGTTTATGACAATGATGAAAGCTGGTTCTGCAAATTCAAGTGGAGGAGGAGAAGAAGCTTGTACTGGACTCAATAGGGTTAGGGGTAAAAATCCTCCTAAATTCTTCAAATCAACCACTGGTCAGGTTAGTCGTGGACCGGGCAAACAAGCTCTGAATATGGGACCTCCGGGACCATAATGAAAGGTAAAGATAAATGAAAGCTACTCTTGCAGATGGTCAATTAGTTAATATTCCGAACTGTTATGTTCGCATCAATACTCCAGATGGTGGAACTGACATATTGATGCAAAGTTTACCTGATATTTCTGATGGTAAGTCTGCTACTTATACTGATGAGTCGGGAATTGGTCGAAGCACACCATTCAAGACTTATAGCAATTCTGATAATAGAGCAATTAGTTGGACTGCTCACTATATCGTTACTAAAAAATCAGATATAAAATTATTTTTTAGTTATATAAGGGCTATTCAATCAGCTGTTTATCCTTTTGACAATAGAGATGGTACTACTGGTGGAGCTCCTTATGCTCCACCACCAGTTTGTCAAATACAATGTGGCAAGTTATTGTCACATTCTGGTCCATTGAATGCCATAATGAAAAATTATTCAATTAAATTTGATACTTCTGTCCCATGGGATGAAGAGACATTTTTACCTTATAAGTTTGATATCGACATGACATTTGATATAATTTTCAATCAGTCGAATTTGCCCGGATCAAAGTTAATTTTTTCAGACACTGATATTTAAGGAAATTTATGGCTAATTATATCGAAACAACAAATATAAGTCCTAGAAGATTTGTTCCAGTATCAAGTCGTTATGTTGAGTCTCCAGTGATTTATTATACTGAAAACAAACTTTTAACATTTCCGACATATAAAAAAACAGTAATACCTAGAACAAGTAGGGATAAATATTATGTTGTGCCACCGGGAAGAGAATATAGGCCAGATTTAGTATCATTGTCAGCTTATGGAACAGTTGATTACTGGTGGAAGATTATGGAAGCAAATAATATAAAGGATATTTTTGAATTCAAGTCTGGTTTGAATATTCGTTTACCTGATTCAATTATGGGATAATTATGGCAGTACCTAAAGCATGTAATGTTAATGAAGAATGCATAAAAAAGTTTGCATGTTCTACTCCATCAACTCCAATTGAAGGAGCAATATATGCTCCTTATGTAGAAATGGGCTTTGGTTCTCTTCAAAAGGAAACAAAAATTGTTTTGACTGTAGGCAATAATTCGGCACCAACTGGTAATCTAGCTGCAATAACATCATTTGAATATGGAGGCGAGGTTGGAGGACCGGGATTTGGAATTAGCATGGAAATTATTGATCATGGCGGTGCCATGTATAAAGATATTATCCGAAATTTGAATAAAACCGTTAAAACAAGAAAAAAAGAATTTCATACTGTTGAAATAGATTTTGGATGGATTATTACAAATCCTATGGAAAATGGAGGAAACGGCATACCAACTCCTCATACTCTTAAAACAACAACAGGAAAATTTCTTCGTGGAATGTTCATGAAAGCAGAAACTAGTTTTGCTGGTGGAAACATAAAGATAAAATTAACATTAAGCGCACCTACTACAGGAGATATTTCTCAGACAGGAACAATTGGTAGCACTGACCAACCTGTTGATCTAAAAGAAGCGATTAGGCAGCTTCTCACAAGTGAAGAAGTCGGAATTTCTGATGTGAAATTCAAAAGTGCAGGGACTATTGATGATCAAGGCAATGAGGTTGATGATGGAGGAGAATTAGAGTTCAAGAACTCTGACCAAGGGAAAAATGGTCCAAAATCATCATGGCCAATGGACCAAATGAATGCTCTTGCTGTCACAAGGCAGTGGCTTACAACAGTTACTTCTAAAGAAGGTCGTGGAGTTCTTATTTTATATGATCCAGAAGCAAACGCAGTAATAATCAAAGAAGATCCTTTCGATAAGAATTCTGATTGTTGTAGGGGAAGTGTTGCGACATATGTTATAAATGGAGGAAATTGTTCTCCAGTCATAGAGTTTAGTCCATCTGTTGAATGGCTTCCCAATATGATTCCCGGCAAGGGCGGTACGAGTGGTGGTGCATCTGGTGGTGGAAATCCTATTTTGAAACCTCAAGACAATATTCAAATAACTGGTACTCAATCGAGTCCTTTTATTGATCAACATGTCATTAATTTCCGCTCACCAGATGATCATGCTGAGAAGGCTTTCGACGCTTTTCGGTGTGCCACTACAACCGAACAAAGAAGTGGTCCCGGTTCTGGAGGCAAAGGTGGTTGGGAGGCCAGTTTGAAAATACAGGGCAATCCCTTTTATGGAGACGCATTAGCTCTGGTTGGAAGGTCTGTATCGATTTTATTTATAAATCCTTACTACTTTGGTGATCCTGAAGGTCCTACTTGGCTTCAAACTTCAAATTGCAACACAATGTTGAGTAATAAAAGATATATGATTAAAAATATAAATCATAATATTTCAATTGGAAGTTATACAACTACATTAAAACTACTGCTAGCATTGCCAAACACAGATATGGATTTCGATTCAACTCTTGGAGGCAACGGTTGTGGTAGTCTTGAACAGAAGTTTTCAGATGCTCCAGCCGCAACCACAGTATAAAGGTTAAAAAATGAGTTTAGTAACTTGCAATCAACTTAAAGCCGTTGAAAAACGAATATCGACCATCGAAAACCAGATGGGAGGTATGATCTATGACATGCGTGAGGTTGTTAGAGGTGAAATAGCATCAGGTGGAACAGTTGTTGATCAATCGCAAATGCAGTATGGCATGTATACAGCTTTGTGTATTGATACTGTTGACATTTGGAAACAGAATAGAATCAGATTTTATTCACCTTTGTTTCAAAAACCCACAATGAAAGTTGAGCAATTGCCTTGGGCAAATGCAGTGAGTAATATGGGTGGTTTTGATGATTGTGGTATGACTTGGGTTCCTCCTGCTGGTTCAACAGTTTGTATTATGTTTGAGAGTGGCAATAGAAGTGCTCCATATTATATTGGGACAACATGGCATCGCAATCGTGGACCAGATGGAAAACATGTTTGGGGTTATAATATTGATGAATATTATAAAATTTGGGAAGGGAAGAGAAGAGGTTATTTAGTTGGTCCCGATGATGGATCGCAAGTTTTCCCTCCTTGGAACACTGAAAATTATAATGGTTTTGATTTAACTTCAGCTGTTGACTTTAGTAGTAATCCAGAAGCTCAAAGGTTAATCACATATCCAAACATATATGGTTTCAAGACTCCAGAAAAACACATGATTAAGATGGTCGATGGCGACCCAAGGTGTAATAGAAAATGGAAAAGATTTGAAATTATGTCCAGTTGTGGAAACTGGATAATGTTAAAAGATGATCATATGCATTATGCTGGTCAGTGGGCCAATGCAGATTGTGGAGGTATCGTTCAGGATGGAGATGTAAGCTGTGATGAAGGCGATGCATCAAATACTAATACTGCAAGTTTATCGCCAAGGTTTGGAAAGAAAAAAGAAGAAAACGCATGTGAAGAAAAGAAAAGCAATAAAAAAATTATTGGAGGTCATCCTCGAACAGGAGCTCCCGGCACAACATATTCTTATCCTTCTCAAGTTGGTGCTAATCCTTATTTCAAGCATAGGCAGGAATGTCGTCCTTATCGAGGATCACCTACTCCGCAGAATAATTCTGTAGATCTTCCTCAGAGTGGAATTCAATTTCATTCGATTTCAGGACATACATTTGTAATGGATGATTCTGTTGAAGAGCCAAGTGGTTCTCCAACATGGGAAAGAGAATTTGATTTTGGTTGTAATAATAAATATGTTGGAAGAACTTATTGGAAATCAGCTACTGGACATCAGATAGAAATGAGTGATGTCGAAGGAAAAGCAGGTGATGAAAATGATGCTTTAAGAGGTGAAGACAATTTCATTCGCATTAAATCTGCCAGTGGTAATAGAATTGAATTAAATGATCACACAGAATCTAAGCCAAAATGTAGCGAATGTCCTCCAAACACAGGTGGTGAAAGAAGAGGAATCATTCTTCAAAGCACAAGCAACCATACTATTCAAATGTGCGATGAGGGAAATGAACAATGCGGACCATGTCGTGTAGAAGGCGGAGTTCCTGTTGCAAAGGCAAAAAAAGCTTTTGTTAAGATAAGGACTGGATATGGTCTTGAGATGAGTTTTAATGATGATTTCAATCAGGGTGATAAATCTGAGACTCAAAACATTAAAATTTACACTCCCAACAAACAAAACAAAAAAGGCCCGAATTTAATGCTTTTCCAAGATGCTCCGGGCAATTCTCCCGGTTTAGTTTTCTTGAGAGTTGCTGGAAATTATGTTTGCATTACTGTTGACAATCACCTTACAGTTGTCGGAACAGAAGAAGAACCTGCAAGTTCAATTCAATACGTTACCAAGTATAACTTAGTATATACTAAAGATGCTTATATCAATGTCACAGAAAGAAGTCAGTTGTTTATAGCTAAAGATAAGATACTTCTTTTAGCTGGTAGAGACTGTCCTCCTCCAGAAGGAACTCCTGAAGAAAAATTGAAACAAGCTGAGAAATCTGCTTGTTTGGCTCCGATTTGTGTTTTGAAGGATGGTGCAATTAGGGCAAGTGATCGTGTTTTTGCAAGTTGTTCACCAGATGCGTCAATTTTGAGTATATTCCAATTGAAGCCTTTCTTCAAAGATCCTCCAAAGGATACTCCACCAACAACTCCAGCAGCAGGTTAATATGACAAATTTTGAAGGTTTACCTTATCCAACGAGAAAAACACCTAGAGGTTATTGGCATTCACAGACAGGGGTAAATCAGATCAAATCTGATTTACTTTGTCTTTTGCTGACTAATCCCGGTGAAAGGGTAATGATTCCAGAATTTGGTACGCCATTAAAAAAACTATTGTTTGAGCAAAATGATGTGACTTTGCAAAATCAAGCTAGATCTGTCATAACCAATGCAATTGCAAAGTGGGAACCAAGAATTGCAATTAAAAATATAGAAGTAACTTCACAAATAGATTCATCCTCACTCAATAATGATGATGACGCAACAGAATCAGAGCATATTTTGTCAGTGAAAATTATTTTCGTTGATCCGCAAAACATTAAAGAAGTACAACAGTTGGTTTTAGAAATTCCGCTAGCATAAAAGGAGATTCGATGGCGACAAACAATAGCTGTCCATTTGATATTACGCCATATACTCAGTCGCAACTGATTACTACGCCTAGTATATTTAATTTGAATTATACGAACCAAGATTTTTGGAGCATGAAGACTCGTCTGATTGAATATGTCAGGCAAAAATTCAGCACAGATTTTGCAGATTTCGTTGAATCTTCTATTGCAATCATGTTGATTGAGAACTGGTCATTTTTAGCTGATACTTTGTCTTTCAAAATGGATCAGATAGCAAATGAAATATTCATTGATACTGTGACAGAAGTAGAAAATGCGTTTAGGCTTGCTAGATTGGTTGGTTTTGATCCACAGCCTCCTATTGCTGCTAGATCACTATGGACAGCAAATCTGAACAATCCTATTCTTCAAGACGTTCCAATTCCTGCTCCTTTTGATGTTTCAGTCAATGCTGGTGGTCAGTCGATTACAATTGAACTTTATCCTGCTGACGCTGATAACAATCCTATTTTTGACCAAGATATAATAATTCCAGCTGGTAATATTGTGAATGCCAGTGTTATTGGTCTTGAAGGCAAAACGAGAACAATTAATACTTCTGGCAATGGTACTGTTGGCCAAACAATTACTCTTAACAATAATCCTGTCATATTTGATTCAATAATGGTTTATGTTGATGGTATGAAGTGGGATCAAGTTCCATATTTTACTGATTCTCAGCCTAGAAGAGAATATCGTGTTGAGTATGACTCAACTTGGACAGCTTTCGTTATTTTTGGAAACAACATAGCTGGTCTTGTTCCTAGTTCAGGAAGTGTAATTAAAATTGTTTATCGTCAGGGAGGTGGAACAATAGGAAACATTGTCAGCGGAACAATTGAAAAGCAGGCAATTGTCAGTATTGCAGGAATTCCTTATGGAATTCCTGTAGTGTTAAGAAATTACACAAAGGGTGAGTATGGCTATGATGGCGATACTATTGATGACATTAGAAATAAATTGCCAGCTTGGACAAGATCTCAAAACAGGGCAGTAACTGGTCTTGATTATAAAACTCTGACAGATCAGTTTTCAACTCCATATCAAGGATTGATCGGAAAATCAACTGTTGTTTTGCGTAATCATGGATGTTCTGGTAATATTGTTGATATTTATGTTCTAGCTAGAAATGGATTAGATGGTTTGCAGGAAGCAAGTTCTGATCTAAAAGTTTCTTTAGAAAAATATCTTGAAAATGTAAAGATGATCACTGATTTTGTTTGTATAAGAAATGGAGCGATCATTGCCGTAGATATAAGTGTTGATGTCGTTATGGACAGGTTGTATAGAAAATTTGAAGAAGAATTTAGGATTAAGATAAAAAGAAGGCTTGATCAGTTCTTTGCAATTAACAATTGGGAATTTGGAGAACAGCTTAGAGAAATTGACATTACAAAAACATTGTCAGATTTGAAGGAAATAAAAAATATTGATATTACTTTTACTACTGACAATCCCAACAATGGTGGCAATATAGTAAATGCAAGGTTCTTTGAGATCATCAGACCAGATGTGATCAATATTACTTTCACATTTGAGTAAGGAGCGATGTGGTGGCAGTCGATTATAATAATAATCCATCAATTACTGATACGGTTAGATTTGCATTTTATACTCCCGATTCAAATGGGTGTTTTCCTGCTTTACCGTATAAGTTTGATAATTTAACAATTTATTTTGTTGAGAGGAATTTTTCAAGTCCAAAAACAAGTGAATACCTTGAAAGCGTTTATGATCCTGCCAAGGTCGAATTGGCAAATAAACTTGAAGCTGTTGCTTGTTCAAATCCTACATCTGAAAACATTACTATTGCAAAAAATGCAAGAATAAATGCAGATATAGTTGTGACTACAAATTCTTTCTATTTTACAGAAGCTAGTCCTGTAAAAATTGTTGGGACAGCAACAGATCCAGCATGGCTTACTGGTCATGTTATTACTGGAATAAGTAAGGCAAATCCAACTGTCATTACATCTGCAAGTCATGGTCTGTCAAACGGCGATATTATAAATATTTATGCCAGCAATTCTGTTCCTCCTATTGATGGAAAATACAAGATAACTTATATTAACAGTAATTCTTTTTCAGTTGATTTCGATCTTAGTGATATAAGCTATACCGCTGGGACAAGCGGCATGTGGTATACAGCCTTAGAAGACAGTAACAATTCAGTTTATCCTTTTGTTTCAAACAACAAAACAACAATAGGTCTTTTTGAATATTATTGGCAACCAAAAGGAGTGAGAGAAGGAGACTATTTTGTTTGTTGGAAATGGACTCCACTTGTAGGAGGAAGCACTCTTTCATCACACATAAAGTTTAATCTTTCTGGTAATACCAAGGTAACAACCAGTATACCAACACATTTTACAAATCCAGATAAATACACAACACTTTTGGAAAAGTATACTCCAGAAATGTTTAAGACAATTATTTCTGATGATGACCTTACGCCAACTGTAATTGAAAGATTCAATCAGTCTGTTGCTCTTGGATTTACGACACTTGAAAATCTTACTAATCAAATAGTAGATCTTCAAGACCCGAATGTACTTTCAGAGCCATTGCTTCCATATCTTTCAAATCTTTTTAATTTGAAACTTAAAAGTGATGATCCTACGAGATGGCGTGGCCAAATTGTTAGAGCAGTATCTCAATATAAGAGCAAGGGAACAAGAAAAGGACTGAACGAGTCTTTCATGCTTGCTGGCATGAAACTTTATAGTTACAAACAGCTTTGGCAAGTAATTTCTAAGTATACATGGCAAGAATCATTTGAATATGATGGTTCTACTGTTTCTTGGGATCTTGAGAAAACTATAATTGAACCAATTGATCTTGATAATTTTGAAATATCATTGCGCTTATACGATTCTGACACATATACAATTTTGACTCAGAACTATGTTTCTTTTAGTACTGCAAATGGTATTACCACCATGACATGGGTTGGCGATACTTTGATGGTTGACCCAATCACTCTTGTTTCAGGTGACATTGTAAAGATTTTATATCAATACTCAAATGTGCCTAATCCTACAGAACAAAGTTTAGAAGATTATGTAAGAACTTTGACTCTTATTGACAAACGTGATGAACGTAGTCAGATATATCCTTTGAAAAATTGGAATGTGCGTGGAATTGAACCAGATGACATGCTTTTTAATCTTATAATTCCATCTCGCAATCCATTTCATGAATTCCTTGTATTCGGTCAAGTAAGGACTGAGTTTCCTTACAGTGAAAATATTTATAATATGGAAGAATACAACGGTAGCATTAGGAATTCTAAGATTCCTTGTGATATTGGTCGCAAGTTCATAGACTCATGTTTGTCATGTATAAGCAGCAGTTATAATGTTGATGTAGAAATAGATAAAATATCTAATGATAGAATTGATGAGTTTTATGAAATTTTAATTGAAAACATGCCAGTTCATGCAGTTTTGAATACAGTTAATTTTTATGGTGGACTACAAGAATTTATTGCATCTCCTCAAGAAAGCATTGAATGTCTTGTAAAATATAGTCAGTTACAATATTGCATATCTGGAGAAGGTCAGACTTATTTCAATAGAACTATGAGAAAAAGCAATATCAATAATCTTCCTAACAGTGAATGCATATTCCGTGATGAATTAGCCGATAAAACTCAAGTTATATCTGGAGTATCAGCAACAGCTTATAATTCAGACATTGTCGTTTATTGTCCATCTTCGCCACTTGGCGGATTAGGAATTATGAACGATCATAGTGCTGTAATACAAATTCTCGATGGATCTTATACTGGATCATATCAAGTTTATCGTGTTGAGAACAGGACTGTTTTCTTTAATATTGAACCCCTTGAACCAATAGATGAATGTAATAATCTTTTTGCATATAACGGAACGGTTAGCACATGTTCTTTTCCATTTAGGATTTTTAATCCAGTAATTGACAATTACAATTATGGTTCTCTTTGCGATATTGTTCAAGACGATCTTGTAGTATTTGGTGACACAACTGAAAATTTTGGAGAAATGGGTGTTCAATCACAATTTGATGTAAATCAAGGAACAGCTTTGGCTGCATGGGAAATTTCTATTCCTGCATATAGTGTTTCTAATTATACAATTCTAAATGTTGATTCTAATGGAAATTTGATTTTAGAATACGATAGTAGTTTCCCTTCATCTTCGACATCAGGGTTGAGTTACACTATCTACAACGGGGCGACACCTGTTTCAAGTGGCACTTTAGGATCTTTGACAATAACAAACAGAGGAAGAACAACTGTATTGAATGCTTCGTTACTGCCGATTAGTAGTATGGTCAGAACTTCTAATTTCTATCAGACTGTTTCTTCAGTTGACTATGAAATAATAAGTCTTATAGATGGAACTGACGATCAATTTTACATTGCAAATTACACTAGAGGAGCAATTGCTGGAACAAACCTTATCATAAATCAAAGAATTATTGATAATGTGGTTGGCTATATGACTCATCGTGGTCAAAACATTTTAATATCTGGCGTTGATTATGAGACTAGTCTTGGAATTCAAAATGGCGCAAACAATATTTTGCCATACACAGATCCTGTTGTAAATCAGTTCAAAGAAAATTTCCTTGTGGAAGTTAACGGTGAAGATTATTGGATTGCTGGAATTAATGGAAATAGTCCTGCTGGAAGCACAACAATCAATCTTTATGGTCGTGATTTTTATTGGACTACATTAGGAGCGGGAGGAACACCTGCTGTCATAAACATATATAAATATGAAAGCAAAGGAGCAACTATTCCCGGTCAACAATATGATTTGCCAACTCACACATTCCAAAAGATCGATAGGTCTGGAAGTCCTAATGTTGTTGGTACTAATGAATTAAACAATACTATTGTTAAATCATTGAGTGCTGATGAAAATAATGGAATGCCAATAGAGTTTATAAAACAAAACGAGTCAATCTCTTATAAAATAGAATACACGAACGGATCGAAGGAAGAAGGAAAACTATGACATCATTCAACAATAGCATTAAGACCCGTGGCGATGTTCAAATGATAATCAGCTACAATAATGGGGAAAAGAAAATTATCGAGTTTCCAAATACTGTTCTTTATAAAGGTCGTGAAGCATTAGCTGCTTCATTAGCCAATAGATTTTCAGGAAGCTATGATTTTTATATCAATCGCATGATCTTCGGAACTGGCGGAACAGCCGGTGGCACAGTGAAATATGTCGATGCAGGTAGGAACGGTCTTTTTAGTGGCTCTCCAGTGTCATCTAAGCCCGTTATTTCTGCCGTTGACCCAAATATCCCATCACAAGTAATTCTCACATCAGTTCTCACTACAAGTGATGCTGTAGGGCAAACTCTAAATGAGATGGCCTTACAAATGGCTACTGGCAACTTGTACAGTATGGTGACTTTTCCAGATTTAACGAAAACTGATCAAATGAGTATTATCTGGAACTGGACTCTAAGCTTTATCTAATCGTAGGAGAAAAAATGCCCGACTTAAATGCACTTCCAGTTCCACAATATAATGCCACACAGCCTTATCATTGGGAATATGACAATCTTCCGTTAAAAACGCTTTCGGACAGAGATGAACTTATCAATGGTGTTGTTGACACACATTCTGAGATTTTGAGAAATTGCTCTGGCACTGTTGGAACACTTGCTAACAGGCTAAATCAGTCTGTTGAAGAAGATGGGAATCTTAAAACAACAGCAGTTAATCAGACTTTACACAACATTGCTGAACATGGAGATGGAAGCAAGACAGTTAGTGGTTCAGAATTATCAGATTATAATACTTTAGGTTATATTGGAGTTGTTAATCCAGTTCCTTTTGTAAGAATGCTTGAGGCTGAGCGTGATAAATTATCTCTTGTTGCAGATGAAGCTACCAATATTGTTGTCAATGTTAACACTCCATCATTGATTTATACATTTGGCGATGGGATCAACACACTTGATTTGATCGAGTCAGATTCAATAAGTTGGACATTTGAAGGTCCTAATTCAGTAAAGCCAGAAATTAAATTTTCTATTGCTTTTGCTCATAGACATTATTATAATCTCGATCCAATTACCTCAGATTACCAGAATTACCAAGTCAACATGCCTTCTACTCCTTACATGGAAGACACTCTTCGTGTTTACATCAATGGTGTCAGATTAAATTCTGTGTACAATGTTTATGTTCCAAACAGTGATGTTACTTCTTGGATTGCCAATCGCTTTACACCTGATCATCTTACTGGTACATTTACATTACTTACGGCAATTACGTCGAGTGATATCATCAGTATAGACTTTGATATCGCTGTTACTTAACGAGGTTTTTCATGAGTGATTTCAAAAATTGGGTAAAGAATAGAGATTCAAACTTTTTTGAATCCATTTCTCAAGATGAGTTTGGTGATGAAAATTTGGATCAAAGAAAAGAACTTGTTGTTTTGATTGGGCCTCCAGCAGTTGGGAAAAGCACATATGTAGCTCAGAAGTTTCCTTCTGATGATGTTTTCGTCATTAATCGTGATGATATTGTAAATTATATATCTGATGGTATAGGCATGACATATGATGATATGTTTGTGTTGCCTCCTAAGGATTCTGTTCCGAATACATCTGTTTCTGGCATGGAAAAATATGGACTTGTGAAGCAAGCTCCATCTTGGATGAGGTGGACTAAAGTTGTTTTCGATAAGGTTCAGGATGCAAATGATCGAATAAATGACATGTTGAAAAAGAGATTCAAAGAAGGAATTGATTCTGGCAAGAATGTTGTTGTTGATATGACCAATATGACAACAACAAGTCGTCAAAGCGCCTTGAAGTATGCAGAAGGAAAAGATTTCTTCCGTAGAGCAGTGGTCTTCACGATGAGTGAGTCTGACTTGCCTAATTTGTTAAAACGCATGCGTGATAGAAGCGCAAAAATTGCAGCAGAAGGTGGAAGTAAAACAATTGGTGATGATGTGATTAGCAGGATGGTTTCGAGTTTTGAAAAGGTCAGTCCTTCAGAAGGTTTCGATAAGGTTGATACTGTTGACACATTTTCAGTTTGAATTATAAAAATCACCCTCTTATTATGTAAGAGGGTGATTTGTTTTGAAAACTTTTGCATTAAAAACATTGAAATATTGTTTTGTGATTCTGGCTCCAGAACACTCTAAAAGTCTTATCAATATTACTTACAATTCAATTAATTATCATTATCCTGATATTCCCTGTATAACTGTTGTAGATTCAAAAGCAACAAAAGAAGAGACTGCTGAAATTAAAGAAATTTGTCCAGTTTATAAAGGCAAAGATACAATTACATCTTTGATTAATGTTGGGATGCGTCACGCTCCTTTAGATTGGGTTTTTCTTATTTTTTCAGGAACAAACGTAAGACAAAAATTGAACGAAAAATTTTCTTTTTATATTGGAAGTGAAAAAGATATTCTTTTTCCTGTAGCAAACAGAAAATATAATTTTATTGATGGAACATTAAATGGTCTTTTCATTAACAAAAAAACATTCAAAGAAGTTGGAGAAATGAATGATGAAGGTTCATTAGAATTTGTAAAAGCAGAATGGGCAATGTCAGCTATTGAGTATGGATGTAAGTTTAAGGCAATAATAGGCAGCAAGATGTGCTGAGGAGATTGAAATGAATAATGTTGAATTGAGCGTTTATGCAGAAGTTGACAAAGTTTTGAGCGAAAATGAAATATCGCAAAGACATAGTTATTTTCAGTTGAAGTATTTCCTTATTGGTAAAGAACCAACAGTTCAATCAAAGATGTGGCAATGTTTGCGTGAAATGAAGAATCGTAATGATACAACTAAAAATATAGAGTTGGAAACTGAAGAGTTAAAAGATAAGCTAGAACTACTAGATATTAGTGTTGAAAGAATTCGTCATGACATGGAAAATATTCAAATTACGGATCAAGTTTCAAATAATCTTTACATGAGAGAATGTGAAATAAAAATCCGTCAATTTGGTCGTCAAAAGAAATCTTTGGAACAAAATATTAAAGAAATTGAAGAAAGGAAAAAATCAATTTCTGAAGAGTGTAGATTTTTCTTGGAAACATACAAAAATCTCCTCAAGATTGAACCATTGAAGCATTTTGATGATTTGGAGGCGCAAAAACAATATTGGCATGAGAAATTGACGCAAAAAGTCAATCTTAAAATGTTAACACAAAATTCAATCGATACTGAACTTATTGAGACAATAGTAGCTCTGCCCGATGATGTTAAAATCAAGCAACAGACATTGCAAACTCTCAATGTGAAACAAAACGAAATACTTCATAAACTAGCGGAAACTGCAAAAAGACTTGAGACAAAGATAGACAAGGAGAATTGATGGCGGTTACAAAAATTAGCTCATACGACACAGGATATGTAACTGGCGATCTTTCTGTTTATCCTCAAGCTTATGATTCAAAATATCAGCTTTATGAGGCTAAGAACAATTGCGAAACACAACTAGCACAGTCTTTGACATATTCTGCCAAGTTCGTAGTAGTAGATAACAATGATAATTTTCCAAGCAGCGGCATAATCCGTGTTGGTCCAGCACATGGTCAACAAGGTGCTGCTGAGATGATATATTATGACACTAAAACCCAAGGAGTGTTCAAAAATATAATTCGTGGATTTGCCGGTTCAAGACAGAATCCTTGGCCAATAGGAAGTTATGTAACAGGAGCAGTATTCGCAGAACATCACAATTCTGTAAAAGATGCAGTCATCAACATAGAAACAAATCTTGGATTGATAAGCAATCCTTCTGTAACCTCGTTAAATGGCATATTAAAGGCTCAGGAGAGCAAGTATCTTGCCCCTAAAGCCATATTTCGTGCATATCCTAAAAGCGGCCCTCCGGGGACCAAAATAAGACTACAAAACTTTAGCACTGGTTCAGTAGTTCGATATCTATGGGATTTTGGAGATGGAACAACATCTATTGAAAGATCGCCAACCCATACATATTTGAAAGAAGGAAAATATACGATTAAGCTGAATATCATTAGTAATCTTGGAGCTCAAGGAGTTTCAGAAAAGAAAAATTATATTACTATTGATCAAACAACAATTCCACCATTTTTTTACATCAAACCAACAATTGGAATTTCAATGGAAACAGCTATTTCCATGGGTAATCCAAACATGGCAACAACATTTAATTTTGTAGATCAAACAGATGGTGATATAATACAGCGATTTTGGGTATTTGATGGTTCTGGAACTAACAATGGATCTCCAGTTAATGGAGAAAGCATTACTGAAACCAACCCAAATATTCATTATATTTCATATGTTTATGATAAACCGGGTAAATACAATCCTTCTTTATTAGTCCTTTATGAAAATCAAAAGCTTCAGAGATCATTCTTGAATGAAAATATTACGGTGGAATAATGGCAAGTAACTTCCCAAATACTCTTGATAGCGACATCACCCTTTATCAGGTGGCAGATGGCCTACGGGTCAAACTTATAGAAGACTATAATGTAGGCGATACCATCATTACAGTCCTTGGTGATGAAACTACAATGCGTCTTTTCAGCGACACAGGAATTATAACCCTGACTGATCAGTGTGCTGAACCAGAACAAAGAGCAATTAGTTTTTCATATACATTAAGAACCTTGACAACATTTGAAGGTTTAACTTTGTTGTCAGGATTTGTCGATAATGCAAAACCGAAAAATCTAACAAGTGTTACACAAAATGTGATGGCCCAGCATCATAACAACTTGAAAGATGCAGTCATAGCTATTGAAAAATTTGCTGGGAAAAAAGGTGAAGTTGGGACAAAGCCCACACAAGGCACAATGGAGCAAAGAATTAATTATCTTCGCAATATTGCTTTGCAACCAAAGGCTTGGTTTACAATAAATAAAAACATTGGTCTTGCTCCTCTTACAGTTACATTCACCGATCAGAGTTTTAGACTTGGAACAGATGGTTCTTCTATAAATGTGAAACATATTTGGGATTTTGGCGATAATACCGTATCTGTCATTTCTGGAATAACTCTTGAATCAACCGCATCAAATATTTCTTTAACATCATATGTTCCAACGAGTATTTCAAATGTTATAGTTGAAGATATAGATGGCGAATCAATAACAAAAACATATAATGAACCCGGCCTTTACACCGTAAAACTTACAGTCATCAATGATTTTGGTGAAGATACAGTAATATTCAATGATTTAATTTCTGCTCGATTCCCCGCTCCCAACGATGCCTGTATTGCATTCGTTTCAAGAGCAAATCAGATTATTGAACAAGAAGGCATACCATCAGGTGGTCCTTTTACTACAACACCAATTCTTCGTGCATCAATTAATTCACTTATTGACATGTATATTCCTACTGGTGAAAATCCCAACACACCCGGAGTAACATATGGAGGAGAAGTAATTAGTGACGGAAACATTATTGATCCTATTGAAACATATACTTGGTCACTTTCAGATGATTTAGGCCATGGAAACTCAAACACTACAAGAGCAGTATACAGTGTTGGAGGAAATTACGACCTTGTATTGCGATGTGATACAAGGTTTGGTGCCTACAAAATAACTACATATGATAATGCCTTCGACATTGTAGAAAAAGTCAATCTTTGGCTTTGGATTTACAACAATTCAAAAACACAAGCTTCTGTATGCGAATTTGGTTTGTTAAGTGAAACATTCAAAAATGCTGTTGCTCCAGTTTCTTTGAATGTAAATCAATCTTTCCTTGTTAACACCAATACAAATCCTGTAGTTAATTCTGCACAACAGCTTAAGGAATTTAACAGGAATGTTGGATTTGCTCCAAGAACAGCAGCATCTTCAGGAAATGGCGGTACTGGAATACTGTTCTGGGCAAGTGGAAGACCAGCAAATAGTTCTTCACTAAATGAAAAAATACATAGTTCTCAATTTAATGGTTTTACGCAAGTTTACACATCAGGTTTTTCTAAAGCTGGGGTAGAAATCCAAAGACCTTGGAACTGGGTAAGTTTTGCATCAAGTACAAATATTTATTTTGCTCTTGGAGGAGTAGTAGGTTCTGTTCCATCTGGCACATCACCAACAAATCAAGATAAAGATGTTGTATCGTTATCAAGTTTGGCTTCTGTTAATCCTGCTTCTACTTTATTATCATCTAATTATAAGAATGGTGCTGATGAGTTACAGCAAAATGAAGTAACATATGATGAAAACGGAAATCCTGTACAAGGACACATTAGCATATACAGATCTTGCTGGCATAGTGATTCTGGATTTTTACTTAGGAATCAAGGAACTGGTACATTTTTTAGGATTAGAAGTTTTTATAAGACCAGTGGCAATACAAGCGAACCATTTATTGATATTAGAAAATTAACTGATATGGCTGGGCCATCTAAAATAGAAGGACAACTTGTTTCATTGTCAACAGGTGTTTATTTTTTCAATAATTCAGGTTCTGTTTCAGCTTATAATGCAACAACAGGAGTGTGGGGAACGGGTGGTCCCGGAGTTAATTCTCCATCATTCAAGGCTTTGCAAGATTCAACAGTTGTTGGTTTTGATAGTGAAAATCAGACTTTACTGGCTGCTTCTGATAATGATCATGTGGTTTATCTAAGTTTTGATTATAGTCAAAAGTCTTTCTTCAAGTTTAACGATATAGACACTACATTTAGTAGTGTGACAAGTAGACCATCTGGAAGTCAATGGAATATGGCTATTTTTTAATTTGAATCAATAAATACTTTGAACCGAACAAAGGGAAAAATACTAAAGTGGCCAACTACTTTCCACCAGCACCTGTCTACCCAAAAAATTATGACAGCGACGAAACTTTGTACCTCGTGTACAATACATCTGAAACTGTCAGCAGCGAAGTAAATCTGCCTTGGTCGGACGAGATTCCAATTGTTCCTGTTTCTGCCACTACGGCAGAACAATGGGCAAAAAATGGATTCGCCAACATAGATGGTGAATTATTTTACTACGATTCTGTTGGTTACGATGAAAATGGTAAAATAAATAAATTCAAAAGATGTTCAAGGAATCTAAGCGGAACACACACTAAGAAAACACCTGCTGGATCAGAAGTTCGTGGATTTGTAGTTGGAAATCATCACAACCAGCTTGTTGATGCAGTTATAAAAGTTGAAAAATTTATTGGATATAATCAAACACCTGACACAACAACGCTTGACTGGAGAATCAGAAATCTTGCCGCATTGGACATAATAATAGATGATTATTCGTGTCCTGATGTTGTTTTTGATTTTTTGATTATTAGTGTAAATCCTGCAACTGGAACTGTCGCAAGATACAATATTACTCTTACAGGAATTTTTACTTCTTATAGACTTGATTTTGGTGATGGAACTTTTACAACTACATCAACATCTGGAACTCATACATATCCACCTAACTCAACAATAGATCCTGTTTTAACTGCATCTAACGATAACTGCACAATAATTCAGACTCCTATTGAAAGATTGAGTGTTAATGAACCACAGACACCAAGCACGACAATTGCGTTTGAAATTCCTATTCCTGTAATACCAAATTTTCCTTTTATTACAGTGCCAAACATAACTGTTCCTTCAGTAACACCACAAATTCCTCCAATTGTTTTCCCATATTTGAATATTGGACCTGTTGGACCAATCAATGTACCTAGCGTTATCAGCATTGTTCCGCCAATTAACATTCCCTCTATAGTTTCAGTTACACCTATATTCATTCCTACAACTATTTCTATAACAGGTAGTTTTCCAAGCGAAATTCCTTTGATTGGTAATATTCCAACTATTATTTCCATAACAGGTAATATTCCATCAATTATTTCAATTACTCCTCTTCCTACAACTATTTCCATAACAGGTAGTTTTCCAACCGAAATTCCTGTGATTGATGATGTTCCATCAATTATCCCATTGCTTGATGATTTACCAGATATTATTCCTTTTATTGACGATTTGCCAGATAACATACCTTTTATTGACGATTTGCCAGACAACATACCTTTTATTGACGATTTGCCAGACAACATACCTTTGTTTGATGATTTGCCAGACAACATACCTTTGTTTGATGATTTGCCAGACAACATACCTTTTATTGACGATTTGCCAGACAACATACCTTTGTTTGATGATTTGCCAGACAACATACCTTTGCTTGATGATTTGCCAGACAACATACCTTTGCTTGATGATTTGCCTGATAGAATAATAGTAGAAGATGATATTCCAACGATTATTTCAGTTTTCACTAATATTCCATCAATTATTTCAGTTACTCCTCTTCCATCGATTATATCTTTGAGTGATGATATTCCTGATATAATTTATGTAATTGATGATTTGCCCACAACTATTTCATTTACTGGAAATTTGCCTTCAATAGTTTCATTTACTGGAAATTTGCCAACAATAATTTCATTGGTTGGTGGTCCTATAACATCAACGATTACATTGATTGGCGGACCTTTTATTTCGATTATTACTGTTTTTGATAGCGTACCTACTGAAATTTATGTTCAAGATAGCATACCTTTGAACATTCCTGTTCTTGATAGCATACCTTTGAACATTCCTGTTCTTGATAGCATACCATTAAGCATTATTCTGGTTGACGATATTCCTTTAGAAATTTCAGTACTAGCAAATATACCGACATTAATTTCAGTAATAGCAAATATACCGACATTAATTTCAGTTATTCAAGAAATACCAAGTACAATTTCAGTTATTCAAGAAATACCGAGTACAATTTCAATTGTTCAAGAAATACCGAGTACAATTTCAGTTGTTCAAGAAATACCAAGTTTAATTTCAGTTGTTCAAGAAATACCAAGTTTAATTTCAGTTGTTGGCACTATACCATCCATAATTAGCGTAGTTGCCACCATTCCAACTAAAATTAGTGTTATTGATGACATTCCAATTAGAATTAGCGTTATTGATGATATTCCAGTTAGAATCAGTGTCATAGAAGACATACCTGTTTCTATTGAAGTTTTTGATGATATTCCTGTAGAAATATATGTTTTTGATGATGTGCCAGATGTCATCCAAGTAATTCACAGTATTCCAGATGTTATATATGTTTTGGATGACATCCCATATCAAATCATTGTTATTGATGACATCCCATATAAAATTAGCGTTATTGATGACATTCCATCAAGAATTAGTGTAATAGTTCCTAAGCTTGGTCCTATTTATATTGATGCTCCAAAACTTGGGCCAATTTACATTAGTGTTCCAACTCTTGGTCCAATTAAAATTGATTGGGGCAATCCTCCAGTTGTAAGTTGTGTTGTGACAATTGCATGTCCTTCATCGACTCCATTTGCAATGAATAGGAATACAGATCTTTTCTCTGAGGAGAGATCTTATAGTCCAATTGAGCCTGTTGAAATTCAATCAAATGATATTGGCATTCCTTCTGAAATTACTTTGAAAGTTCCAGAAATACCCGATATTAGGATTATCCATGATATTCCTGCAATTATCAGGATTGAAGCACCAGTAATTCCCGACATAAAAATCATTGGTCCTGATGTTGCAATTCCTAGTCAGATTACAATTAATGCTGATAATTTCCCATCAACAATTGAACTTTTGACAACAAATTTACCATCATCTATAAGGCTTGAAACATTTGGTCTTCCTAGTTCAATTAAACTGGAAGTTCCAGAAATTATGCCAAAAATACAAATAGATGCATCAGGAATTCCTGACAAGATTCAAGTTGTTGGAATTCCTTCTGCTATTGAACTTTTTGGAGCTCCTTCTGAAATCAAGTTGGTTATGCCTGATAAACCAGAAATTGAACTTGTTTACAAGGGATCTCCTATTGATATCAAGATCAATCTTGATGTTAGTAAGTTGACAGGTGAGAATGGTGACCAACCATGTTTCGCTCTTGTTCCTTGTAATAAACCAGCTTGATAACTTAATTGATTATATGTCTGAAAGAATTAAAAAAGCCTCTGATGGCAACAAATATTATTTAACCCCACAAGGGATGTGGGTCCGTGATTTTACAATGGAGCAAGTTCCTTATATTGATTTGAATCAAACTATTGACAATAAAGATTATTTTACATTTTTGCAAAATGAAACAAAAAATAGTCTTGACAAATATACTTGGATTGATTCTGAAAATTTTCAGACAAAAGATGTTGTTATCGTTTCTGATGGTTATGATTTTGTTAAAAAACAGAATATTCTCGCAAGTTTACCAAAATCAGTTTCGATTATAGGAGTTAATGGTTCTTTGGCAAAATGGAATTTATCAGAAAGATCTATGTCGTGGTATGTAGTCAATAATCCATACGAAGAATGCATGAAATATTTGCCAAGAAGAGGAAGAATTTTGCCTAAATGTATATCATCATCTAGAACTAATTATAAATTTATGAGTGCATACAAAGGAGCAAAGTATAAATATTATCCTGTAAATGAAAGTAAATATGCAGGAATTGGCATGAAAGAAGCTCGTTGGCAGGTTGATGACAATAGAAACTCTATTTGTGCTGCAATAAATTTAGCCTATCATTTTGGGGCAGAAAAAATATTATTGTTATGTTGCGATGATAGTTTTAGCGGAGAAAGGGCAGGATCAATAAAATTAAATAACGGATTATATGAATATCCACAACAACAAATGGCTCATGGAATTATTGATGGATTTTTTTATTGGCTTAAAAATCACCCTTATTATGAAACAAAATTAGCTGATCATTCAAGCAGTCAAGAATATAAGCATGCACCATATATAAGTGAGGAAGATATCCTTCCGTTTTTTCAACAAGGTGGTGAAAAATATGAATAAATGGAATTACACAAGTGACGATCCTTTTGGCCCATTCAATCTGAGTGATTTCAAAAAATGGATGTCAAATCAGCATGATGCTAACAAATCTAATATGGTTGGTCTTAAAATTGAGTCAAAGATTCCTCTGAAAAAATTAATTTCAAGAATAGAAACTCAAGAGGGCGAATTATTGGAAGTCGCCAAAGATTTCAAGAAAAATGGTGGCACGATCACAGAAGAAAACGGTCATTACATGTATGTTTCAGTAGACAGTGGTTCCTTCATGATTCACAGAATGCATTTGAAAAGATCAGAAGACTAAGTACCTTTGCGAATCATTATTGTTTTTTGAGGTAATGATTTTGTATTTACAGTACTTTGTGTTGTGACATTATAGATTTCGGGCTGTGAACTTAAAGGAATATTGTTGTAGCTACGAACTTTAAGAGCAGCCCTGAAATCAGTAAATGTATCAGCTGATTGAATCCATGGTTCCCAATATATTCTATTATCATAAATTTTTTGTTTTAATTCTCCCAATAATTCAGGAGAAAGACTGAGAATATCGGTATTATCTAATCTTGTGGCGATAATGGGCAATCCACTGCAAATAAGTAAAATTCTTACAGCACCTTTATCTCTTTTTGCGAGATAAATATAAACATCTGTCTTTTTATTGGCCATTTTTATTTCTCTTTTGTTTTTGAAAAAAGTTCTTCAAGTAGAATTTCCATTACTATTTTAGTATACTCATCCTGAGAACCAAACTCCTTGACAAATTCTTGGAGTGCATTCACAGTTGATCCTATTTCATCTTGGTGGTTCATATGATTCCGCTTCCTGAATATGTTAAAATAAAAGATAATTATTGCATTGCTTACTTTGGTTTTAGCAAAGAATACCTTGTTCAATTACGTCTTCTTAGACCATGCATGGAAGCAGCTTTTCCGGGCATTCAAATATACCTGTGTTCTAGAGACGATTTGACATATCTATTCAAAGACGAACCAAGAACTCTCAACAAATCTACATTAATAGACAATAAGAAACAATTTGCATATATTCGTGAAATATCATACAAGAACACAATACATCCAGTTGAAGAACTTATGGATGAATCTGAAATAAAAATTCCGCCAATTTCAACAGAAGAAGGAAATATAGGATCAGCAGTTCTTTTAACTAATTGTTGCGCTCCTGTGAGAAGTTTGAATCATTATCAAATTAAAAGCGCAATTGAATTGGCTGAATTAAAAAATTGCACTATCGCAATCAACGAACCATATGCAAATTATGATTGGGTTATTGGCGTTGAAAATGAACAACTTTATGAAGCTGCCGCCGAAGGTAAGAAAGTAACTCTAATTCCAACGGGAATTGGTGAAAATTTATTCAAGAAGATGTTTCCTTTTGCAGAAATAATTCAGATGTGAATGTGATCTGATTTCTCCTGCATAAATATAAAAGAGGTAGGGAAATTTTTATTTAACCTCCAAGGAGAAAAATGAGCGTATTCAGAGTAAATTTGAATAACAATGTTCAGGGCACTCTTGACCTGAATCCAGCAACTACAACTGAATTTGTTACTTCTATTCAACGTACAATTTACGTTACTGGTCCAAACAAAATTTATCGTAAACTTGCTGATGGTGATACTTTTACAGATTGCAACTACTGGAAGAAATTTGCCTATCCACAAGTTCCTTATGATCAAGCATTCATTGAAGTTGTTACTGATGACGGCTCAATCTATAGCGATATCCCAGAAGAAAATAATTTCCCAACAGTTTACGATTTATCCGTAAACGATGGAAGTGCTTTTGCAGCGAATGAAGCTGATATAGTAGGCGATTATGGCTATCCTGCTAACTTTGTTCAGATTAATTCAATAGATGCTAGTGGTGGCGACATTCGTGTAAAACTTAATGGTTTAGCTGGAGCTATATTTGATCTTAAAGCTGGCGACACACAAGTTTTCAACTATGGCGACCTCGCAGTAACCAAGTTGAATTTCGACAACAGTAGCGGTGATGATCAGACTGTACAGATCATTGTTTCTGTTAAGAGCGTTTGCAATAGCTGAAAATTATAAAATATTTCAAACTTCAAGGCCTAGTCTCAGCACTAGGCCTTACTATTTTAGGTTATGAGAAATGGCGATCTTTCTATCAAAGACTTTTACACGAAAAGAAATAAAATACTTTTTATTTCAGATTGGGGAGGTCTTGGCGATATCATTATACATAGAATGTGTCTTGCAGATGTCAAACGCATAATCCCAGATGCAGAAATTCATTTTTGCTGTTTAGATCAATATTTGGACGCAATAAAAGATCATCCTTTTATAGATAAATTTATCAAACCACAAGAACTTAAAAAAGAAGAATATTTAGTTTTTTATCAAACTGATGTTAAAATTTCAAATAAATATGAAAGCTTTTATGGAATTGAATGTAAATTACATCGATCTGATATCTGGGCATTATCATGCGGATATGAATTAGAAGATCATAGTATGCATTTTAATTTGAATCCCGATCTTTTGAAGATATATCAAAATAAACTTGAAGAATTCCGAAAAAAGAAAGATCAACCAATCATAATTTTTTCTCCTGACTCTGCAATCAAAACTAAATGTCTTACTCCTCATCACTTGAATATCATTGACAATTATTTGAGTGATTTCAATGTTGTTGTTTTAAGTAAAAAAGATAATGATAAATATGGATTTCAAACAATAAAAAATACTAGCTTGACAGAATGGATCTATTACACCGCTTCAGCTGATTATGTTATTTCTGTAGACACAGCAACATTTCATTTGGCTGGAGGTCTTAAAAAGCCTCTTCTAGGCATATTTACATTCGCTAATGGAAAGACTTATGGAAAATATTATGACTTTGTTCTAGTTCAAAAACATATTGACAGTGGCAAATGGGATTGTGGACCATGTTATAATTTCAGATCTTGTCCAAAAACAAAGAATGAACTAAAGCCTTGTTTAACAGAGATTTCTGATGATGAAATTAAATCAGGGATAGACCAGCTTTTTACAATATGGCCATGGAAAAATAAAATTCATTCGCAGAACTAACTATAATGACTGTGAATGGTTGTGTGGAGGCAAATTGGCTAATTTATTGAAGCCAAATACGGTTAAGGTTGTAACTCAAGATGGCGAACTACATGTCACTATTTCTTTAGAGCTTACAATCAATTTGAACAGCGACGATCTAAAAATTGTCGTTGCGCCCACTCATGTTGTTGCAGATTCTCCTGTTGCAAAAAAGACAGGAACAACTAATGACAATCCTAAGTGGGAGATTCCTGATTTTACTTCTACACCTAAAGTTGAATTTGGAAAGAAAGTATAAGGAGAAATGAAATGGCTTGTTCAATGGACGTTGGAACTTATAATCTCGTTTTTTGCCGCAGAAATGAAGAAGGAAACTTTACTTATCATCGTCAAGTAAATGCTTTTCTTGAAATGCCTTTGGAAAATAGGTTTGTTTTTGACATGATGAAACAAGCTGGAGTTCCATTGATTGAACTTGAAAAAAGAGCATACGCACTTGGCGAAGCAGCAGTTGAAATGACTTATACAATGAGTGTATTGGAACTCAAACGCCCAATGACTCACGGATGTGTTAATCCAAAAGAAAAAGATGCTTTTCAAATCATGAGCATCATGATGCACAACTTGATTGAAGGTGTTAAAAAAGACGGCGAAATATTGTATTATTGCGTTCCAGCCAATGCCGTTAATCAAGACACCGATGCTGATTATCACCAGAGAATTCTACAAGCAATTTTCAATGCTTATAAAAATGAAACAGGATATAGAGTAGAGGCGCATCCAATTAACGAAGCCTTAGCATTAGTTTATGCAGAACTTGGGAAGAAAGCCTTCACGGGTATTGCCGCAAGTTTTGGAGCAGGAATGATAAATGTTTGCTATGCAATGTATGGCAGTCCTGTCTTTAGTTTTGCGATTGTGAACTCAGGAGACTGGATTGATCGACAGGCAGCTAAGGCTACTGGCGAAAGCATTTCATTTATCAATAAAGAAAAGACTAAAATAGATTTATCTAAATCTCCAACTAATCTTATCGAAAGAGCAATCCATACTCAGTATAGACTTATGATCGAGCATACTGTTAATGGACTAAAAAAAGGATTCTCAGACATCAATAAGTCTGTCAGGACTGATGGCGAAATTGATGTGGTAATCGCTGGTGGAACCAGTTCTCCTAATGGATTTACAGAAATATTTAAGGAAACCCTTAGCGGGTTTGAATTGCCAATAAAAATTGGCAATGTCATCAAGCCTGCTGACCCATTGTATTCGGTTAGTAGAGGATGCTTGATAGCAGCAGAATCCTCATCGAAGTGAAAAGAAAGGCAAAGAATGAAATATAATCAGAAGAGCGTCAGCGACTTAGGTGCTGCCGCTTACCTTCTTATGCATGATTTGAAGGTAGTTGGAAGAAAAGGAAGAGACATTTTTTTTGTCGTTGATCCCAAACACGCAATTGAACATTTTGACCAACTTACACTTGATTACTTATCAAGTGAATTTCATCGATTTGATGCTTGCATCATGAGTTTGAAAAAGATTGGTGAATATAATTTCAATCCACAAAACTATAGGTTCGTAACCGATCTTGGTGCTGCCGCTTATATTCTTATGCACAAGTATAAAGTTGTTGGAAAACGTGGAAAAGCTATTTATTTTGAAGTTGATGATGTTGCGGCAGATAAATTCGACGAAATAGCACTTGAATACATTTCAAGTGATTTTCATCGTTTTGACTCATGCTTAATGTCTCTAAAGAAAATAGGCGAATATATAAGTGAACAATATTGAAAAAAAACAATATATAGTCTTAAGGAGATTGTATGTTGAAATTTAGAAAAATTAACGAAGATACAAAAAAATCAGAGGAAATTAAGAGAATTTCCTCTGAAATTGATAATGTAGTTAATCAATGGATTTCAGATCTAAAGCATGAAATTATAACAGGGTCAAGTATTCAGAACCGTGGAATTTGGGATAGATTTAAGAATTTTGTTGCTAATGTATGGCATGGTTACGATAACAAAAAAAATCCTTATTATTCAATAAACAAATTAGGATATGGACTTGGATCTGAATCTAAAAATGAATCAATGAAAAGTTATAACGATCTTCGTGAGACATGTCAAAGTCTAGAAAGTAAAATAAATGAAGAAGATTTATCAAATTTGCGTATTATGCAAATAATTGATAAACATGCAAATATGCTAAAAGCAAAAATGAAAGAAGTTCTTGTCCCAATTTTGACAGCCTCCACCGATGCATATGAAAAATTAGGTAAATTATCTTATACACTAAGTCCAGAAGAAGAAGAAATTGTAAGAAGAAAAGATGTTAAAAAAACAACAGAAATTATTTCTCCTCAAAAAAAGCCGAAAATAAAATCTGGAGACCAGACAGCGCCTCTTTCCCCTGAAAATAGGATAGGAAAAACAAAGCCATTGTCAGGTAAAAAACTAAAAATAAATTATACGTTAACTTCTACTGAAGATTCTCCAAAACCCGTTAATTCTCCAAAACCTGATGATGCAGATAAACCAACAATTAGTACTAAACCATTAAACCAAGAAAAAGAAAAATCAAAAGAAATGAAACGCATTGAAATAATTATCTCAGAATTAGATAGTCTTGGTAGAAACACAGAAAAACTCAAAGAACTATACGGAAGATTACCAGAATCTAAAGAATCTTTTTATGAAGAATTAAATAATGTCATCGAGATAGAGCTTGAAAGTTTACCTTCTGGTGGACCAAAAGAATACTTCACTGCCCAATTCAGAAAAGCAAAAACTCTTAGAGAAGTCCATATTTTACTAAATAGTATTTTAACAGGTATTGATCCAGAAGAGGGAACAACGAATGAATCATTTAACATTGTTGGCTCAACCAAAAGAAAAATTTTGAAATTCCGTCAACTTTGTCAAGGTTGATTTTTTCCAATCATTTTTTTGTTGAAATCATGTGCTTGTTTTTGCAAGGATGCTAGTGTTACAGGATCAATGAATGGTGATTTGTTTGGATCAATTTCAATTATTCCATTAGGATTTTTTGGTGGATTTTTCTTAATTTCTTCTACAATATTCTGATATTCAGGATTGTTTTCATCAATAACTTGTTCTTCAACAATACCAACAACGCATTGCATTGTATAAAAATTTTTACATCCAGTTACATGATGTCTTGTAAAAACTCCATCTTCATCAATGCTTTCAACTATTCCAGTGAAAAAATCAGCGAACTGATGGTCTGCAAAATCACTTTTGGCAATGCCAGTTGTTAAAACAGTGCATACCTTTCCAACAAATTGCTCTTGTAATTTTTTTATAGATGTAATTTTCATGATGTGTATAAACTATATCCTATGCTAATTCTATCTGTTTCAGAAAAAACACTATGCCAAATTGGCTTTTCACCAATCTTAAAAATCCTAAAGTTCCATCCCTGTTTATCCCAAGACGTTACGATCTCTTCTGTTTCAGGATCACGAAAACGAAAGAATGATTTTTCGCTTTCTTTAGCAAACGTACAGTAAATCCTATAACCTTTATTATTACTATTTGTATGCCAACCCATATATCCATTAACTGGATACCATATCCGACCACTTATTCCCATCGATTTAATGTTTCTGCCGACTAAGTGTCGGCTAAGTCTTTTGTGCAAGAAATCAAAACTAATGTTATTGAATTTATAAACATTGCAATCATGAGTCGCTACATTTCGATCTTCATTAATTATTTCATCTAAAGATTCTTTTGAAACCCTAGACAGAGCATAATCTTTTGTCACTTCTGATCTGTAAAGTTTTTTCTCAACTTTATTTGTGTCGTAGTTTATTGTGCTAATTATCTTGTCAAGACCTGCAAAAAAATGATCATCCTTTATATCAAGATCTTCGTATAATTTTTCGCTCATGGAATTCTCCCAATACATTATAGATAAATAAAAACATCTTGCAATTATTGGAGTGTTATGAAAAAGAAAATTAATGAAGTCGCTCCTTCCGGTTGGGAAGGCACTGTCAAGGCTATGAAAAAACACAAAGAAATTGATAATCCTTGGGCGCTGGCTTCGAGCATGAAGAAAAAAGGATATAAATCACATAAATCTGAAAAGAAGAAAAAGAAGAACGAACAATCTTTTTTATTACCGACATTTTCAGAATGGCTGAGTGAAAATCATGGGGAAATGTATGATGAAAATGCGAAAAGCATATTATTGGCTGGTTTAGCAGGTGCTGGTGTTGGAGGGCTTTTAGGAGCGGCTGCGCCTCATACGAAAAATTTTGATCCTAAAAATGCATTGCATCATGCGGTTGGAGCAAAACACACAGCCATGGATGCATTTTCAGATATGCCAATAGAAAAAAGAGTTGGATTGGGTGGAGCTCTTGGTGCTGCTGCTGGTGCGGGGGCTCTTGCTAGTGCCTTAAGAAAAAGAAAAGGTAACTGGATGAAAAAATAACTCATTGCCATATATCACTAAAAGCTAAATAATCTGCAACTGTTCCACGAGGCCCCGAATAATCTAGGGGCCTTTGGTTTTTTATAATGTAATGATGCAATAAAGCAGGACTATTTTTAACTAAAAATTCATTCCAGTCATTATATCCTTTGGGAGGAATGACATACAATAATTTTTCAGTTGTTTTCTTCGCTGTTTCCAAAGTGGTAATTATTGAACTCATCTTCAATGTTCCAGACTTACCAGCATTGTCTCTATCCAAACAAAGAACTGCTCTGTAATCACTTAAAAGTAAGGCTTGCTTTTCACCCATGTTTTTGCCACCACAGGCAGCAGCATTCAGTTCAGCCTGTCTAAGGCTAATTGCATTGAATTCGCCCTCACAGATGTAAACAAGGCTGTTTGCGGGTGGCCATGGACCAGCCATGTAAACTACATCTTCTTTTCCTACTCCAATTTCTTTTGGTGGACCTAAATATTTGCATTTTGAATTACCCAAGGCACGACCATTGAAATAAATTAATTTTCCTTGTCGATCATAATATGGAATTATAATTCTGCCTTTATATCGACCATCATTGCAAATATACAAACCATTGATTGATAATTTTCTTGATTCCAAATAAGTTTCAGCTTTTTGTCGCCACCAATTGTTTGTTCCTAAATCAGAAATCAAAAGACAATTAGGAGGCAAAGACAAACCTTCTTTTTTCTGAGGCACTTCTTCTACAACAAGTCCATCTTCTGCTGCAAACATTGCTTCTAGTTGTTTTTCTAATTCTCGAATACTGGTGACGCCATTCAAACGAGCAATTGCCGTATCCCTGTCACAGGAATCGACAATCATCACAAGCTTTACTAAGCTCCCAACTTTTTCTGTTTTGAAGCAATGAAAAGAACCGTGTTTGCGTTTCTTCTTGCCTCCAGATGGATTACACCACAAGTGAAAATCATCGTCATCTGTTTCAAAAATGCTATTTATTCTAATTTCAGGAGGTCTTACAACTACATTCTCTGCTCCAAATCGATCTATAGCCCACTGTTCAAATTTTTTGAATGGTATTCCCATGGCTTTACCTTTTGTTTCATGACCATTAGAATGATTATATGGAAAACAACAAACTCATCTGCGAACACATATCCGTTTCAAGAAAACAAACTTGGGACTCTTGTCAACTTGCCTACAAATACCGATACCACCTAAAAATGGTTTCAGACCAACCTGTTCAGTCATACTTCACCTATGGAAAAGTTGTCCATAAGATAGCAGAAGTTTATGTTCAAGAGCAAGGCAAAAAAGCGATTGAAACAATTGCTGCGGAAGTTCTTTCAGGAAAAATTCCAGTCGAAGAAGGAAAGCCTGCTCCAATAATCGACCCTGACTATAAGAAGAAATTACCTGAACATTTAAGAAACATTAAAAAAATTAATGATCAAATTGGCTATGACGGTGAACTTGAATGGTTGTTCAAGTATGACATGCAGCCTCCTGACAACCACATGATTACAGGAGTCATTGACCGTCTTATCATTCGTGATGATAAATATTTTATTCTTGATTATAAAACAACCAAAAAAGGCAAATGGCGTAAAAATGCTGGCAATATTGGCAAAGACTTACAACTTAGATGCTACGCAAGAGTAGTCAACAAACATTTTGGCGCAAAACCAGAAAACATCAGAGCAGCCTTGCTCTACCTAGATGGCAATGACTTAGTCTCTACGAGATTCAATGAAGAGTCAATTATGACAGCAGAACAAGAACTTCACGAAGCATACAAACATATTATTTCAACAAATCCAGATGACACTTATGGTCGTGTAGGCGATCAGTGTCGTCGTTGTGATTGGCGCAAAATATGTGTTGCTTATCGCACTACTTAAGGCAATAATATATATTCTGGTCTAAATTCTTCTTTGCTTCCGCTTCTGTCATTAATTTTTATCTGTTTGGCGTTTCCAATAATTTGCTTTTGTTCCAAAAGAAAATTATATCCAGCTTGTTTCGACCAAAATTTATGAATTACAGATAAAGGCGTAAAATAACCTTTGCCAGTACCGTCACGATATTGGGTTCCCCAACATGTTCCAATATAATAACCATTATCATCCATTAACCCACCACCACTTCTGCCGGGACGAGGTGAGTTCTGCTCAGAAACAAGATCTGCACCCTCTATTCCGAGCATTTTAATTTCATAATGAGCCACTTCAGTGCCTGCATCACATCCAACAGAGTGAGCATATTGACCAGCAATGTAATTATAATTTTTTGATCCTAAACGAAAATAATTTGGTTCCCAATCAGGATTAAAAGTAATAAGCCCAGTATCTTGACCATTAATGTAACTATAAAAAATAACTGTTGATTCATATGATTTTGGTGAATCCAACTTAAGATCATTGTGATACCATGTTATAACTTTACACTTAATATTGCGCTTTTTACCTTCATCAGCATTCATGATTCCTTGATTCCATAAGTGACCACATGTTGCAACGTAAGCAATATTTTTAACTTTATCATAATGTATAATTGTTCCAGAGCCTGATGACCCATTGACGGCAATTTTTACAGAAGGAGCTAAATATCTTCTAAATTCTGGCCCACGTTTTGGAACTGGTGGTGAATTGTCATTCCCAAAATTATCTCTTTCGAGAATGGGCATGTTGTCGAAAGAATCAATGTCGTAAAATCTTTGTGCATCTTGATATGAATTAACAGGAAAAACTATGGTAAGAAAAATTATAAAGAAAAAAGTTATTTTTTTAAGCATTGCAACTCCGGTATTGTCAGCCTAAAATATATAGTCTTTAAGGATTTAATCATGGCAACACTCACTGTCTCGCACTATTTGTATTTGACCAAAGAGCAACGCTACAGCCTAAATGAAGGCAAAGACATAGATGTTGTTGGCATATGCGTACCAGTATGGTTTAGTAAAGGAAATACTAGTGAACCAGCACAAGAGATTTTTTGTAAATATAAAATTCAAAATCCAAGACAAGGCGTTAATATAAAACAAACCGATGATGGATTTACAATCATCATGCCAAATTTAGAAGCAGATGATAGCGTAAACGAAGAATTAATGAAAACAGCACAGAACAAAATAGGAACAAGTGAATCGTTACTTGATCTTGCCGATGGAGGCAAAGAATTTTGTGAATTCAGACTCTATCAAAAGATTCAAGTTAATGATGAACTTCATCATCTAATTCATTACATTGATATAAGACCAATTGAAGTTTTGACTAAAACAATTAATTAAGCAGAATCGTGTAACTGCAAAGACATTTTAAGATTTACTGTATCACCAGAAGCTAATGTTATTGCAGAACTTAAAGAAGCAGAAGAAATTAAAACACCAGAACTATCTGAACTGGTTACCATGAAAAGATTGCTTACAGGTCCAAATCCTGCTCCTGATGCTGTAAAGATGATAAATGGACTTGTTGCACGGTAGATGCCGTTAACCGATTCTATTGTAAATTGAGATGAAGAACTGATTGGAATTCTTGAATAACCACCACTTATTGGTTCATCAAACAAAGACGAAATGGTATCTGTTATCGCAATTGTGCTTCTTGCATCAAGACCAAAATAATAATTGCTTGGCAATATCGAGCCATCATTTGCAAAACAGACAGAAAGAAGAAAAGATTCGCCTTCTTGATGAAGGACATTGTGAATATTCTCATCACTCCAAATAACTTCTCCTTCTCTGATATGCTCAATTTGGTCGATCTTGAGAATCCCACGCCATGCTGTTTTCATTTTTTCTTTCCTAAAATTAATTTAATTTTCGATTCAGGTGATGAAAATAAAAGTTCATCAATTCTAAATGTTCTGCCGTAAAAGTATTTATTGTCTAAAAACTTTTCTCCACAACCTTTATTCAAGTAGCATATCGTTACATGTGGTATGTAATTTGAATAAAATGAATCATGCGCTATAGAATTACTTAAGTAATTATGTACTTTTTTAATTTCTTCGTTCAATATCTCAATGTAAAGAACATCAAACTTACTATTTGTTGTAAATTTTTTTATATTACCAAAAATGCAATTAAATGGAATTTCTGTTTCAATTGTTTCTTTTATATTTTTTATGTTTTGTTGTTTTAAGTCACTAAGAACAGTAACATGTGTATTATGTGTTCTTCCATAATCATCATTTTCTTTATAAAGAAAATCATCATCTACATAATCATATCCCCATGATATAACATCATCGGCAAGATCTTCAGGCAATTCAGCCAAAATATAAGTTTTATCCAAATACATTTTGCAACTCATTGTCATAATTGTCATCGTCATCAATAGTTGGTTTTGGCAAATTTCGTCTATTTTTAATTTGCTCAAGCTTTGTTTTTTCTGCGTTGAGTTCTTTATCAATAGCATTCAAAGCGCCAAAATAATCTGATTTTTTGACAACAAATGTATTTTTCTTTTTCTCATGATTAACTTCCCTGATATTTCTTTTCTTCTCTACATCCTCAACTAGATCGATTGCTTTAACAATCAACCTTTTAACTTCTTGTAGGTTAAAATCATTTGGAGAATGAGCCAATGCTTTCATCAAATGATTTTTCAAATCTTCAGTATTGTTTTTCATGATTTTCCAGTCCTCACTAAATCAATCCACCTTATGTTTGCATCTTCGATTAAATGATAACCGACAATATTGCCTTCTTGCAAATTATTCATGAGTCCCTCATCGTCGATTTTTACTTTCCAAACATCATCGCTTTCAGAATAAGGCAAATTTGTTAACATTGTTCCTTGAGGAAGAAAAGCCTTGATTCCCAAAGATATATCTCTTTTCTTTCTTTCAAATAAAGTTCTATTTTTTGAAGGTTGAGACATATAAAGAGATAATATCTTTTTGATATTTGGACTTTCTTTCAACCTTGATATTAAATTTTTTATTTGGTCTGTCATCTTTTGAGGCATTTCGTTGAAAATAATATTTTCTATTTTTAAGCCTTTATTTGTTTTTTTTATTTCAAAACTTGACTTATAAAATTCGCCAATATAAACTCTAGCTGTATCGGCAATCCAATCATTCTCTGGAATTAAAGCTTCTATGTAAATAGGATGATTGTTCCAAGAAATCTTATCTATGATTGATTCAATTTTTGATGTCATTTCGCCCAGAACAATTCTAGACTTTTCAACAAATGAAAGAACAGCCTTGTCAACATCATTTGGATGAATGGTCTTTTTGATGACATTGGATTGATATGCAAGGAAAATATCTTCAAGAAATTGAACAACATCAGTTTGTATTGAATTTCTATAAACCCACAAATCAACATTTTCAATTTGTTTTGTTATTTTTAGAGGATCGCCATTTTGAATAGAAATAACAAAAGCCTCTGTGTGAGGATAACTTATTTCTTCCATCCTTCTTCTTATTTGATTTACATCAAATGTTTTCTTGAGAGCGTCACGACCTATTGGATCATGCTTTAGAACCATGCCGCTTAAATTTACATAGACATGCTCACGGTATTGATCTAATGAAATAATTATTTCAGGCTTAGAGGCATTTTTTTGAGAAAAAAATTCTTTATAACTTCTAAACATAATATTTACCTTATATGGTTTTTCAAAAACCGAATTCTCTCAAAAGTCTATCGAATTTTCTTTCAGGGATATATGTAAATCCACCAACATAGTTATCTCTCTCTGGTGCTAATAAATCAATATCATCTCCTGCAAGCAATTCTTCTGGCGATCCTTCCATCAATTGTCTCTTTATGTCTTCATAAACTTGGTTTTTAACTATCTGCATAGACTCTTTGGGCTTTTCAGATCCCATCGGTAAATCACGCAGTAAAGTATCACGAATATAAAGTCCAATACACATGGCCATGATGGCATCATCATGCTTTCCTTTTTGAGCCTGTGCTTTTCTACTTACTCTATTATATTCAAATGTCTGTAATTCAGTAACAAATCTTATACTGTTAATTCTAACAGTCATGTTCGTAAGCCTGTTTTGTAATGCTTCAAGATACAAAGGTCTATTGGTCTGACCTACCTTCACTCCCGGCTTTGCATTAGCACCCTTTGTATTCTCGTAATACAAGTTATCATAATATAAAGTGTGCTGTAAAGAGCTTAGAACTGCTCCTCCCGGACCCATATTTTCAACTATAACTAATGCATTATTGTAAAATGTCGCTACCTCATTGATTACCTGTGCAAATTCATGTGGTATAATAATATTTGAATAAAATTCAGCTACTTGTTCTAAAGTTGCTGTGTCAATTATATGAAAAACACTACTATCATTGTTTTCTCCCTGACCTTCAGCACAGTCTGCGGTGAGAATATATTCATGACCTTCTACTGGATCTTTCCAAATCCACATCGCTCCTCTATTATCATCAGTCTCTAACTGTGCAATTCTACCAATTTGGTTTGCCCATTTTGGGAATAACTTGCGACTTGGGAAATTATTTCTTGTTTGTTCTGTCATGCCTGTAATGATTTTTGCACTAAAATAAGTTTCACCTGATCCTTGGAATTCACGCAAAACTTCCTGACGAAATCCCTTTTCGCCCAACTGTGCTTTCTGTTCAGCAACCCACTTTTTATCATTGTAATCAGGATGCTCCCAATAATCCAAATCAATGACGTGGAATTTATTGAGGCCTTCTTTTGCTTCATTATAAGTTTGTTCATACCAGTTTCCAAGACCATTGACAGTAGAAACAAGTGTACATGAACCACCTGTTGAAAGGATAGGCCACATAGCCTTCCAATGCTTTTCCATGTCATCAATGAACGCACATTCGTCTACAATCAAAAATGTAACTGATTTACCACGAGCAGCTTCTGGAGAATAAAATTTCAAGGCCGATCCAGTATCAGTAAACATCTTCAAGTGGTCATTCCATTTGGCGTCTTTTCTTGGCTTAAGCCATTCAGGCATGTTTTCACAGCTTCTGTCAATTATCATGCCAATATCTGTAGCTTCACGGTCAGTTTTCGACAACAACATGATCTGCTGATCAAGTTGAAACATACATCGCCACAAGCCCCAAAGAAGCGTTACAGTCGTAAGACCGCCCTGACGAAACTTAGAAATAATATTGAAACGATAATTTTCATAATCACGAATTGTTTTGCGCTGATACTTGAAAAGAACAAATGGTATAAGACCTCTCATCGGGTGAAGAATCTTGACATATTTGTGACAAAAGTAATCAAAACTTTCAGCACATTTAATCAGTTCTTTTTTTCTTCTGATGGGGTCATATTTTTCCATATTTTCAAGTGGTTCATCAGGATCTATCTGTAATTCGTATTTGTCAAATTCATAATATTGAGGGTCATATTGCAGCCTTTTTGTGGCTGGATCTATAATTCCCCCAGAAAGGTAATAGTCCCTTAATGTTTTGAACTTACCACGCCAGACTGATTCTTTTATACTTTTGAAGTATTGCTTTTCTTCCATTTTCGCCTATTGATGGATTTTCTTGTTTTGCCGAACAAACTAGTATAACTATATATAGTTGGAAGGAAAACAAAAAAGAGGTAACCATGAAAAAGCTTTATGTTGCTGCGATGATTGTTGGACTAGCAATATTATTTTTAGTAGTAAACAAAGAAAAAACTGCTCTTCTTGCTCCTCAAGAACCAGAAAATCCATTTGAAGAAATTATTAAACAAGAAAATAAGAAAGAAGAGAAACCAAAGCTGACTGTTGCAGAAGCAGTTTCTAAAATAGATAGGATTAGCCTTAAAGAAAATGTTGAATATCTTGCTTCAAATGAACTTGAAGGAAGAATGTCAGGTAAAAAAGGCAACAAAATTGCCGCTGATTTTATCAAGAAAAGATTTGAAAAATACGATCTTGCCACCGAATACGATAAATTTTCAATAAAGAGAATAAATCCCGGACCAAAAAATGAAATTGGTGATGACTTCACACAAAACATTTACACATGGATAGAAGGAAACGATCTTGTATTGAAAGACGAAATTGTTGTTATTGGCGCTCATATGGACCATATCGGCTATGGACCAAGTTACAGCAGGTATGGCAACAATAGAATTCATAATGGCGCTGACGATAATGCAAGCGGAACAGCGGCACTTATTGAAATAGCTGAAGCTTTTGCGGCAATGAAAGGCCAAAACAAAAGAACTGTAGTAATCATGGCTTTTTCAGCAGAAGAAATGGGCTTGAAAGGAAGTTTACATTATGTCAACAACCCTAAATTTCCCAAAGGAAATCCAGATATAAAGAAACATGTATTTATGCTAAACATGGATATGATAGGATATCTTGGTAAAAGTAAAACTGCTGTATTTGATGATGGATCAAGTTCTCCTGATATTGGCTTTATAATTAAACAATTGTCTGAAAAATATTCATTCGCAAAAAGTGTTACTCTTCGTGGATCTGGAGGAAGTGATCATGCTCCTTTTTATAACAAAAAAATTCCAGTTGCATTTTTACATACTGGACTGCATGATTACTATCACACTCCTAAAGATACTGCCGACAGGATTAACTATGATGGTTTAGAAAAAATGACCAGATACGGTTTTGAACTTGCTTGGAATGTTTGCAATGCTGTAGAAAGAGTTGAATTTGATTATGGTTCTTTTACAGAAATGGATTATAGCCATGATCATGGTCAAAAAGATATGCGTTTGGAGGTAACGCCATGAATAAAGAAGAAATGATTGATGTTTTGAATAAAGACCTTAGGAATGAATGGATGCATTTACGCTTTTATTTGCATCACGCAAGTATGGTTACTGGTCTTCATTGTCATGAATACAAAGAGCTTTTCTTGAAAGAAGCTGCGAGTGAAATGGAACATGTAACCCAATTCTCCGATCTCATCATTGGACTTGGAGGCATTCCTACCACTGTATCCAATGAATTCCCTTTTTTCACTGATCCTAGAGACATTATTGAATACGCTGTCTATATGGAATCATTAGTTGTTTTCAACTATGCCTTACGAATCAAAGAAGCAGCTGATATTGGAGGAGTAGATGGCCAATGGTTAGAAATATTTCTTGAAAAACAAATAGAACATAGTCGTGAAGATGTAGATCATTTCAAACAAATTCTTCGTGGAATATAACTTGATTTTATCATTATTGATGATATAATTTAACTATACAAGGAGAATTTATCATGAAATATGATGTTGTTTCCAATCTTCCTGTTGCCCGTTTTTGGTATAAAGGCAATCATAGTCATCCTGTGCGCCGAACTGTACTCATCACGCAACAAGATAGTGAATCAATCACAGGTTATGAACTTCGTGAAGGAAGCAAGACTAGAGTCGCTAAATATTCACCTGTAAAAACTTATATTATCAATAAAATTGCAAAAACTTCTAACCTTCGTAGTAGCAATCCACTCCGTAAAAACAGCAAGATAAGGTCTACTCTTGTAAGAAAGCCTTTGCTAGATCTTATCGAAAGTGGAATTTGATTCAAAAATCCTCAAAATGTCTTCGAGACACTACTAAATAAAGTAGTGTCTTTTTATTTTGAGGAATCAAAATGTCTTATTTTCAAAATCTTTTCAATGATTACTACGGCTATTACACTGCTGGAGACTCATCTAGTTTCAAACTTACCTTTAAGGTTCCTGCTAACAAGAATCATGGTGAGTTTTTCATTAACTGGAATACTGGTCCTTATGATTTCAGTTCATTTGGCAGCAATCTAACATTTAATTTTGCCTTTGATCCATCATTCAAAAACTGGTCTTCTTTCACAGTTGATGTTGCAGGTGCAGACTCATCAGCAACAACAGTTTATGAAATTGTTGATATTCTTAACAATGACTCAAATTTCAAAGAATGGTACACAGCAGGAATTTATAACAACAATCAAATCAGAATACGCCAAAAAAGACCAGTTATACAATTTCATACCTATATCTCAAATTCAGAAGCAGAATTCGCTCTGAAATTCAATAAAAATGCTGGAATCGCAGATGTTCCTTCTTATTTCGACAAAGACACAATTGAGAATCGCTTCGCAAGCCAAATTGCACATGGTCACCTAATCAGACTTGGAAAAACCATTGTTAGCAATACAGCTTCAGACTCAACGGCTATAACTGTAATAAATCACGGCTTAAGTAATGGCGATAACATCTATATCGTCAACAGCAATTCAATTCCATCTATTGATGGCTCGTACAATGTCACTGTTACTGGGACTAATGAATTCGTAATCAACGCAAGTGTAGCTGTGGCAGGAACATCTGGCGAGATGCTCACAGAAAATGATTATCAAGTACTTGTTGATGCTGGAATCGACTACACAAAGATGCTTTCTGACTACGAACACCTACAAGGTCGTTGCGAAGCATTCAAATTTACTAAAAATACACTTGATTCTTCATCAAGAATTGTGTCTCAAATCGTTTATGCGGCAGGAGCAACCGCTGGTATGCTAGGCAAGAAAACTACTTATACATATCTTTCAAGCAATACAACACCAGATTCAGTGTCAGAAATTCCTTATGTTTTAACAAGTGAAGATCTAGTCATAGAAACACCAGCACCAACACCACCCGGAAGACTATTTAACTGGGGACATAATAGTCAGGGTGAACTTGGAATAAATAATACTGGTCCAAGATCTTCTCCTGTTCAAACAATTGCTTATGGAATTGACTGGGAACAAGTGGAAAACGGTTATTATTTCTCGATTGCAATCAAGGATGATGGAACATTATGGGCATGGGGCGATAATTATGCTGGTACATTAGGAGATGGAACTATTGATGATAAATCTTCACCAATTCAAATAGGATCTGACACCAACTGGAGTTTTATATCTTGTGGTGATAATCACACAGCAGCTATAAAAACAGATGGAACACTTTGGATTTGGGGTTCAAATTATAATCATCAATTAGGAACCACTAATGCCTCTACTGTTTGGAAATCATCTCCAGTTCAAACATCAATTGGAGGAAATGATTGGGTATCAGTATCTTGCGGTTATGGACATACTGTCGCATTAAAATCTAACGGTACAATGTGGACTTGGGGAAATGGAAATGATGGTCAACTTGGAGATGATCAAACTGGTGATCGATCATATCCAATAATGAATAATTATGGCGAAGACACTTGGTCTAAAATTCATGCTGGCTACAATTGTACTTTTGGTATAAAGAATGATGGTACTTTGTGGTCATTTGGACTTAATGCATATGGTAGATTAGGTGATGGAACTGTTATTAATCGTTCTTCTCCTGTTCAAGTCCTTGGTTCTGGAACATGGAAACAAGTTTCAGCTTTCCAATCAACCGTTGGAATTAAACAGGACGGAACCCTGTGGACTTGGGGATATGGAAGTAATGGACAATTAGGAAACAACAACACTGTTGATTGTTCCTCACCAATTCAAACAGTCATGGGTGGAAGTGAATGGCACCAATGTTCATCTGGTCAAGATTTTAATGCTGCAATTCGCAATGATGGAACGCTTTGGACTTGGGGAGACAATAATAATGGTCAATTGGGCGATTTAACAACTGGCAATAAATCTTCTCCCGTTCAGGTTTATGGCATTAACTGGGCTTATGTTTCCTGTGGTGGTTTTACTTCTGCAATTAAGTCCGTTTGATTTTATCCATAAAATCAAAATAATTCCATGTGGCTGCTGATTCTTTGTAGCCACTTATACTTATGGTTTCTTTCTTTTTAGTAATTATAGGGCGAAAAAAAGGCAAGTTGTGCAAAACACAACTTGCCCATTCTTTTCCCACTAATGATCTCCAGCCATTATTGGTCATAGATCCTCGATTACATGCAAAATATAATATAGCCTAGACCAATAACCTGAGCAGCAATTACAACCAAAATAATTTTGTCCATGATTGACATTCCGTCTTTCTGTGGGACAGTCATCTTTTGAATTTCTTCAGAAATGCCCTGAGACTTTACTTCACATTTCTTAGCGGAATGTGCTGCGAAAGACATTTCACGATTAGCCTTGATTGCAGCAACAATAGCATCGATCATTTCCTGTTTAGTGACAGGTTTGTTTATATCATCTTGTTTTTGATCAGAAGAAGATATAGTTGTGATATGATCAACAACTCGCATTTTAGAATTTGACTCAATAGATTCTACTTTTTGATCAATCACATTTCCTGTTGCAGGATCAATTGTTTCAAATTTTCTTTCATAAAGAACAGGTTTAACTTTTTCCACAACTCTTTGTTGCAAGCGAAGAGGACGTTCATCTTCGATATGAAGTTCAATAATTTTTTCTGCTACTCCATCAGCATTCTTGTGTTCAACAACTCTACGTTCGGCTCTGCGACCGTCTTCAAGAGTCCATTTCTCAATCTTAACATCTTCCATTAGATCCCCTTTTTAAGAGATTATTTCATTCTATTTATTGCTACAAAACTATTTTTTAAGCCGAACTCTTATTTCAGAAATTATAATTTTGGGGTTGTTAAAAATATTATTGAATTGTATTTCTGCTAAATCAACAGCATTTTCATAAGTTTCAGCTTCTATATCATTAAGATTTTTATACTCAACACCAAGTCCTCTGTTGAACCTCACAATACAAGACCAAAAAATAACTTTTGGCTTCTTTAAGACTGAAGAAGCAAAATCAATAGCTTCTGTGTAAGTGTTACATTCTTTTTCATCAACTGTAAAATCACTGTGAGGAACAGATTGTTTTTTTACAATAAATTTTCCATTACTTGGATAAATTAAAAATCCACTAAGCATGATGTCCCGCAATTCTTCGCTCATATCACACCTCGAATTAAGTTAGACCCCATTTCAATTTGAATTCTTGAAGTAATTCTTGCCTTTTTTTATTTGCAGCTTCAATTAATTTCTTTCTTTCTTGAGGCTTCTGCTTCTTTTCAACTTTTTGTGCTGAATCATAAATTTTTTCTAACTGATTTTCCCATATTTCATGAGGAACATATGCCTCTAACTCACCAGCCAATTCTCTGTAAACAGTATAACCTTGATATTCACAAACAATTTCTCTGTGATAGTGACGCACAATAATTGATAAATTTACACCACGAGATAAACCATCAAAATGCACGCCAACTTCATGGCTTCGATCATCTTCACTTATAGTCGGCATTTTATCTTCTTTTTCTAACTCAAACGGATCTTCTAAAAATGTTTGACTAAATGAACTACTTCCTTGCTCAATTATAGGACTACCAAGACGTTTAGCAACAGTTGAAAACTTACCTTCCATGCCCATATAACCTTTACGCATGGCCTCAATAGTTCTTGCCTCTCTAATCATCTGTTCACGATTCATCTTTTGCACCTCTGATTACTATATATTCATGTCACACCAACTAAAAAGGATAAACATGATAAAAGGATTAATCAATTGGTTTAGACAGAAAACAAAGTTTATTTTACCTGAACACAACTTAGTTGAAGTTCAGGCTACAGCAAAAACTGCTACAAATAAAAATAAAACTTATTTGATCGACTCTTCAGCACCTTCTCTTGTTATTGACACATTGATTCCAACAACGACATTACTGCCTATGAGGTCATCTGGAGAATCTGGTGGTGGTTACGCTTTAGGAACACAACAACAACAAGCCATGGGCCTAAAACAAATGGTCAATGACGCTCTTGTTTTTATGGCCAGTAAAAGCCCTAAGAAACTTACCAAATGGGCAGCAACAAGCAGCCTTACTCTTCAAGCTCGTGCAGGCACTGATCTCAATGCCTATTATGACAGAAGCTCACTTAAGTTTTTTTATTTTTCTGATAAATTACGCAAAAAAACAGTTTTTGCATGTGACTCCAGAGCAGTTGTAACTCATGAATTCGGACATGCTCTTCTCGATATGCTCAGACCAGATCTATGGAGCGTCATGTCAGAAGAAGTTTGGGCTTTTCATGAATCTTTCGGAGATATGATTGCAATTCTCAACAACCTTCAATATGAAGCACTTATTGATGCGTCTCTTAAAGAAGTAAGTAATGATTTAACCAAGTCAAATATGATGACAAGACTTGCAGCAGATATGGGGATAGGTCTTTATAATATGACAAATGGCAAAAACGGAGAATTGCGTAACTGTCTTCGTGATTGCACACAAAAATTCACATATGTTCCACCTAAAACCCTTCCAAAAGATGGCAGAGATGATCAAATAGTAAATGAATCACATAGCTTTAGCCGTATTTTCACAGGCATGTTTTATAATTTGTTGATTCAAGTAGCAAATGTTTATATTTCAGAAAAACAAAATCCAAAAGCAGCTTTGATGAAAGCAAGGGACACAATGTCGTCCTATATTCTTCAAGCTTCTTCCCGTGCTCCTGTAACACCAAAGTTTTTCAAAGCAGTTTGTCAAGAACTTTTAGTCGCAGACAAAAGTGCTGGTGGTAAATTCCAAACAATAATGTACAACACTTTTGTTTCATGGAAAATTTTTGAGCCAGCAATCAAAATTCTTTCAAAATTTACTTATAACGATGTAATTAAAACAGTAGATTCTGACTTTGAATATTCAGATCTCGGTTCAGTAAAAGTTCTTTATACAACAAAAATGAAAACAATTAAATTATCTGATTTTCATGGTGTTCTTGCCATGCAAAACAATCCTCTTCTTTCTGCCGAAGTTGAAGTAGCAGCACAATCAGCTTATTACTTTGATGAAAACATGGAATTACAGATTTCAGAAGAAGCCACTGAAGAGGAAATCATCGAAACAACCATGAACTGTATTTCTCTTATCCAACATAGAAATCTATTTGGCGAAAACGACAAATCCCAATTCCATATGATTGATGGCAAACTTGTTCGTAACAAGATAGCATCATGTGGATGCAACAAGCCTAATTATTGCATTCCCGGCGCTCCAGAATACCAAAAACCTTGGAAACCTAAAAATAACGCCGGATGCATCAAATGCCAAAAAAGTGATTGCTCTCCAAAATCTTGTGATTGCGATCAACCAACTACTACAGAACCACCTAAGACTGGTTGCTACGCCAGTGTTAAAACATGTAGCACAAATGGATACAAAGTAGGAAGTAGAATTTCAAGGAAGGTCTGCTAACCTAGCCTCTTCCTTAAATTTAACAGTTTCCTTAAATTTAACAGGTTTTCCTTCCTCGTTAAAATAAATAGTATTCGTGTTCGCATCAATTGTGCTGTATAAAAGATCAGCATATGGTTTATCTCCCATAAAATTGATGCGAACTCTTACCTCAGTAATTTTCTGTTTAGCTGCTCTTATATGAATCTTGAATTTATCTTTGTCTCCAGCAACAATGTAATATCCTTCCTTTGTTTTCTCATCTTTTGTTATTTTATGATTCAGTTCTTTTAGTGAATTTTTAGTTGCGTGATAAATTGTAAGTAACTCTTCGTTATAATATTTTCTTGCCTCTCCCTGTTTCCACATTATAATTCCTGTAATAATAGGACCTTGAACAAAAGGGGTAACTGCACAACCAAAAATAAAAAAACAAAAAAATAATACTATTTTTTTCATGACTGCCTCCTATGATATTTATTGATCACCTTATGATAAAAGGAGAATTGACCGTGGACGAATATCTTGACGAAATGTTTTCTAATCTTTATAAAGTCTCCAATCATTTTGAAAACCCTTGGCTAGCCACTGCCGATTCGTATGAAGATGATGACGATGACGACGATGATTGGGACGATGATGACGACGAAGAAGATGATGAAGACGAAGATGAAGACGATTGGAACGATGAAGATGAAGATGAAGATGAAGATGATGAAGAAGATGACTGGGACGATGAAGACGAAGAAGAAGATGAAGACGACGACGATGATGATGAAGATGATGATTGGGACGACGACGATGATGATGAAGACGAAGACGAAGAAGACGACTAAGTAAAAAAAATGTATAACTGCTGAAGAACCCGGTTTTCACCGGGTTCTTTTTATTTAATAAAATGATATATATTTCAATAAACAAATGAGGTCAATATGGCAAGAATTTTTTTAATTATTTTATTTTTTGCCATCAATAATGCGGCTTTTTGTCAAATTCCAAATCTCGAAGAAAAAACATTTCCATCACGTCCAAATATAAAACAATTCCCAAGCGTTTATCTGGCTGTCGATACAAATCCAATTGTCTCTTATGATGGCACAATAGACGAAGATCTATCTGATCTTATGGTTCCAATACCTATGCGTGACAGAGTATTTAATCGTACAGGAATTCAATGCGTATGGGCATCAACAGAAGCACTTGGTCGTTACGCAGAAGAACCAAAAATCATCAATCTAACTGATGATCCAGAATGCAAAAGTTACGCTGGTCCAGCGAGTTATTCACGAAAAATGAAAGAAAGAGGCGTGAAATATCGCATGACATATGATGTCAACGATAGAAGTCTTATTGTAAAATCTGTAGTGCAAGAAAGACGTGGATGTATGTTTTGTGTTCCCGGACATGCTATGGTTTTAGTTCATTATGACGAAAAGAAAGGTATCGTAAAATATTTCAACAATTCAGACAGAAGCTTGGCAATCAGAACTTGGACAATGGCAGAATTCAATAAAAGATTTGAAGGTTGGGTAACTGTAATATATGCCGATAATGATATTATCACACAAAAATATGCTCCAAAAATACCTAAACTACCTATAATCGACAGAAATAACCAACAAGGAATTTACGATAAAGAATACATCCTACAACCAGCTAAAAATTAATTTAATTTAATTATTTTTTTAAGTTCAAATATCAATCTGCTACCGAAAAACTTTTTTTCATTTTTATTCAAAAGATTAGCTTGAAAACCATGTTGTGAAGCCAATATTATAAATTGATCAATATCATAATAAACATTTGAATGAGATGCGTATTTGTAATGGTAAGCACCCTTTTGGGTTTCATGAGGATTTCCATTTGCAAACATCAAAGATAAAATAATATTTGTTTTATTGTTTGATATTTCTTTTACGTTTCTTAAAAAAATCTTTAACTGATTAATTCCACAATGATAAAAAACATCAAAACAAAATATAAAATCTTGTATTGGAATATTTTCAAAATCAAAAGATGAATTGCTTATAAAATTTGGTTCTTTTTGCTTCAAAAAAACCTCATTAATTTCACTTTTTTTTGCTAATTCCAAAATTTCAATATCTGGCTCAAGGCCAGTATAATTTTTATAATCAAGATAAGTTATCAAAAATTTACCAGTTCTTAAAGCACCACATCCAACATCCAACAATTTATGATTTTTTTGAAGATTAAGTCCGATCAACAAGTCAAAACAATATTTTCCAGTATAATCAAATAAATTAAGATCACCTACATGTTTTCTATGATTCATGATTATTTTTTATCTTTGCAGCCACAGTCCTTTTTCATTTTTTTAATTTTTGTCATTCTATCTCTGGCAGTAGGTGGTCTATCTCCATCAATATAAGTATTCATAGCCGTAGTAGGAACAGATGTACCAAATCCGTCTGGTCCGGGCATTGCCGAAGAAGGATCTCCAGCACTTCCACCATAATTCTCTCTTTTAAGTAGCCATTCAACAAAAGATTGTCCCATAATGACTATATAGTTTAGGAAGTTTTTTTATAACAAGGAGTGTTATGCAAAAATCCATGATCAAAATAACGATCATATTATTACTGTCCATTGGTTTAGTCGTATCTTATAATTTCAAATCAATACCCAAAACGGCTATTGAAGATGAACCAGTCATCAAAGAAATAAAAAAAGATCTTCAAAAAGAAGAGCAAAAAACCAAAACATTCAATATATCCGTCAAAACACCGGAATTTCTTACCTACCCACAAACAGTAGAACAACTTAAAAAATGGCAAATCGAAACAAAAGAATTAACTTCAGTTGGTATTTACGGTAAATCAAAAAAAGGTGCCGATCTATATTACATCCGTGTTAATAGCGATGAAAAAAAGACGAAACCTGTAGTTCTAATGACATCTTGCATCCACGGAAATGAACCTTGGGCAGCAGGAATAGCAATGGCATACATTGGAAATTTACTTGATCAATATGGGAAAAATAAAGAAGTAACAGATCTTGTTGACTCAAGAGATTTATATTTCATTCCAGTCGTCTCTCCAGATAGCTACCCATTTTCCAGAAATGTTGACGGAGTCGATCCAAATCGTGACTTCCCCAGTAAAAAATTTCCAGATCATAAAAGCAGCCCAAGCGTTGCATCTTTAACTGATTTTTATTGGAAAATAAGACCATCAGCAGTCATATCTGGACATACATTCGGAAGACTCCTTCTTATTCCTTATGGAGAAAATAACGAAAAATCACCACACGAAAAAGATTACACCAGAATAGTTGGAAGAATGGCCGAAATGACAGGTTATAAAAAAATCCATTGCGCCGAACTTTATAACAAACCAATAAACGGAACAGAAGTAGACTGGTTCTACAAAAATGGATCAATGACAGTTGTTATCGAATTCGGTACACATCAACATAAACCAAGCTTCAACGAAATAATTTCAGAATATAAAAAAACTAAAGACGCAATATCACTTTTCATCAAAGAAGCTCCAATCGTCACTATCACTGTGGCCGAAGAAGAGATTGATTTTTCAAAAAATACAGGTATCGCTCATAGCTATCGTAAATCTGCGAACGGAGAACTGATCCCAGCAAGTCAGTACTAAATTTATTACTGTAAATTTTAACACTATTGGGGTTGAATTCAATTGGAAATTTTAATTCTAAATAATTACTAATGAGATCAACCCCAAATCCATTGCACAACTGATCATACGTCAAAAATACCGAACCCGGAGTTTTACTAGCCATCTCACATAAACGCCTCAACCTAAATGTATAATACTTGGCAGCAAATTCAGGTTTGTATTTATGATAAGCCACAATTTGCGAAACACACTTCTCTGGATCTCTTATCAAATAAATAAATTTCGCACTTTTATATAAACTTTTACTGCAAATCTGATGATTAAAAAGAATTTCATCCATATAAATGGAAGAACTATTATTCATCTTGTGCTTTTTACTAAACAAACTTACTAAATTAGCATTGGATTCATAAACATTGTCATTTTTTGATTTATATCCTTCAATGCGAGCATTTTGCTCCATTGCCGCATATAATGCAGAAGAACCAGAATATAAGTGACTACAAATGAAAACAGCTTTTTTCATAATAACCTTGCAAGAAAATATCTTTAACTTTGCTAACTATCAGTATTAAGAGTAAGGAAGAACAGTATGCCAGCATGGTCTGACTTTTTTCGGTTGTTTACCTATTCATCAGAATCTGATCCTCTCGCCAGACGTAAAGATCCAAGGCAGTTCACATCTGCCGGTATCAGTCAGCCAGAAGCTCTAGGCGCTGATATCAATAACGGTCAAGTAAGCGGTGGCATGTCAAGCTACCGCCAAACAAATGACATGATCGATACGACAACACTGTCAAATCGTGCCATGCGCTACAAAGAATACGAAAGATTAAGGAATGTGCCAGAAATTGAAATGGCAATGACAGTATATGCAGATGAATCTTGCGTTGCAGGCGATACAAAAATTGCCACACCATTCGGATTCATCCCAATTAAAGAACTAGCAGAAAAGAAAAAAGACGAAAGATTTCTTGTCTATTGCTACGACTTTGACACAAAAGATTATACCTTAGGATGGGCTTTTGACCCAAGAGTAGTCAAAAAGGCACCAACAATCAAAATAACACTCGATAACGGCACATCCTATACAGCAACAGATGACCACCGTGTTCTCCTAAAAACTGGACAATGGACTGAAACAGGAAAACTAAAATTTGGCGACGAACTAATGCCATTCTACCGTGTCACAGCACATTCACATTTCACCAAAATTAAACACTCACAATACCCAAGAATAATGAGCTTCAACAAAGGTTGGGTTCACGAAAAACAATTTATTGAAGATTGGAAAACAGGCAAAACAAGCCGTGATTATCAAATAGTCAACCGTGCATGCCGCATGATAGCAGGAGGACTAACAACAAGACAAATAGCCAAAAAAGTCGAACTAGATTGGCATACAATCGAAGATAGAATGCACAAAGAAGGACTTTCTTACAAAGAAGTTAAAAGACTAAACGGACTAGGCGACACAAGAAGAGTAGTAGGAGTTGCACCCGGACCAGAACAAGAAGTATATGATATATCAGTAGAAAAACATAAATGCTTCGCCACAGATTCAGTTATTCTACACAATTGCCAAAGAGACGAAAATGGCAATATATTCAAAATTACATCTGAAAACCAAGACGTTAAAGATGAAATTGAATTTCTCTTCATAAACCGCAAAATGCTTAATATGAACCGCCATGGCTGGACTTGGTTCAAAAATCTTTGCATCATGGGTGATCACTTCGTCGAAATTGTCATCAACCCAGAAAATCCCAAAGAAGGAATCTATCGCTGCCTTTCACTACCACCAGAAACAATGTATCGAATCGAAACTGTAAAAGGAAGAGTAATAGAATTCCAACAAAGCAAAGAAGGACCCGATTACCAAGCAATCGTAAGAGGATCTCCTACAGAACTCACTGATACAGAATTAGGACAAACAACTGCAATCAGATTCGCACCAAGTCAAATTATTCACTTCAGAATAGGAGACGATAGAAGAACATTCTTCCCATACGGACAAAGCCTAGTAGAACCAGCAAGAGCACCAGCACATAGCCTCAGATTGCTAGAAGATGCTATGGTTGTTTACAGACTATGTCTTGTTGGAGAAAGCAGGGTTAGAACAACAGAAGGATACAAATACATCAAAGACATCAAAGTCGGAGATAATGTTTACTGCGTTCTTCCCGGTGGCCAACAAAGCGAAACTTCTGTTACAGACTGGATCGACAACGGAGAACAGGAAATTCTTAAAGCACGATCCCAACATATTGAAATTCGTGGCACAAAAACACACCCAATGCTCGTAAACAGGAAAGGTGTAGTTCAATATGTTGACCTTCAAGATATTAAGAAAGGCGACCAGTTCGTCAATGTAATCAATAACCAATCAATTCCTGTTGAAATACCTAGAATGTTTGGCGAAATACGCTATACTCTCACAGAATCAGGAAAAGAAAAAATTCAAAAAAATCAAAGCATAAACAAAAGACAACTTGTAATAAATTGTTCCTCTTCTTCTCAAGCAAAACAATTCATTTACAAAGATGGATTAACACTATCAGAAGACGATTTCAAACTTATAAAAGAAGCCTATGAACTTGAAGAAGATGATGTACTAATGTGCAATAAAGGTGAAATTAACCCAGAAAGAATTAATCTGCCAAGCGTTATTGACGAAGATTTCGCAAGATTGTTTGGTTTTCTACTTGGAGATGGATTCATCGTCCATGGATATCAAATAGGATTTGCTTCATCAACAGATGAAAAACTTAATTTATATTATAAAAATCTTCTTGAAAAATATTTTGGAAAAGTATCATTCCATAATGATAAGAGAAGTTCACATCCATTAATTGGTAAATGGGTTGTTTCATCAAAAATTGCATGTCAAGTATTTTTGGCTCTTGGTTATATTCCAAACAAATATAAAAAGAGAATTCCAAGTTGGGCATTCAATGCTGATAAATCAATTAGAAAAGCATTGGTAGAAGGTATTTCAGACGCAGATGGATCTGAAAGACATACTAAATCTGGTCTTTGGTTCTCAACAATTGAACTTTGTAACAAGAATCTTGTTGAAGACATCAAAGAAATTTGGCACAGTATCGGACTATGCAGCGGAAAGATTGGAAATAGAAAAAGAAAAGGTGGACATAACATAACGCCAACAAGAAAAATGGTAGATACTGAAAGCTGGAATGTTACAATTACCCATCGTGAATTGCCAAAATATGAAAATATTTGGTCTGTTGAGCCAGATGGTGTTGAGAGAGTTTATGACATCACAGTTGCTGATGGAAAACCCCATAATTTCGTGGTAAATGGCACATGTGGACATAACACGAGAGCGCCTGAGAGGCGTGTTTTCTACATAGATGTAGGCCAATTGCCTCCATTCAAAGCTGAATCATTCATTGATAGACTTAAGGATCAATTCCGTAAGAGAAAAATTGCAAACAACAGCGGAGATGGCGGAGCAAATCAAGTTGATGAAAGATGGATGCCACCCGCTCAAGATGAAGATTATTGGCTACCTATTCGTCCAAATAGCGGGACAAGAATCGATACATTGCCCGGAGCAGAAAATCTTGGCGAAATTGATGATGCAGTTTATTTCAGAAATAAATTACTGACTGCCCTTAATTTTCCTAAAAATTATTTCAACAACGAAGACGCTGGAGCAACAAGAATAACACTCAGTAGCCAAGATGTAAAATTCGCCAGAATGATTGAAAGACTTCAAAGCCACTTTGAAGACGGACTACTTGAACTAGCAGAAAGACATCTTAGTCTCAGAGGATTTCCAGAAGATAGTTATCGTGATCTAAGAATCAAAATGACTCCTCCAAGTGACTGGCGTGAACTGTCCAGAGCAGAAGTCGTTAACGCCCGTTATGGTAATGCAGGAACATTAAAAAGCAGCCAATTAATGGCAGATTATGATATTATGACCAAAATTCTTAAATATCAAAACGATGACGTAGAAGAAATGCTCGCAAGATTAAAAATCCAAAAACTCGAAGACCTCAAGCTCCAAGTTCTTGCACAAAATCCACAACTTCTTGGAGTTGGAATTCCCGGTCAAGACGAAGAAGGACAAGGTCAACCAGAAATCGGAGCATCTCCAGAAGGACCAAGCCCACAACCACAACCAGAAGGCGCTCCACCTGAAGGCGCTCCTCCTGAAGGAATGCCACCTCCAGAAGGCGCTCCTCCTTCACCAGAAGCTTCTGAGAAATCAGGAGCAGAACCATCTAATATAGCTGAACCTTCTGAAGAAGAAATCAAGAAATATGATCTTGAACTTCAGAACTATGAATCAGAAGCAGACGCCGAAGATATTGACTATAGCGTGAGTGATTTATGATAAAAGTAGGACTTGCTCAACTACCCACAATTACATTCAAAAACCGGCATTTGGTTGAACAATCAACCAATGCCGGTTGCATGCACTGTGGAAAAATATACAAAATTCAAGAAATAAAAAATTATACCGATAACCAAAAAACTTGCATATGCCCTTATTGCAACATAGACGCAGTCATAGGTGATAACTGCGGATTTGAAATTACAGAAAAATCACTAACAGATGCACACAAATATTGGTATACAAAAAAATAATTATTTATTTTTAATTTGATCAGTTATCAGCTTGTAAGCTTGATTCAATACAGCAAGATAATTTAGATGAGCCTAACTTGGCTTTCTAATAAAATTGCTATGAATATAACCAGAAATAGCGTTAATTTTGACTTCTTGTTTACATTCTGGTTACAGTCACATTTTAATCTGTCCGCCTTGTTTCATTTTAGCACCTATCAGCTGGTAAAGTTGTATCAGCACTTCAGCATCATTGGGATGTGCCCATTTAGGAGGCATAATCCTACCACCTCTAATATAAGCCTCAAAAGCGACACCTTTGACATCACCTTGTTGGTCTGGTGTAAGAGATCGGTAGAACTCATAAGGGTTTTTAATTCCTTTTTCTACTCGACCACCACTAGAACCTTGCGGTTTTCTAACAATTCCTCTTGAAACCCAGTCATCGTATTTTTTTTGTAAATCTTGAGGTGTTTTAATTGCATTAGCCCAAATCAACAAACGATCTGGATTGTTTTTCATTGCTTCTTCTAAACCAGCAGTTATATCTGGATTATTCATTTGTTGAGCTATTGCCATTAAATGTTGTCTTGCTGCAAAAGATTCACCAGCTTGTCCTATAACATGTTTCATGAATCCTTCTGGTCCGCCATGTTGATCTATTCTAGCACTTAAATTATGAGGATCATTATTCTCATAAAATTTTTCTTCACTTAAAATACCAGATAAATATTTTATAATATTTTGTTCATTTATCATTTTTAATCCTTAGTTGCTGAATACCCATCTGCTGCATTGGGATACAATTCTTCATCGTTTTTAGGCTTGCGTCCGTCTTGATCTCCCAATCCTTTTTCATTCATTCCGCCATGATGTTTTCTACCAATATTTTGGAACGAATCAAGCTTATAATCAGTTAAAATGTTCTTAATTTCAGGCTCTGTTCTATATTGATTCAAAAAAGCAACAATAGCTTGAGGTTTAATCTCCATGATTTTTTTAATGCCCTTTTTTACCGCTTCTAAAGCAGAAGCAGAACTATTATCCATTTCATCGTTTTTATCATAAACTGGTTCATGATCGTAGGAGGCAATCTCCTTGAAATGAATATATTGCTGAAATGTTTTCATTATTTTGCCCATTTTTGTAGATTACTGCATACTTATATATTGAGTGGAAACAAAAACATTTTGTGCGGTGCGAAATTTAAGTATGAGGTATAAATACTGTCATTAGCAAGCAATGAACCGCAAGAACTGTCAGAAACCTTATCATAGAGGGAGTCAATTAGTTATGAAGAGAAAACTTGTATCCTATGATGTCTTCAAAGAACTTGAAGCAAGATCATTAACTCAAATTCAGAAAGAACTCACCGAAGCAGAAGATGTGCTTGCTGCCACACTAGGCGTGGATGGTCTTGAACTTTTCACTTTCAGTGAATCAGATGTCACTTATAAAACTGCCGATGGTAACTTTATTCATGCCACCTATAGCGTCACCGATAATCAGGTGATCCTTGAAGGAATTCAGGCGCTAATCATCGAAGAAGAAAGCGAGCGCCTCAGCGCACGTCAAACAATCAGCAATATGATTGATAGCCTTCTTGAAAATGACAATAACTCAGCAAGTCAACTTTTTGAGTCTTATATGTCAATGCCATTCGTCAGACGTGAACTTTCAGTCAACGAAGCAGTAAAAATCGCAATTGCAAAATCACCTCTCAAGGGACGCAAGCAAAGCCCAGCAACTGTTGCAAAACGCACCCGTGCTCGCAACCTTGCTCTTGCAAGAATGACTCCTGCTGAACGCAAAAAGCTTGGTCGTCATAGCAAAGCAAAAGCTGCGTTTTACACAAAAGCCATCAAGCCCAAAACCATGAAAGAATGGGCTTCAATGTGCGAAAATGTTCTTGGCTACCTCAACTACCTCGATAACGGCAGCGTTATCAGCGAAACAGCAGTAAAATCAGATGATAATGGTAACGTAAGCGCAGTCGCAATGCCAACAACCAAAGCACGCAAAAATGGCAAAACACTAACCATGGATTTCAAAACCATGGACACAGAACTTAAAGTTCTTCGTGGCACAATGAAAAATATCGCAGAAGACCAGACATTCATTAAGGCAATGGCTGACCTAAAGCGTTATAATAACATCAGCGATAACAACGCTCTTGAAGAAACACTCGAAGCAATCGTATCTCATTGGCCAGATATCCTTTTCGTAGCAGAAGGCGAACTTGCAACTGAGATCAATAACGCTCTCAGCATCGCCGGAGTAAGCAATTTTGATGATGAAACCTGCTCATTCATGGCAGAAGCAATCCTCAGAACAGCACACAATGCATACACAGATAAAGTTCGTAAGATTACTTATCTCGCAGGCGTAGACAAAGATGTAACATCGGAATGCAGAAACTGCGAAGATTCATATCGTGAATTCTCACAGATTTCTCAGCACCTTTTCAGTCAGCTTGATGAAAGCCTGAATAACGAAGTTCGTATCTTTGGCGATCTTTATAACGCACTTCACGAAGTATATCGTATCGCCACAGAAGGTGGAGACGAAGCAACAAGAATCGAAGTTGCTGACTTCATGCGTGAATGCCATGCGATTCTTAATAACGCCGCACTTCCTGATATGGAACTAGCAGAATCAATTGCCAACTACCTCGCAGACCTCCTTGAAACAAGCGAAGATCATGCTGAATCAGGATGGAGTCACGAAGTTGAAATTGATGCACTTGGCGACCACAGCATGACTAAGTGGAACGCAAAGCAATCTAATGTTGCCTCAAACAGCAGCGGCAACTGGAGAGACGCCGCTCCTGTTAGCGATGGTAAAGACTATCACGGTAACTCAAATGAAATGGGCCACAATGCCTTAGGAAACTACGGAAAAGATACTTGGCCAAATGTCCAAAACCCATTCACACCAAAATCAACATTTGCAAAAATGAAAGAAAAAAGCGTGATTGATGACGAAGGTCTTGGTTACACCTCATCAGGTGACACTTGGCCAAATCTTAAAAACAACATGGCACCGAAGCCTATTATGCCAAAAAGAGTTGTATAACCAGAAAGGAGTTCGATGGAAAGTCAATTTTTATTAGTTGATTGCTGCAACAACAGTAGTTTCCAAATGAACCTGAACGAGTCAGTCACCGATAGGGGACTGACAAAGTTCAGAGGGAAATTTCAAGAAGCAGAAGCAATAAACAAAAACAAAAGAATTTATCCTCACGCTGTACTTGACGAAAATGTCAAGAAACTGCTCCCTATCATCCAAAACCGTGGCCTGATCGGTGAACTCGATCACCCAACTGATTCAATCATTCACTTTGAAAAATGTTCCCACATCGTTACTAAACTTTGGTGGGAAGGGAATAACATGATGGGAGAAGGAGAAATCCTCAATACCCCTCATGGCAAAATCCTGAAAGCATTGTTAAACGATGGAGTTCGTGTCGGCATTAGCAGCCGAGGCGTTGGAAATGGAAGAAGCGACGAGAATGGAATCCTTGTGATTGGCGAAAGCTACAAACTCATTACATTTGATGCAGTAGCAGATCCAAGCACACACTCAGCATTTCAGGAGAAAGTGTCGAGTGGTAAGAAAGAAAGTTATATCCCAAGCACTAATAATGTAGAATTTTCTAAAAATGTAGCGAAAAACGAAAGTAGCCGCATACATAATGTCAGAAAAGATGCACTCTTGGCTTGCTTAGGCGGCATAATTGATCAGAAAACAAGAAACATTACAGCGAGGTTAGGCTAATATGGACAAGATCGTAGAAGCATTGAAAAATCTCCTTCCGGAGAATGAAGTTAATGAAGTAGCTAACGCCGTTAGCGAACTCCTTGAGCAGGCAAAAGAAAATCTCGAATCTGAATTCAATCAGAAACTCGAAGAAGCCTACTCTGAACTCACCAGTGAACTTGCAGAAGCAGAAAAGATCGCTGAACATGGCTACGAAGAAGCCTATGCAATCATCGGCGACCTGCGTAGCCGACTAGAAGTTCAAGGTCAGGAATATAAGGACGCTCTCGAAGAAGGCTACGAAGAAGCCTACCAAATGCTGAAGTCTGAGCGTGCAAAGAATGAAAATATCGAAGTTGAAATGTACGAAGAATATGATAGCAAACTCTCTGAAATGAAGGAATACATCGTCGATAAAGTCGATCAGTTCCTCCAAATCAAAGGAAGCGATATCTACGAACAGGCTCGTCGTGACGTTATGTCAGACCCACGCCTGTCAGAACATAAGGTTGCACTCGACAAGATCGTCAACATTGCTTCCAACTACATCAGCAATGACGATTTCTCAGAAATCAACGCTGAGAAGGTCGAAGAGTCAATCAGGAAAGTCGAGGAACTCAAGGGACAAATGCGTATCCTTGAAGCTCGTAACATTCGCATCAGCACCGAAAATACAAAGCTGAACGAAGCAGTTCGACAAGCACAGGACCTAATCACGGAAAGCCGAAGAGTCGTAACCCGTGAAAAGAAGTCAAATGTTCTTAGCGAACAGAAAGAAAGATCCGAAAGAGCAAGAAATGTAATGGGGAGAGGAAATAACGCCAGCGATAATGTTGTCATTGCGGAACATAACAACACCTCTGGTAATTCTGACATGGATCAACTTTTGGTCCTGTCGGGTCTGAAACAAACTAAGTAAACTCCTTTTAGCTATAGAGAATAGGAAACAATATGAACGCTAATTCTAGATTTTTGAACGAGGCTAGGGAGCTAGAAACTCGTTGGAAGCAGACCGGACTCCTCGAAGGCATTCAGGATCGACACGTCCGTTCAGCTACCGCAGTTCTGCTCGAAAACCAGAGACTCATGAATGAAGTCTCAACCGATACTGGTGATGTCGCACAGTTCAAGAGGATCTCAATTCCTCTCGTTCGTCGTATCTATCCACAGCTTATCGCTAACAAAATCGTATCAGTACAGCCATTGCTCGGCCCAACCGGCTTGGTTTACTACCTCCGCTTCCGATACTCCAGCAACAAGGGCGCTACCCGTGGCGCTAGCAATATCGGCGGTTTCCCCGGTGATGATGCAAACTCACTGATGCAGAAAGCCGATGGTACTGCAAACCTCGACATCTTCTACACCAGCCAGTTCATCCAGAACGAAACAACCTCAAGTGACGCTGGACTAGGCGTACAAAGCGTTTTCGCTCCTCTTGAACACACACCAGTTCTCGCAGGCACAATGACCGGCACAATCTATGATGGCGCAACCGCTATCCAGACATTCACCGTATCAGCTGGCGGAACATTCACCTTCTCAGATATCGGCACACCTTCACCAAAGGTCACAAGCGGTACTCTTGGAACCACAACCGGCGAACTCGTCCTTAACTGGAACGGCTCACCCGGCACCAATAACGCAGTCGTAAGCTACGAATATAACATGGAATGTAACCAAGATCTCCCTGAAATCAATCTCGTAATTGAATCAGAAGAAATCGCTGCTAAAACCCGTAAGCTCAAGGCTGTATGGTCCTATGAAGCACAGCAAGATCTCCGCTCACAGCACAATCTTGACGCTGAAGCTGAGTTGACCGCTGTTCTCGCTCAGGAAATCAACCTCGAAATCGACCGTGAAGTCCTCACCGACCTTCGTAACAACGCAGGTACTGTCTCTGCTTGGGACTTCAACACCGCACTCGGCGAAACCATCAAGGAAAAGTACGAATCCCTTTACGTTAAGGTCGTAGAAATTTCCAACGTCATCCATCGTAAGACTCTTCGTGGTGGCGCTAACTGGATCGTAACAAGCCCAGAAGTTGCTTCAATCTTTGAAACAGCTACAGCTGGCTTCGCTCCTGCTCCTTCCGAAACCTTCACCTCAAGCCTCGGTATCCAGTATGTCGGCACCGTGAACAATCGCTGGAGACTCTACAAAGATCCTCTCTTCCCAAGCAACCAGTTGCTCATGGGTTACAAGGGCGATAGTTACATGGACAGCGGTTACTTCTACTGCCCATACGTTCCTCTCACCCAGACACCAGTTGTTCTCGATCCAGAGAGCTTTTGTCCAAGAAAAGGAATTCTTACCCGATACGGAAAAAAACTATTACGAGAAGGCGCCAAATTTTATGCGAGATTGTCGATTGCAAACTTCGTAATCTAAAAATAATACTTTTATCTCAAATAGAGGTAAAGAAAAACCCCGGTGAAAGCCGGGGTTTTTTGTTTGCACTTTAATTACTGCAATAGTGAATATCGCATAAAATATTGTTGTGAAAAAATAAAAAATCTTAAGTTGACACTCTTTTGAAAATGTGGTAAGATTTATTCAAAGGGGGGAGTGACCATGAACTTTGAAGAGTTTTCTGTTCAATATGCTGGTTTCAAAGATTTACAAAAAATCCTTATTTCATGTGAACATGATTTACATGAAGGCAATAAGGAAGTTGAGATTGGTAAACAACCTGCCAAAAGAAATATCCAAAAAAATGGGAAATTTATTTGTCGTGAATGCTCAATGCATCATGACAATCCCATGACTAAGAAAAGTGAAAATCGCCAAACAAATGAAATTATCAATGTGGTTTGTTCTGACGCCAATCATAATGGTGATCGTGTGCGGCAAATGAAAAAAAGTGGTTATTTTGGTCCTTTAACAGAACCGTACACGCAGGTTTGCGGCAGTTGTTCTCAAAGAGGAAAAATTATAAGTGAAGAACAAAGGGCTAAAATTAGCGAAAAGTTGACTGGAATAGAAAGAAGTGAGGAATTTAAGCAAAAATTGCGTGATTATATGGAAAACAATCCAGAACACAAGAAAAAGGCAACTGAAATATTACTTGCCAATCATTGTTCTACAGGAATGTTGGGCAAGCATCATACAGAAGAATGGAAAAAAGAACATTCTGCAAGAATTTCCGGTCGTATTTATTCTGAGGAGCATCGTCAAAATATTTCTGAAGGACGCAAAAAAATGCTTGAAGAGCAAGGAGGTTTTACTTCAGAGCATCGTGAAAGGATTTCTAAAGCGACAATAAAGCAATACATGAATGGATTCAATCCTAAGATGCATCACATTAATGGATTGCATAATTCTCCAAAAGTTGAAAAAGGAACAGTTTTTTTTAGATCATCTTATGAGAAAAAAGCATTTATGATTTTGGATCAAGATGAGACAGTAAAATCATATCAATCTGAAGCCTTTGTGGTTGAATACAACAAACCAAACACTGACATAAAATCAAATTATATTGTTGATATTTTGGTTGAATATATTGATGGTTCTAAAAAGTTGATTGAAGTAAAGCCAGAAGCATGGTTAAAAGATGAGATAATTCAATGTAAACTTGAAGCTGCTAAATTGGAGGCGGAAAAAATTGGGATTGAATTTGAAATTTGGACAGAAATGAAATTGTTTGGACATGTTTACAATAAAAGAAACATGGATCTTTTCATTGACAAGATTTTATCTGGAGAAATTTAACATGATGACACCTGAAGAATGGAAAAAATTAAAAGAAGAAAAAGCTCAGAAGCACAAAGAGCAATCTGCTGCTCGCATGAAGAATTATTATAAGCGTCACATTGCTGATGACAAGGTAGAAGTTCCCTGTGTCTTCTGTAATGAGGTTCATATTGCTCTGAGGCTGACTTATGACAAGAACATAGCTAGGAATGGGCGATACATTTGTGAGCGTGAGGGAGGGCATATAACTGGTAGCAAACCCAAATTGAGTTTGAGGAAAGATAATCCCCATTCATCTGATGGCAAGAAGGAATGTAATAAGTGTAAGGAAGTTAAATTATTTGAGCAATTTAGTCCTGACAAGAGCAAGCGTGATGGATATTGTACTATGTGTAAGCCTTGTCGTTCTGAGAAGATGAAGGCTAATTATGCGAAGAAGAAAGAAGGATCATAATGTGGGGATATTATGGTAGTAAATCGAAGGTTGTCGGTAAATATCCTGTTCCACGTTTTTCAAAAATAATAGAGCCATTTGCTGGTACTGCCCAATATTCCTTATTGTATTGGGATCGTGAAGTTCATTTGATTGAAAAGTATGAAGTGTTGGTTAATTTGTGGAAGTGGTTACAGAAATGTAGCAAGGAAGACATTTTATCGACAAGGCGTTTGAAGTTTGGTGAATCGACGGATGATTTTGAGTGGGATTGTCAGGAGAGAAAGGATTTGGTTGGTTTTATCATAACAGGAGCGCCATCTATGCCGAAGAAGACAGCATCGAGATGGAAAACAGTAGTTCGTCCTAATACACAAGATTATAAGTTACAGTATATTGCTGACAATTTGGAAAAGATCAGGCATTGGAAAATTGAGTTGGGTGATTATAGAGATGTTGAAAATTGTGAGGCGACATGGTTTATTGATCCGCCATATTATGTGGGTGGAAAATATTATAAGTATGGAAGCAAGTTGATTGATTATGATATTTTGGGTACATGGTGTAGGGATAGGATGGGTCAGGTGATTGTTTACGAGTCAGATGGAGGAAGTTGGTTGCCATTTGAGCCTTTGACTGAATCAAGGGGTAACAAGAATGTTTACAAGGAATATGTTTGGCTAAAGTGATTGAGAAGAAGAAAGAAGCTTGAAAAAAGAATAATTTTCACCAAATTGGCATAGTCAAATTCCTAAATATCTGTTGATTTGCATAGATATATTGAATGTTTCATCATGTAGAAAATTAAATATTTTTTGGAGGAGATAAAATGGGAGCTACATCAGTTACAGGAGTCGGTGCGGGAGCAGCAGATGTTACCCGTGGTCCCGGCAATAATCGCAATCAGTTTGCATCTTTGCTTGATCCACATATTGTTTTTCACGGAACCTCTTTCAATAATGGTGGTAATGTACAGATTGATTTGCCATCAAGTGTTTACGATGTTCCTGAAAATTTGACTCTTCTTTGTTCAACACAGGCATTTCTTGCTGAGAAGATTCTAAACGTAGACAATATTTGTACTGGATTTAGGGTATATACTTACAAAAAAGCTGATTTGGATTATGTCATCATTAAGAGTCCAAGTGGAAAATTTACTTCTGAAGAACAAGTTAGCACAAACGATTGATTTCTATTTATAAAAAAGGAGGCATAAATGGAAATTAAAATTGTTAAGAATGAAAAAAACGTCGAAATTATTCGTGCTGTGGAAAATAAAGGTGTAGCCAAATTATCTTCGGATCAAAATTCTGGAGTTAGAATAGGCAAAATTTCCAACACGGTTTTAGAGAGAATAGGTGGTCTTGAAACTTTTGTGAGGCGATTTAATAGACTGTATGCTAATACTAAATTAAAATTTACATTAGTTGATCCAGAAGCACCAGCACCAGAAGTTGCACCAGCACCAGAAGTTGCACCAGCACCAGAAGTTGCACCAGCACCAGAAGT
>Ga0247844_1000127_pt1 | contig 153424 bp, 123 predicted proteins | sample LaCtaG_FD_192421 | JGI IMG/M metagenome (GOLD analysis project Ga0247844, IMG submission 192421) | Freshwater microbial communities from meromictic Lake La Cruz, Castile-La Mancha, Spain - LaCruzMarch201714.5m_1 | ecosystem: Environmental > Aquatic > Freshwater > Lake | place: Spain...
TATTAGGTCGTGCTCACTCCGCCGCGGCGGAAGCTACTCTCGCTTGTTATTTAATTCTAATATTTCGTTTAATATTAGGTCGTGCTCACTCCGCCGCGGCGGAAGCTACTCTCGCTTGTTATTTAATTCTAATATTTCGTTTAATATTAGGTCGTGCTCACTCCGCCGCGGCGGAAGCTACTCTCGCTTGTTATTTAATCTAATTTTTCAATTCGAATCCCATTTCTTTAAGTGGGAACCCTAATAAGAAGAGACAATATCTTCTAGTAAGGAGGGCAAATTTAGGAAAAAATCAATAATTTTTAGCGTTTAAACAAAAAAAGATTACCCGCCAATAAGTTTTTTTATTTCGTGCAGCTTAATTAATGCCTCAATTGGGCTAAGAACGTTAATATCAATGCCCATTAATTCCGCATGGATACTTTCCAAAACGGGATCATTAAGCTGGAAAAAGCTCAACTGCATGGCATCACTTTTATTTTTCTTTTGGCCTTTTACCGCCATTGGCCCGCCAGGATTCCCTCCCACATTGGCATGGGAAAGTTCTAGGTCTTTCAACACTTCTTCTGCACGTTTCACAACCACAGAGGGCATCCCCGCCATTTTTGCCACATGAATTCCGAATGAATGTTCACTACCACCTGGAATCAATTTTCTAAGGAACAAGATCGAATTCCCCACCTCTTTGACTGCGACGGTATAATTTTTTATCCGGCTAAATCGATTCGCCATTTCATTAAGTTCGTGGTAGTGGGTTGCAAAAAGTGTTTTGCATGCCGCGCTTTTATGTTCGTGTAGGAATTCAGCAATCGCCCAAGCAATTGAAACACCGTCGTAGGTACTTGTTCCTCGTCCAATTTCATCTAATAAAATTAAGCTCCGCTCAGAAATGTTATTCAGAATACTTGCCGTTTCATTCATTTCAACCATGAAAGTGGATTCCCCGGAGGAAATATTATCTGAAGCACCAACACGGGTAAAAACTTTATCCACCCATCCGATTTCTGCTTTATCTGCAGGGACAAAAGAGCCCATTTGTGCCATCAATACGATTAGGGCTGTTTGCCTTAAAAGAGCGCTTTTTCCACTCATGTTTGGCCCGGTGATCATTATTATCTGTTGGCTGCTATTCTCTAAAAAAAGATCATTAGCAATAAAATCATCCCCATGTTGTAATTGCTGCTCGATCACTGGATGCCGCCCATTATGTATATTGATAGCAAGCCCTTCATTGATCTCTGCCCTCACGTAATTATACTTTAAGGCGACATAAGAAAATGAATACAGGCAATCTAATTTTGCAATAACAGCAGCGTTTTGTTGGACAGGAACAATAAATCCACTTAGCCAGGCGACTAATTCAGAAAAGAGCCGGGACTCGATTTCATAAATTTTCTCTTCTGCCCCTAAAATTTTAGTTTCATATTCTTTTAACTCTTCAGTAATGTATCGTTCTGCATTTACAAGAGTCTGTCTTCTGACCCATTCTTCAGGCACTTTATCTTTATGTGTATTTCTAACTTCGATATAATATCCAAAGACATTATTAAACGACACTTTTAAACTAGTTATGCCCGTTCTGATGGCTTCTCGTTCTTGTAATTTCTCTAAATAATCTTTACCATTAGCCGAAATGTCTCGCAATTCATCAAGCGTTTTATCCAACCCCTCACGAATAACACGCCCCTTCCCAATCTGAATGCCTGGTTCAGGATCTAGATAATTCTCAATCTTAGAAACAAACTCATGGCAATTGTTAAGTTGAGATTGAATTTGTTGAACCGATGCAATTTTCTTATTCGTTTCTAAAAGGGCACTAATCTTAGGGATATTTACTAATGTTCTTTTCAGGTGTGAAACTTCTCTTGGATTAACTTTCCCAACCGCAACTTTTGAAATTAACCGTTCTAAATCTCCAATTTCATTAAGAAGCCCCGCTAATTCGTCTGAACAAACAGGATTGTTTTTTAACCACTCAACGACATCGTGTCGAGTACCCATTTCTTTTGGGTCTTTTAACGGCATGATTAACCAACGCTTTAATAATCGTCCGCCCATCGGGGTTCGTGTATTATCCAAGACATCTAGCAGTGTTTTAGCATTTTCATGTGGTGAATAAACCAATTCCAAATTACGAATGGTAAAGCGGTCTAGCCAAACATGATTGGTAGCAGCAATTCTCGAAAGCCGATTGATATGTGAAAACTCTTTATGTTGGTTTTCAGATAGGTAATACAATGCTGCACCCGCTGCGATGATGGCAGCACTCATTTCATCAACACCAAATCCCTTTAATGATTTCGTCTTAAAATGTTTGTTTAAACGTTCATTGGCATTTTCGGAACTAAAAACCCAGTCTTCCAATCTAAAACTGCAATTATTTTCACCAAATAGTTTCTTAAATAAGGCTTGGTCTTTTCTGGCGTAGAGGAATTCACTCGGCTCAAATCCGGCGATTAATTTGTCTACGTATTCTTTGTCTCCTTGCCCCACTAGAAATTCACCGGTAGAAACATCTAAAAAAGCGACGCCCGTTATGTTTTTATCAAAATGAATCGCACAAAGGAAGTTGTTCTTCTTTTGATGTAATACTTGGTCGTTATAAGCGACACCTGGCGTAACAAGCTCTGTAACGCCTCTTTTTACAATCGTTTTTGTTAGTTTAGGATCTTCGAGTTGATCACAGATTGCTACGCGAAGGCCGGCCCTAACTAATCGTGGTAGATAAACGTCTAATGAATGGTGGGGAAATCCTGCAAGCTCTATGTCTGTTCCGCTTCCATTTTTCCTCTTAGTTAATATAATTCCTAATATGCGCGACGTTCGAACGGCGTCTTCTCCAAATGTTTCGTAAAAATCACCAACGCGAAAAAGCAACAAGGCATCAGGATGCCGCGACTTTATTTGATTGTATTGCTTCATTAAAGGCGTTTCCGCGATTTCTTTTGTAACTTTCATTTCGTTAAATCAAATGATTTGCTGATTTTTGTACGTTAAAAGTAAGCGCATATCTTCGTATTTCAAAAGATTTCAATCACTTCTTATGAACATCGCCAATAAAAAATTAAAATTGTGGGAGCTGAATCGAGTTTCCGAATCAGAATATAAAGAACAAGTAAAAATCCCTGTTATTATCGTGTTAGATGATATAAGGTCACTCAATAATATCGGCACATTTTTCAGGACTTCCGATGCTTTTTCCATTCAAAAAATATTTTTATGTGGAATTACGGCTTGTCCACCTCATAAAGACATTCATAAAACGGCACTTGGCGCAACAGAAAACGTAGAGTGGGAATACAGATCGTCCATCCTTGAACTAACGAAAGAACATAAGTCATTGGGCTGGACAATTTGCGCCATAGAACAAGCAGAAGAAACCCTGTTGTTAAATTCTATTGATCAACTTGAGGGCAATTCTTTTTTACTGATTTTTGGGAATGAAGTGAATGGTGTGAGCCAAGAGGTGGTAGATTTAGCTGACGCCGTAATTGAAATTCCACAGTTTGGAACAAAACACAGTTTAAATGTGAGCGTGTGTGCCGGAATTGTTTTGTGGGAGTTTAGTAAGAAGCTACAACCACAATTACAAGCACAAACGTAAACTAATATTTTATGCGCCTCTTTTTTCTCTTTTTTATTGCCTTTTCTGGATTTTCTCAAGAGATTAAAAACATTCAAAAATTAGATCAATGGAACGAAGACACGCTTCTGACCAACTCAACAAATGTTCGCTACAGCAGCTGTTGGGGATTTGAATTTAACAATAAAGAATATGCGGTCATAGGATCAACAGAGGGCTCCCACTTTTTTGAATTGACATCGGATAACCAACTAAACCTAGTTGGGTTTATTAAAGGGAAATACAGTTCTTCAATGGCTATCACTAGAGAGTACAAGTTCTATCAACATTATATTTATGCTGTTTGTGATGAAGGCCCAAGTAGTTTACAGATCATAGACATGGCATTTATGCCCGATTCAGTTGTCCTTGTTGCTGATTTACAAAACAATTTGTTTGGGCGAACGCATAATTTATTTATTGACTCAACGGAGGCTTTATTGTATATGTGTATGGTAACACCGATTGTTGCCGGGATAAATTTATCCATGATTCCTCTGTGCGTTTTTTCACTAATAGATCCCATTAATCCAACCTTATTGTGGCAAGGTCCAAATGACATTCAGGAGGTGCACGATATTTATGTCTGCGATAATATAGCAATTATGAACTGTGGTTACGATGGTATCCGCGTGTTTGACTTTACCCAGCCATCATCACCAGCGTACCTAAATAGTCTCGAATTTTACAATCAACAAGGCTATAATCACCAAGGTTGGCTTTCTCCCGATAAAAAAACCTATGTATTCACAGATGAAACACAAGGGTTGAAAATAAAAAAATGTTCGGTTTCCGATGATTGGACCATAACGCCCACTCAATTTTTTGGGACAAGTAATTCTACGGCTGAATTAACCGCTCACAATGTGCAAATAACGAATGATTTAGCATTTATCTCCTATTATAATGCTGGGTTGCGCATTTATGACTTACGCATGAATCCGCCAGGAGAAATAGCGGCATACGACACGTATTTGTTGCCCGACGCCACAAATTTCACAATGTGGGGAGCATGGGGAGTTTATGCTTTATATAAAAGTGATAGAATTATAGTTTCCGATCGGAATAATGGCTTGTTTCTATTTAAGTTTGACCGGCCTTTTTTTGAAAACCAAAGCGACCTAGAAAATTTCTCGGCTTATCCAAACCCTTTATTTTCCGGGCAAAATGTGGTTATTCGTTCACCGAATGATTTCATCAAAGATTTTCATTACACTATTTATGACGTTCAAGGGAAAGAAATTCAACATGGCAGATCGGGAAACAACACTTTTGTCGCACTCCCAATGGAGCTCGCTGCAGGAATTTATTTGATAGAACTGAGGTACGAGAATTATTTATTTGAACAGTCAAGTTACGTACTTCGAATAGAAGTTATATAGTTATTTATAGAAACGCATTTCTTCCAAATACTTGTGAATCGGTTCGGTTAGAAGATAACGCACATCCTTTCCTTCTTTTATCGCCTGACGAATAAAACTTGCAGAGACTTTCATAACCGGCGCGTCATTACAAAAAACAATATTTGGATGTCCCGCATAGTTTTTGGTTAATTGTTCACTAAGCGACATTACTTCTTGTTCTTCTTGAATTGTAAGCACACGAGGATACACGTATATTTTATGTTTTTTTAATAAAACTTCGTGATTGTACCATTTGTGCAGCGTCCTTAAATTATCTTCCCCCATTATTAATGAAAAATTATGTTGCGGATACTTTTCAAGTAAATAACCCATAGTCGTGATCGTATAACTGGGTTTTGACAAATGAAATTCTACATCACTAGCGGACAATTTAGGATTATCGTAGATAGCCTCTCGCACTAAGGCAAGGCGATGAAAATCTGGTAAAAGAGAGTTTTTATCTTTTAAAGGATTTTGTGGCGAAACAACCAACCAAACCTGGTCTAAATCGGTGAATTCAGCCATGTAATTAGCGATGACAAGATGCCCAACATGAATAGGGTTGAAGGTGCCAAAATATAAGCCAATATTCATTTTAAAAAATTTATAACCGTTGTTTTCGCTTCTGCAATCGCATCGCTCAAGACATCATTTAGAATAATTACATCAAATTCATTGGCTCGCTTAAGCTCAATAGTTGATTTGTTAATGCGTTGATTTATTTTGTATTCCGTTTCTGTTTTTCTATTTCTTAAGCGTTTTTCTAGGGCGTTTAGACTCGGGGGTGCAATAAAAACAGACAAGGCGTTGTCACCAAAAAAAGTTTTTAGGTTTAATCCACCCACTACATCGACGTCGAAAATCACCACTTTATCAGCCGCCCATAGTTTTGTTATCTCACTTTTGAGCGTGCCATAATACGCATCGGTGTACACCTCTTCCCATTCAACGAAGGAATTATCTGAGATTTCCTGCTTAAATTTTTCGACACCGATGAAATAGTAATCAATTCCATTTCTTTCATTACTCCGGGGATCTCTACTACAGGCAGAGACAGAAAAAGCAAGCTGTGGCAATGAGGCAAGCAATGCATGAACAATGGTTGTTTTTCCTGCTCCTGAAGGCGCAGAGACGATTATACATTTTCCTTCTTGCAAGTTCATGTTACAAGGTGTTAAGTACTTGTTCCTTTATTTTTTCTAGCGAGTCTTTCATCTCCACGACTATTTTTTGCATCTGTGCTTGATTACATTTGCTTCCCAAGGTGTTTATTTCCCGCCCAATTTCTTGTGCTATAAAACCAAGTTTCTTTCCGCAAAGAGGTGTCTCCATGGTAGCTAAAAAGTAATCTAAATGATGTTCTAATCGCATTTTTTCTTCTGAAACATCTAGCTTTTCGATGTAAAAAATCATTTCTTGTTCAAGGCGGTTTTCGTCTACGGAGGCAGTGTCCAACTCCTTTAGCGCTTTATTCATCCTTTCGCGGATGGCCGTCAATCGATCTGCTTCAAAGCCACCAATTTCATTTAATAATGTACGTATACCAGCAATTAACTTTTTAAATTCACTTTGAAGCGCCTCTCCTTCTTTTTGTCTGAAATCTTGAAGTTTTAAACAGCAATCACCGACCAAATTCATCAACCAAGTTTTTTCTTCTTCTTCTAATTCATCTGTGGCCTGGTTTAAAACCGATGGCATTTGCATCACGATTGCTAAATAATCTGTTGGCGCTTCCCCCCAGGATTCATTGAGCTTCTTTAACGCTTCGTAATAGGATGTCGCCAAGGCATAATTTACCAAGTTTTCAGGCCGGTCTACTTGTGACTCTATGTAAACACTAATGTCGATTTTCCCACGATCAAGTGACGTGGAAACAAAGCCCCTTATGGCTGTTTCAAGTTCTTTGTAGGAACTGTTCAGCTTAATGTTTAGGTCGAGGCCCTTGCTGTTTAAAGAACGGATTTCAACAGAAACTTTTTTTGAATGGAAAACCCCGTTGCTTTTTCCAAAGCCGGTCATGGATGAAATCATGGTAATTTATTTTTGTAAAAGTAAGAATTTTGATCCGTTGTCATTTATTGAAGGGTCGCGCTTAGTTTTGATTACTGATTTCATCTAATAATTTTTCAGTAGCAATTTTGTAATTAATAAATTCTTGCCCCGTTCCGGGCCCACTAAACCCGGTGTGAATTCTTCGCACAACGCCCTTTTTATCAATGATTATGGTGGTTGGAAAACTCATTATTTTATTTAAGGATGAAAAAACCATTAAAGCGTCCTCGGCACTTTTTTTTCCTCCCAACAAAACAGTATAGGGCACTTTACATCGCTTAACAAACCCTTTTAGTCGTGTAAGTTGTTCTTTTTTGTCTTTCCCAAGTTCAAAAGCAACAGCAATAAATTCAATCCCACGCTCTTTGTAAATAGCATGTATTTCTTTAAAATAATTTGTTTCATCGATACAATTTGGGCACCAAGACCCCATTATCTGAATGACCGCACCTTTGTTTTTTTGAGGGGCAAAATGAAACCGCTTTCCATTTAATTTTGTCGCATCAAAGGTAAATGGAGCGGTATTTATTAATTGGCTTAATGAATCAGGATCTCTTAATGTTGCGTCCTCATTCCTTTTTCCTTGCCAATTGGTCTGATAGGATTGCCCACTGTAAAAAACCCCAGTTATCTGTTCGTTTTTGCCAAGATTAGCTACAAATTGATAGGCATGTACCCCATCAAAACATGACAAATAGAGCGCGTTGTTTTCGTCCACATTTCCAGCTAAATAACGGTAATCACCTGTTTCGGTCAGAAAGGTTCCCGTTACGGTATTGCCCACTTGGTTAAAAACCCCGACAACATGTTCTTCCCCATCTTTAAAAACAACATCCCACCGCCCACTAAAATTATAGGAAGGCAAGCCTCGCACTAAAAAACGTGTTTCGGGACTTAAATACGCCGTAAAGGGAATGGCAACAGGTACTGCTTTGTTACAGTTAATCCAATCGCCACTTAATTGAATGCCATTGGGATCAAATTGGATGCGCAACTCCCCATCTATTGTTGGAAAGCGGTAACAAAAAAGGTCCCCCACTTTTTTTTTAGGTAGTAACTCAATTCTTTCTGCACCATTTATTATGATGAGCTTGGGCGTCTTTTTATCATAAGAAAGTTCGAATTCGAAGGGTAAATGTAAGCGGTCGTTTAAACTTATTTCGGCATGCCAAGCCCCTTCTTTCGGGAGTTTTAGTCCTTGTGAAAAGGTCACGCAGCAACCAAAAAAAATATAGACAAGAAAAAAAGACACTAAATTTCGCATAAAATCCTTTCTTTTACAAGGCGAAACTAATTATTTTTATGACAAATACGCAAACTAGGTGCAACCTTTAAAACAGAATAAAAGTCTATTCGACCGAGCAATGGATGACGTTGAATTGGTTAATGAATGTAAAAAAGGAAATCCTAAGGCTCAAAAAGCGTTATTTGACAAATTTACCCCAAAAATGTTTGTTGTTTGTTTGCGGTATTTAAAGCAAACAGATCAAGCGGAAGATGCTCTTCAAGATGGCATGATAAAGGTTTTTTCAAAAATAGCGGAGTTTAAAAATGAAGGGGCATTAGAGGGTTGGATAAGAAGAATAATTGTAAATACTTGTTTGGATCAAATTAGAAAGAATTTAAAATTCCAAACGGATGTTTCTTTAGGTGATATAGAATATAAATTAGAATATAAAGAATTTACAATTGAAAATATGATGGCGGAAGACTTGATGAAGATTATTCAAGCAATGCCTCAAGGATATAAGGTGGTTTTTAACCTTTTTGCTATAGAAGGGTATTCTCACCAAGAAATAGCGGCTGCTCTTGCGATAAGTGAAAGCACTTCAAAGTCGCAATATTTAAGGGCAAGGGCATACTTAAGAGATAGAATTGAAAAACGATAATACTAAATGGAACAAAACGATCAAATAAAAGAATTTTTCCAGCAGCGACTTTCAGATCATCAGGAAGTAGTAAGGCCAGAAATTTGGGCGGCAGTTTCATCTGCGATAGCCACTCCTGTTTTGGTAACTACGGGTATAAGTATTCTTTCGAAAACGATTATTGGATTGGGCATTGCCGCATCTGTTATTGTATCTGCCTATTTGCTGTATTCTCCTGATGAAAAAGCTGTAAAAACTCCCACTCAGCAAAAGCAGAAAGCGAAAGAACTTCCATCTATTCCTAATAATAATGCGATTGTTCCAATTGAAACGAAAAAGAACGCTATTCCGCTTGTCGTGTTAGAAAACAATAATTTATTAAGTATTGAGGATGTTGTGTATGAGATGAATGACCCACAAATAATTCCTTTTGAATCAGTTCAACTCCCCAATGTTCAACTTCCAAATACGGACCCTTTGCAAGATTTGGGAGAGAATGCCTCTAATGACCCTGTTAAAACGAACAATGATTTCATTGTAATTCCACAAGTTGAGAACACACATGAATCAATTCCTTTGCCAGAGAAGGATAAAGAGTTGAAAGTTGTTTTATCGAATGTATTTACTCCAAATGGCGATGGGACAAATGATTACTTGTCTATCCAATCGGAAGGGCTCCAAGATTTTAGCGTCGTGATATTGAATCAAGCCAATAAAATTGTTTATCAGTCTACCGACTCAAAATTTAGTTGGGATGGAAAACTAGCAAGTGGAGATGATGCGCCAGCAGGAAACTATATTTATTTTGTTACAGCAAAATCAGTCACAGGAAAATCCATCCAACAATCCAGCTCGTTGTTTATTCAACGTTAAATTTCCCGAAAATTCTCATTGACAATTGGTACATTTGATTGATGATGAAAGTTATTTGTATTCAAAATACCACGAGAAAGTTACGCAAAACACATAAACCATCTTTACGCGCCTGTATAGACGATTCAGAGATCGAGTTTCATCATTACAAGACAGAATATGCGAATCACGCCAAAGAACTAGCCGAAAGGGCAAAGGGTAATTGCGATGTTCTTCTGGTGATTGGTGGCGACGGCACATTAAATGAAGTGGTGAATGGTTTATGTGCTTCACCAGGAAAAAAACCAAAGATCTTCTTGCTCCCAGGAGGCACTGGAAATGATTTTCATCGCAATTTTATCGCTTCGGATCTTTCCACACAAAGCCCAACAAATCTTTTTAGTCAAATGGGTGAGCGGGTGCACATCGCTTGCCTTCAAACAAATACCGAAACGCGTTATTTTCTGACCATAGCAGATGTTGGTTTCGGCGGCAGTGTCGTCCGCGAATTAAATCTCTTAAGAAACAAGTTCGGCTCCGGATTTTCTTATTTCATCGCCATTATTCGCACTTTTTTTAAGTATAAAAAACAGGTCTTAACCTTAAAGTTTAACGGGATCGAAAGAACACAGAGGTTTTTTATGTTAGTGATTTGTAATGGACCGGTGTTCGGAAATGGGCTAATTGTCTCTCCGGGAACCAATCCAAGGGAGAAACAATTCGGATTAGTTATTCTTGGAGACGTCTCACTTTTTGATTATTTACGCCACTTGCCAAATTTATGGCGTGGAAAACGAATAAAGCACCCAGAAATTAAGTATGAAACAACAGATGAGGTGACTATTTCCTCCTCTTTAGGTGATGTGAGCGCAGAAACAGACGGTGAATTCATACGTTCTTCCAGTTTTCTTATGTCATTTCATACTGAAACAGTAGAATTCTTAACTTGATTGTCTTTCAAGTTTTAAATAAACCCGTATATTTGCCAACGCTTTTACAAAGCGCCCCGGTGGCGGAACTGGTAGACGCGCTGGATTCAAAATCCTGTTCTTTCGAGAGTGCCGGTTCGATTCCGGCCCGGGGTACAAAGCCTCAGAAAATTTCTGGGGCTTTTTTATGCGCTGCCAATTCCTATTTCGATTGGTTTAAAATGCAATGACCATAAAATATGATGGAAAGTCCTTACTTTTGATATCGTAAATTCACCTTAAGCGTTTGTATGTCAAAGATTATAATTAAAAACATAAAGGGCTTAGTTCAGGCAAGCGAGGAAACGCCGTCCTTGTTAAAGGGAAAAGAAATGGCGCACCTTCCGATAATTAGTAATGCTTTTATCGCGATGGAAGATCATCGCGTAATTGATTATGGTAAAATGGAGGATTGGCAAGGCATCACGGATTGGAGAGGTGTCGAAATTGTGGATGCCGAAGGATGTTATGTGTTACCTTCTTTTTGTGATTCGCATACGCACGCTGTTTTTTCCTCTTTCAGAGAGACTGAATTTATTGATCGGATAAAAGGGCTCACGTATGAAGAAATTGCATTGAAAGGAGGAGGAATCCTTAATTCTGCTAAAAAACTGCAAGAAACTTCGGAAGAGGAATTATTTCAGCAGGCAATAGAGCGAATAGAAAAAATGATTGCGTTGGGAACAGGCGCCCTTGAAATCAAATCTGGATATGGATTAAGCTCAAGTGCTGAAATTAAAATGTTGCGGGTTATTAAACGGCTTAAGGCACATTTTACGATTCCGATTAAAGCTACTTTTTTGGGAGCTCATGCTTTTCCACTTGAATTTAAAACGGATCAAGAGAGCTATGTTTCAATGATAATTGATGAGATGATTCCACAAATTGCTGCTGAAGGACTGGCCGATTTTATCGATGTTTTTTGTGAACGGAATTATTTTTCTGTCGACCAAATGCAACGCTTGTTAATTGCGGGAAAGGCAGCTGGATTGACACCAAAAGTGCATGTAAATCAATTTTCTGTTTTAGGAGGCGTGAAGGCAGCAGTCGCATTAGGAGCCCTTTCCGTTGATCATTTAGAAGAAATAGGAGAGGAAGATATACTTTCTTTGCAATCTAGTACTTGTGTGACGACGCTTTTGCCAGCCTGTTCATTTTTTTTAGGAATTCCTTTTGGCGATGCGACAAGGTTAATGGAAGCGGGGCTTCCGGTTTCTTTGGCGAGTGATTATAATCCGGGTTCAGCTCCAAATTATAATTTATTCTTTGTTTGGTCATTGGCTTGTATAAAAATGAAAATGACCCCAGAGGAGGCTTTTAATGCCTTAACGATCAACGCGGCCTACGCAATGGGGCTAAGTAAAACGCATGGTAAGATAAAATTGGGTTACGAAGGGAACCTTATTCTAACGAAGCCTGTTCCATCTTTTGATTATTTGCCCTATTCATTTGGCGAAAATAACATCGCAAGGATTTTTTGACTCATCTTTACCCTTATATTTGTTGCCTGCTATGAAACTAATCGGCTTTTTATTGTTTTTTTTAATCTGCTTCTGCGGAGAAGCTCAGATAGTAAAGCCGGACAACGAATTGTTATGGGAGATTACAAGACCCGGATCAAAAACAAAGTCCTATCTGTTCGGCACGCTGCATTCTAACGATAAAAGAATTTTTCAATTGGCAGACTCTGTCTATTTTGCGCTAGATAATTCAACGTGCATTGTTTTAGAAACGGATATATTTAAATTTTTCAACCAACGATCAATTCGCGATGAGAGCAACATTTTGTTGTATGACAACCAAGGAAATCCTTATACCGGTTCCAATGAAGCTTCTGCAACAAATTATGGTGATGAAAACGGAATGCCACAATTTTTAGACGCGTATTTTCAGCAATATAGTGCACTTTCCGATAAAAAGTTATTACCTCTCGAAAGCAACAATAGCCAATTGGATTTAATTAAAGACCTGCCTACGTCAGAAAATAATTTAATTGTACCAAAAAGAAAAAGGGATTTAGAAGGATTAACAGAACTTTATCTAAAAGGAGAACTTTATTTTTTAGATCGTTTTATTAGAAAAAATATGTCAAATGAACCCGGACTTTATGCTTCCATAATTGAAGATAGAAATAGGTCAATGACGATTCGTTTAGACTCTTGTTTAAAAAAAGAGAAGATTTTTTGTGCTGTTGGCGCTGGCCATTTGTATGGTAATTTGGGGATGATTCAATTATTGAGAAACAAAGGGTATCAATTAAGATGCGTCCCCGCTGTATATTCCGAAATACCAATTAAAGAAAAAATCAGTATTCAGGCATTGAAAAAATACGACTTACGTTTATCCGATCAAGGTTTGTTAGTTTCATTTCCAGGCAAGCCAGAAGTCACTGTATTGGACGAGGCTCATATTCAAGCAATATACAAGGAGCTAGGCCAAGGAAACACCTACGTAATAGAAATAATTCCCTTTGATGAAACCTTAAGCTTTGAGCAATATGCAGCCATCTATATTGCGAGTCCTCCGAACACAAAATATAGGTATGGAGAATTGGAAGACGGGACCATCTTTTATGAAGGAATTTCAGATGTATATCCGGAAGGATTGCATTGGATTCGTGTTTTAACAAATGGAAAAAAGGTCTTAATTGCGAAAGCTTATGGTGGCAATAAGTTTATGAATTCCAAGCGAAGTCAATTATTTTTTGATAAAATAGTGTTTGAATAACGCAAAAAATAGTTAATTTTAGCGAAAAAGATGAAAAGATTAATTACAGATTCTTTCATAGATCGCCAATCAAAAAACAAGATAACCATTCTTTCTGGTCCTAAAGGGGCAGGAAAAACCGCTTTTGTCGAATCGGTTTTTTTAGAAAGAAAGGTGGACTATCAAATAATTGACTTACGCGCAACGGCCATTCGTTCAGAAATGAATAAATTAACCATCGATGAGTTAGTTTGGTACGTTAACCAAAGTAAACAACTGTTAATTTGTGAGGGAGAGCACTTAAAACTTCTACAGCAATTACTGGATGCCGTATTGGACGAAAGGGTTATTACCTCGGTAGTTGTAACAGCATCGAATACGCTACAAATTGAATCGGAACTAATCGAAGCAATGGAATACCAGGGATTACATTTCTATTTTCCACCACCGACATTTTACGAATACATTCAAAACACGAGTTTATCTCGTGAATCATTAGGGCTTGAACATCGTTTGGTTTATGGGAATTATCATCCACTGGAATTACCTGTCGAAAGTAAGAAGGAGGAGCTGAAGGTCACCATACAAAAAATGCTTGCCACCCAATTTTCGGCAGAAAACCGGATAAATAAATCCGATGTGCTGATGAAAACATTACTTGTATTGGCAAATCAAATAGGAGAACCTTTGTCTTACAATCAAATCGCCAGTATTATTGAAGTAGACAATGAAACTATAGAACGTTACATCTCTTTACTATGCTTGTCGCACATAATCTATAAAGTACCATGTTATTCTACAGGAAAAACCTATGAGATTCAAAAAAAGAACGTGTATGTTTTTCTTGACAACGGCATACGAAACTCCTTGTTAAATAATTTTAGTGATTTTACGATGCGAATAGACATTGATAAACTTTGGATGAATTGGCTTATTGCAGAAAAAATTAAATGGGATAAATTGAACAACACGCCTGTACAATATTATTTTTGGCGATCACATACCCGACAACAAATTGACTTTATTGAGTTTAGACAGAGAGGTGTTTCAGGATACAAGTTTAAGTACTCAAAGAAAAAAGGATTAAAAACACCCCCATTATTTCAAAAACATTACCCTGAAATTCCAGTTCACACAATAAACAAGTTGACTTACATCCCTTTTTTGACTAAATCATAGCGCATGAAATTCACCACCTTTTTGGCAAAAGAAATTAAAACGAATGATTGGTTAAACGAACACTTAGTGATCGTTTTGCCATCGGAGCGCGCTTCTAAATACCTTATGGCAGAATTGTCTATGGAATATAATAAGCCAATTTTTGCACCCAAAATGATAACCATTAATGAGTTGGTAAAGGCATATGCATCGAAACCGATAATAGATCCATCCAGGCTCCTACTATCACTTTTTAATGCCTATGAAAACATTGAAATTAAAGAACACCAATCCTTTGAGGATTTCTTGTCATGGGGACCAATGCTTCTAAATGATTTCGAAGAAATAGAAAGGTATTTATTAAATCCAACCCAAGTCTTTAAAAACCTTAAATCCATTAAGGAGTTAGAAAGTTGGAATTTAGAAGGAAAAGAACTAACCGAGGCACAAAAGAAATTCATGGTCTTTTGGGACGTCCTACCTGAATTATACAGTGAACTTCAGTTAATCCTTGCCAAAAAAGAAAGAATAAGCGCTGGTATGGCGTATAAAAAGCTAGCTGAAGACACCGGAACCTTATTTCGAGCAGACCCAGAGGCATTTTATTTATTTGCCGGATTTAATGCGTTATCAACGGCCGAATTACAAATCATTAACAATGTACTCAATGGTAAAAAAGGAGCCTTCTATTTAGATTCTGACCAGTATTATTTTTCAAATAAGCAGCATGAAGCTGGAGAGTTTCAACGAAAAAATTTAGCGACATTAAACATTGGTAAGGTTTCAAGGATAGGAGACAAAATGGGAACAAAAGAAATGAATATTTCAATTGTTCAGTGTGCTCAACTTACAGGGCAAGTGAAGGTGGCGTCTACTGAGTTAGAAAAACTTTCTAAAAAGGATTTAGACGACACATTGGTGCTGTTAGCAGACGAGACATTAATCAGCGCCTTAATTAAAAACATACCCGCATCAATTGATAAGGCCAATATAACATTGGGTTTGCCTTTAAATCAAACCCCGATAAAATCTTGGTTGGAAATAATCTTTAATATACAAGAAAATAAAAACAGGTTCAAAACAAAAGCGATTTATTACAAAGATTTACAACGAGTTATTAATCATGTTCTTTTTAATTCTTGGCTCAGCGAGTCTGAACAGAGACAATTTACGGCCATTGAACAAGAGACGATTCGTTATAACAAAGTTTTCCAAAACCTATCAAGTTTAAAAATAACCGAAGAAATACGCGGTTTTTTAAGTTGCTTATTAGATGATTGGGAAAAAGATTGGAACAGAGCAATAAGCAGTATCCGCAAAATCAATGCACTTATTCTTGGTAAATTACCTCTGCAAAATGATTTTGAAAGGAACATTGTATTCGTATTTGATCAATCGCTATTAGAATTTCAGTCAATCGTATCTGAGGGACTGCCAGATTTGAGCTTACGGACATTTAAATTATTATTCAATCAGCATTGGCATTCCAAATGCATTGCATTTCATGGCAACCCTATTGATGGTTTACAAATAATGGGTCTTTTAGAAACAAGGCTACTGGATTTTAAACGCATTATTATCCTGGGAATGAACGAAGGGAACCTTCCTCCTACTAATGCCATGAACACGATAATTCCGATGGACTTAAGGAAAGGCCTTGGTTTGCCAACAATGAGACAAAAACAGGGACTTTTTGCGCAGCATTTTTACCGCTTACTTCATTATTGTGAAGAGCTAACGCTTACTTATACCACGATAGGCGACCAGATTAATGCGGCCGAGCCCAGTCGCTATTTAAAACAATTAGAATTAGAATTGGTGCGGCGAAATCCCAAAGCCATTCTAAATAAAAGTTTCTATTTAACCTCGTTTTCTTCCGATGATGATGTAAATGCAAACATAATTCAGAAGAAACCTCAAATAATTCAACAATTAGACGCTTATTTTTCAAAGCCAATATCCGCTTCAGCAATAAATAAATACCTCACCTGCCCCTTGGATTTTTATTACCGATATATCGTGGAATTTGGGGAGGAACAAACAGTAATGGAAGATGTTGAGAGCAGTGATTTTGGGACATTTATTCACAGCACCTTAGAAAAACTATTCACCCCTTTTGCACAACGCGATAAGGACGCACAATTTATCACCCCACCACCTAAATCCTTAACGATTTCGGATGTCGATAAAATGATACTCGATTTTCCTGCGATATTAAGAGCTGAATTTATGGAACGCTTTCATAATGATTCAACGTTGTTTTCCACCGGAAAAAACCTGCTTAGTTTCGAAATGGCGAATGAAATTGTATTAAAAACATTATTATCAGAAAAAGAATACATACAAACCTTAGATGGGCCATTGTATATTGAGCAAGTAGAAGCCCTGATGACCTTAACAGTTCCCGTTGTAATAGATGCTGAAGTAAAACAAATTCAATTAAAAGGATACATTGATCGAATTGATCGAGTGGGTGACAAATACCGTATTTTAGATTACAAAACAGGTAAGATAGAACCCAAAGACCTAGCGTTTAATTTAAAACCAGCCGGAATTAAAGCGTCATTCTCTGAAGCTAAACATACCCTTCAGCTCACCCTTTATTGCTTGCTTTTCAAGGAAAAATATAAATTAGAAGCAAATGAAGCGTGCGTTTTCTCTTTAATTACGAGCAAGGGGTATACTCAAGAATTGACCAATAAAAATGGCACCAAAGAAGAGTTACAAGCAGTCTTTATCGAACTTCTACAGGAAGTGATTACAGAAACATATGATTTGGGGCTTCCATTCATACATGACGACTTGGCAAAATATTGTAATTATTGTTAATAAAATAGCTAATAGGCCGAAATAAAAAAAGCCTGAAAAAAAACCAATTTACTTGTTCTTTTTTCAGGCTACTGCAAGTTAACTAAAACTATGTAAAGACAAACGTTTTTGTCTTAAACTATATTCCCTTGACGCAATCTTTTGTATCAGAGTTGCTTCTTACTATTAATATAATTCTGATTTTAAACTGTTGCGATAATCTTTGAGTTCTTCCCGATTCACCTTATGCTCTGCATTTTTTAACAGGTTAAGCAAATACAAGAGGTTTTCTTTATCGTCAAGCTCAATAGGATATTCATTACCCTCCTCATCTTCTTCATATTGTGCTTTTACGTCAAATGCCTCATTTTCTTTCAAAAACTCATAAGTTAAACGCAATACTTTCACAACTAATGGGTCTTTTTCAGTAAGGGCATGTCCCCGTAGCGCTTTTAATTCATCAATTATTTTAACGTTATCAATGCCTTTTTTCTCTACCAAAGAAATGATGCTGTTCAGTTTGTCGTTTGCTATTATTGTTTTCATAGGGGTCTAATTTCCATACAAAAGTAAGGAACTTAATAGATTTTTGAAAAGACTTAGTAAAAAAAAGCCGAATCCGTGAAATGAATTTATATTTTTGTTGTGATGGATTATATTTTTCAAGCGATAGGAATAGGTTTTTTGCTCAGCGTGATGGTGGGCCCAGCATTTTTCGTTTTGTTAGAAACGAGTATTACCAAGGGTGTAAGAGCCTCTCTCTATTTGGATTTAGGGGTTTTTATAAGCGATGTTATATATATTCTTTTCGCGTTTATTTTTGCCTCCCAAATCAAAAGTTTCACAAATGATGCAACAAACAATAATTTTATTCTGGGAATTATTGGTGGTGTTATGTTTGTCGGCTATGGCCTTTACACCTTGTTTTCTAAGTCAAAACATGAATTAACAACTAAAAACAAATCGACAACAAGTAAGAACAACGACTCTGTGGTGTTGGTTCTTAAAGGTTTTATGTTGAATTTTGCAAATCCAGCGGTGCTTTTTTATTGGCTCGGCATCATTGCCCAAGGAAATCAGGTAACCGACAAAGACCACCCAAGTCAACTGATCATTTTTGTAATATTGGTTTTAGTAACCTACTTTGGGATGGATGTCTTAAAAATTCTTGGAGCCAAAAAACTTAGGCCGCTCGTTACCGACTCCCTACTCTTGGCTTTAAACCGATTAATTGGAATTGTCTTTACTGCCTTTGGTGTGTTTTTAATATTGAAGCAGTTTGTTGAGAAACCGTAACGAATTTTAAGTCACTCATTTATATCATTGCATGTTAAGAAGCTCCATTTTTTATTTTTTTATTTTCATCTCTACTTGCGTTTACTCACAGAAAATCCCCCCAGAAAATTTATCTGCAAAAACAAAGGTTTTTTGGGACGCGAACAAAAAATTTATTCATTCTTCAGGATCTTATTATGTAGACGACCAGGAAAGGGTTAGTGCTGAAAAGCATGGAAAATGGCTTTTTTATTCTGTAAAAGGCGTGTTAGAAGAAGAACGCTATTATTTTAGGGATAGGATTCATGGCAAACAAACCATTTTTTTTCCCGATAAATCGATAAAGCAGTTAACTTATTATTCCTTTAATGTACCCGATAGTACTTTCAAAGAATGGTACAGTAATAAAAATCTAAAATCAGTAGGCGCCTTTTCTCTGGGTAGTCCAATTGGGAATTGGTCCTACTATTATGAAGATGGAAAGATAAAATCAATTGACAGTATCGTCGTAGATACCGTCTACACTATTTCCTACTGGGATAATAGTAAAAGCCATTTACAAACGATCACGAATGGAAATGGCTACATAAAAACTTACTTTTCAACAGGTGCGATAAAAGAGATGTACCAGTTTGTAAATGGATTAAAAACAGGGCCTTTCGAAGAAAGATTAGCAAATGGGCGTGTTTCCATCGATGGAAGATTTGAAAAGGGAAAGAAAGAAGGCTGCTGGTCCTTTTACGATCAAGAAGGCTATTTAGATAAGAAGATAAATTATCATTTAGATTCATTAGATGGGGAATATGTGGTTTATTATGCAGATGGACAAATAAATACAGCAGGAAATTATTCGAACGGAATGAAAAATGGACAGTGGACATGGAATTTACCCGAGAATAAAGGAGTTGAAATGAAGGGTGCTTTCGAAAATAATTTACAAGAGGGTGGATGGGAATACTATTATTCTAGCGGAGAACTCTCTTATTTAGCGAATTATAAAAAGGGCTTACGAAGCGGTGAATGGAGTTATTTTTACAAAGACAGCACACTATACAGACAGGGTGATTTCTCTAATGATTTAAAAGAAGGTAAATGGAAAACTTGGTATGAGGACGGCACTTTACTAATGGAAGGAGGGTATAATCTAGGAAAAGAAACGGGTGTGTGGCGTGTGTTTTGGGAAAATGGAAGAATTAAAAACCAATCGTCTTTCGATGCTGGGCGATTAGATGGAACGTGGCTTTCTTTTACTCCAACAGGGAGTAAATCATTAGAGGGAGACTATAAAAAGGGCCAGAAAACAGGCCTTTGGAAAGAATTTTATAATAATGGAAAACTCAAAGAAGAGACAAATTATAAATTAAAAACAATTAAAAACAGGAACAATGATGTAGTAATTATGGGAATGAAAACGTTACAGAGTGTGCAACACGGAAAGTTTAAAGCGTATTCTCAATTTGATTATGAAATAAAAGAGACGGGTAAATATAAAAATGGAATTAAAACTGGTGCGTGGATAAACTACCATCCTGGCGGTGTAATGCCCGCAGTAGTTTCTCACTATAAAAAAGGAAAGTTACACGGTGTTTGTATGCAATACGGACGTAGTGGGGACATCATGAATGAAATACACTATAAAAACGGATTAAAAGACGGTCTTTTTCTTGTATATAACGCGAATCATAAAGTCGTCGTAAAAAAAATGTTCCGAAAAGGGAGGGAAATGGGGAGGCTTGATGCAGGAGATGCTTTTACACCGTAATTACAGAACTAATTCTAAATCGATTTGTCTTTTCTTTGTGCTAACCTCGTAAATACGCACCTTTACCAAATCTCCAAAATTGAATTCTTTTTTATTTTTTGATCCAATAACACGAAATTTTTCGGCGTCAAAAAAGTAACGATCACCAGTAATTCCTTGCAGAGCGACCATGCCTTCACAATTATTTTCAATCATTTTGACATAAAGTCCGTGTTCTGCAATACCCGAAATGAAGCCATCAAATTCCTCACCGATTTTATCTTGCACAAACAATGTTTGAAAATACTTGCCCGATTCCCTTTCTGCCTCAGCAGCCTTTCGTTCGTTACGGGAAATAAGTTTACATACATCGTCAAGTGTTTGGCCATATTGATGAGGTCTTTTTGCCAGCTGTGTTTCAAGTATTCGATGCACGATAAGATCTGCATACCGCCTAATGGGAGAAGTGAAATGTGAATAATGGGAAAATGCTAAGCCAAAATGGCCAATATTTTGGGTTTCATAGGTTGCCTTTGACATAGAGCGGATCACCATAGATTGAACCAGTGGAAATTCATTTTCTTCACGAATATCTTTCAATAAAGCGTTTATGTTTAGGGCGATTTTTTCGAGGCTTTGATAAGCAAGTTCGTGTCCAAACTTTTCTAAAAACAACTTTAAAAAGCCGATTTTTTCCGGATCTGGTTTGTCATGAACTCGGTAAATCATGGGAATAAGATCTTTGTTACTGTTAGGCTTAGACAAAAACATGGAGACCCGTTTGTTCGCCATTAACATAAACTCCTCAATTAATTTATGCGCATCTTTCGATGTTTTAATGATTGTTTCTACTGGGTTACCTTTTACATCTAATTTAAATCGCATCTCTTCCGATTCAATGTTTAATGCACCATTAGCCAAACGCGCACTTCTTAAAATTTTTGCTACTCGGTCAATTTCCCTTATTTCAACCTGGAACTCATCTTCCTTGCCTTCTATTATTTCTTGTGCTTCCTCATAACTATATCTCCTGTTTGAATGAATAACCGTTTTTCCAAACCATTCTTCTAATACTTGTCCTTTGGAGTCCAATTCAAATACGGCAGAAAAACTATATTTATCTTCGTGGGGACGCAATGAACACGCAATATTTGAAAGCTGTTCGGGAAGCATAGGGACTACACGGTCTACTAAATAAACGGAGTTGGAGCGTTTGAGCGCCTCTTTATCCATGCTGCTGCCTGGCCTTACGTAATGACTAACATCAGCAATATGCACGCCCAATTCAAATCGGCCATTTCCGAGTTCCTTATAGGATATGGCATCATCAAAATCTTTCGCATCAAAAGGATCAATCGTAAAAGTTAATATTTTCCTAAAATCTTTCCTTTTTGCTATTTCGGCTTCGTCAAGGTCAATGCTGACATATTCTGCTTCATCTAATACTTCAGGTGGAAAAACAGGGTCTATGCCTTGATTATACAATATGGAAAGCATTTCCACATAATTTGATCCAGGAAAACCTAATACAGCGACCACCTCTCCAAAGGGCATTTCAGCGCTCTGTGGCCAAACCGTAATTTTTACCAATGCTTTAACGCCATTTGTGGCACCATTTAGCTTATTATCAACAATCTTTATTTGTACGCCGGCACGGGGATTATCAGGAATCAAGAGAACATTCCCACCTTTTATTTGAATGGTTCCGACAAATTGAGTTTTATCTCGCTCAATAATTTTTATAACAACTCCTTCTGGCCGTCCTTTTCCAATGTTAATTAAACGAACCTTCACCATGTCGTTATGCATGGCTTGACCTATATTGTTTGGAGAAATGAAGATATCTTTTGTTTCGCCCGGCATTACTATAAATCCACTTCCTCTCTGTGTTAATTCAATTCGGCCATCAAAGGTGTTTTTATCCTCTTCTAATTTAAAACTAACATGACTGGTTTGCTTTATAACATTTCTCTTTGCTAGTTGCGAAAGCGTATCAAACACCTGTTGCCTTGAAGCAGGATTATTAGCATCAATCCTTGTACAAATATCTTTGTGGGTGAATTCTATCCCAAGGTTTTTTTCAAAAACCTTCATTATAGTAGGCGTTAATCCTTTGGGTGATCCCGTGCTTTGTTTTTTCTTAAAGAATTTTTTAGGCATTTGTTTATGTATAGCGTAGAAGCCTAAATAAAGAAAATATTAGTGTCGAATGATCACCTTTCTATTAAAAGATTTCACACCAGCACCTTCGAAACTGATTATATATACGCCACTTCTAAAGTCAGTCACGTCTATTTTTTTGCTTGATGAGATGGTTTCTTTCATAATTAAATTACCAAGGACATCAACCACTTTCATAGTTACAGTTTCTGCTCCGTTTAGCGTAATGTTAAGATAATCGGATGCAGGATTAGGAACGATGGTAACACTTACAGGTTCTTTAACTGGTTTAATTGCTGCAGTAAATTCTACAACTAAATCAACAGAGTCAGTATAGATAATTCCATCGTCAGAAATATAATACCTGTAATGAGAAGTTGATGATGTAAAGTCTTCAGGATCTATAGAGGCCTTCATCTTTCCATATTCACCATCGTTTATTGTAAATAAAACGCTAACGCTATTAGGGGTTGTCCAAGGATTAGCGTTCATTTGTCCTGATGAAAAACAGGTACCTCCAAAAGGGTCGGTTCCATGCCCCCAACATAAACCATCTGTCCATCCAGCACCAACTGAAATTTTCTTTCTAGTAACTCGCCATTGATGTGCTTGACCTGTGTTGTTGTATACATTAAATGGAACATCAAAGCTTAGGTTAGATGTTGCAACGACGGTATAAACTCCCCCAGAAAGCTCTGTAGCTTGTCCATCAATCATGATGCTTATTCCGTCTTGAGCAAAAAGCCCACCGAAAAGAGAAATAAATAATAAAGCGAATAAATTTTTCATATTTCAAAGATATCTTAAAAACAAATATAAAGCAATTTTATGCAAAATATAACAGGAAGCTAATTATTTAATTTACTTCATGTATATTTGAATCGGCAAGATTCTTGACTATAACGGCAAAAACCACTAAAATGATAAAGAAAATATTTTTTATAATTAACTTTCTAGTATTACCAACGGTTGCATACCTTCAAACCATAGAAGGTATTGACACGAAGCAGCTCCCATCAGTAAATTTGAAAGATATGGGGGGCAAGGCCGTTAACACTTCAAGCCTTGGATTCACCGGACCCGTTATTATTAGTTTTTGGGCAACTTGGTGTGCTCCATGTAAGAAAGAACTAAATGCTATTAATGATATTTATGATACATGGCAAGAAAAAACGGGAGTTAATTTAGTCGCTATTTCTATTGATGATGAGAAAACAAAGAGTCAAGTGCCGGTATACGTAAATGGAAAAGCGTGGGATTTTTTAGTGTTAATGGACCCTAATGGCGACTTTAAGCGCGCAATGGGGGTTAATAATGTGCCACATACTTTTTTAATTAATCAAGAAGGGGCAATTGTTTATACCCACAATAATTATGCGCCAGGGGATGAAGAAATACTTTATCAGGAAATTAAAAAGTTAGTAGCCCCCAAATAATTTTTTTAATAAAAAAATAACAGCCCGCTTATAAATTATTTCAGTTAAAAGATTGATTTTAATTTTAGAAAGCTTATATTCGACTATAATTTAACAATTAAAACCATTTTTACGCCGTGATTTTACGGCTAACTTTTAATTTTATTATGGTCTGCGAAAGCCACAGGGCTGACTCCCCAACGAAATAAGTACAAGATTAAAAACAAGAGTATGCTAGACCATACTAACAAGAATTTATAGTCTAATAATAAGTTAATAAAATTTTTAAACTAAAAAAAAAATTATGGAACAAGAAAAAACAATTAGAGATGCGCAGACCGAAGATTTTTCTTTCGGATCACATGCCTTAAAGGCACTTATGGCTGCCGGATATTATTTATTACTTTACATTCCCTTTATTTTACCTTATATTATCTGGGGTAAGGCAGCAACAAGATTAGCCCTTTTTTGGGATTCTAAATCGATAGCTTATAATGAGAATGATAAAACATATCCTCTTCACTCTTTTATTGTAATGTATTATATTTACTTTTTATTTGATGCGCTTATTTTTCTGTCTTGGGTATTAGGTTTCCTTTTTGCGATATACGCTATGACCGAAGAAGTATCTGCAGGCGCAATGGTGTTGATTGGTGTGTATTTGAGTGTAATTGGCATCAAGGCCGCCAAAGAAGTGTTTTATTTTATATTGAATCACATTCTTGTAGCGTTATGGAAATGGATTCTAAATGTCATATCAGCAATTGGAAGATTCTGTATCCACGCATGGGGTCTTAATTTTGTTTATAGAAAAAAAGATTAAATAATATTAGTTATTGAAAACCTCCACGTTTTATGTGGGGGTTTTTTTTGTGAAAAAAATAAGGAGATAATAATAACCATTCTTTAGGGAGCAAGTGGCCAAGCTCAAAACAAGCAATTTGGATATTCCAGTATTCAAAAATTCACAATTAAACTGAGAAAAACTTCATATAGTTTGATTCTCATCAATCCTAAACGAGCAAGAAGCCAAACGTGCAAGTGAGGCTTCGGTTTTCAAATCACCCATTTTTATCTATATTTACAAAAACTTAAACTTTTTTTAGTGGTTAAATCTACTATAGTATTCGGGTTTCTTTTTATGCCAGTTGTATTACTTGGCCAAGGAAATTTCACAGGAAATATTGAAAGCACTTTTCAATATTTAAATTCGGATTCAGTTATTGGCGCAAATCAACCCCCCTCAAAAGGCTTGCTAAATTCGTATATGAATGTCTTTTATACAAACGGCGGATTTAAGGCAGGTATGCGTTTAGAATCATATTTGCCAAGAATTCAAGGTTATCCTAATCGATTTGACGGAACGGGAATTGGCATGCGCTATATCGGCTATTCAAATGATTTTGTAGATGTAACACTTGGTTCTTTTTACGAACAGTTTGGTAGCGGGCTATCATTTAGAGCTTATGAAGACAGAGCCTTAGGATACGACAATGTGATGGATGGCGCAAGAGTGCTTATCCGCCCTAAAAAAGGCGTGCTTATAAAAGGAGTATATGGTTATCAGCGTCTATCTTTTCAAAAAGGCCAACTAGTTTATTCAGAGGGCATTGTAAGGGGGATTGATGCAGAAATTCACTTCAACGAGACCTTTAAAAAGTTGGAGAATTTTCCACTCGACATGGTCTTGGGAGGTTCTTTTGTGAGTAAGTATCAAGCAGATGACGACGATGCATTAATACTTCCTGAAAACGTAGGGGCTTATGGAGCCAGGGCTAAGTTAAGGTATAAAAATTTTTATTTGGATGGCGAATACATCATTAAGGAGCAGGACCCATCAAATGACAATAATAAAATTTATAACTATGGCCACGCAGCCGTTTTTAATTTAAGCTACACTCAAAAAGGATTCGGCATTTTGCTTTCAGGAAAATCGGTTGACAACATGAGTTTTCGTTCCGACCGCAACAAAGATTTACAGGACGCTTTCATCAACTATTTACCGGCCCTTAATAAAACTCATACTTATAACTTAGTTGCTACGCTTTATCCATACGCCACACAACCCATGGGAGAAGTGGCCTTTCAAGCAGACGTCTTATATACCTTTAAGAAAAAATCAAGATTGGGCGGAAAATACGGCACTACCATTGGCGGAAATTTCTCAACGACCTATCGACCAATGCAGCATACAAGTACGATTAATCCTTTGGATTCAACAGGAGTCACCTATACATCAGGCTTATTTGACATGAGTGATAGTTTGTATTGGCAAGATATTAATTTTAATATCTCAAAAAAGTTTTCTTCGAAGTTTAGTCTCATCTTGAGCTACTATAATATTAAGATAAATAACGATGTTGCCAAAATATCAAATGATTCTAAAGGAATTATTCATGCCAATATCGGCGTACTTGAGGTAGCCTATAAAATAAATTCTAAACATGCTATTCGCGCAGAAGTTCAAGGATTAATTGTAGAAAAGGAAGACGGACAAATTAAAGATAAAGGGAATTGGTTTACTGGTTTAATAGAGTATACGATTTCACCATCTTGGTTTTTTAGTTTCATGAATCAATATAATTATGGAAATCCTGAACCAACAAAACGGGTCAACTATCCAATTTTTACTTGTGGTTTTATTAAAGATGCAACGCGTTTAACAGCATCATACGGCCGACAAAGGGCAGGATTATTTTGTGTGGGCGGTGTTTGTCGTTTTGTTCCTGCATCAAATGGTTTAACCCTCAGTTTTACACAAAGTTTTTAATTATGCTACTACACTTCTTTTCAGCTGTACTATGCGTCATTATGTTTATGACTTCTTGCGACCACATAGACAGACCCTATGTCACCAGTACCACTCTCGACTTGGACACGACACTATATCCCGGGAATTGGAGCGATTATATTTCCAATGAATGGCCGGTATTCCTTCCGAGCACTAATTTGTATCGAAACATATTAATAGAGGATTATACAGGGCATAAATGTGTTTTTTGTCCTGCAGCAGCTGACCTCGCTCACGCGCTACATGAAGCAAACCCAACGCGTGTTTTTACGGCGTCCATTCACGCTGGACCGGAGGGAATTGGAGACTTTCAAACGGTCTCTCCTCCAGATTATCCGATTGATTTCACAAATTTACAAGGTTTAGGTATCGCTACTTATTTTGGTATAAATGACGGGGGGTTTTCGGGAAATCCAAGAGGAACAGTAAATCGCAAGAATAATGGAGCCATTTTCCAAAGCCCCACTCAGTGGACAAGTATGACCAATACGATGTTGTCTGAAAATACCATTAAGGTTTCTATGCAATCTGCCCTCAATTATTATCCAGCGACAAAAGGCGCCTTTTTACACCTTGAGATTGAAAAGACAGACCTTAATTTAACAAATGAATTAGGCGTTGTTGTATACATCATCGAAGATTCGCTTGTCGGCGATCAAAAAATGGTCGACAATTCACATAATTCGTCCTACATCCACCGAGATATTCATCGGGGAAATTTAAACAATCAATCATTTGGAAGGGTCTTGAATGCACAAGATCTATTAAATGGAAAGTATTATGTTAACTATAGCTTTCTGGTTCCTAACCAGCTAGATGGCGCGTTTAATGCGGATAATATGCATGTGCTTGCCTATGTTTATGACCGAACCACTTGGGAAATCTATCAAGTAATTAAACAAAAAATAGCGCCATAAAAAAAAGGGGTCTCCCCCTTTTCTTAAAAATGATAACAAACAGAAATTTATTCTACAATAAATTTAATGTTTTCAATCCCACCTTCATAACTTACCGAAGCGAAATAAATACCAGCGTTTATTCCAGTTAAATCAAAAGAACAAGTTGTTGAACCGTTTAATTGTTTCTGAGAAATAACCTTCCCTTCAAGATTACTAATAGAAACAGCTGAAGCATTCATAGATTCAGTAATTCCTTTGATATTAATAATGCCATTAGATGGGTTTGGATGAATTGTTAATGGGGCAATAATTCCTTCAATTATCCCAGCCGTACCAATAATGATTTTATATCCACCGAATGAAGCCGGTTGGGGAAAAGGTGTAGGAGGCAAACCTGGAAAAAGAACAATTAAAACAGTTGCGTCAATTTCAATGGTAATGGGATACGTTCCAGTTACACCACTAATTCCGTATACATTAGCACATCCATTAGCGCCTCCATTGTAGGTGCAATTGTTGTTACAAACGTAGTTATATCCAGCAGGCAAACCTGCAACATTCGTTACAGTAAAGCTTTGAATGGCAGAACCAACAAATTGTCCAGAAGGATCTAAATCAACGGTTACTGTAGAAGGAACCTTGAAGTTTAAATCCGTTGAATAAGCAACATTAGCAGTCGCCCAAGGCAAATTTTGTGTGGTGTCTGGCCAAACACCAAAGGATGAATCTTGAAAATTCACACCAGGAGTACAAGATTGAGCAGATGCATTATAAGTACCAAATACAACAAGCATTAAACAAAGTAAAGTTTTTTTCATAAAAATATTTTTATAGGTTTATTGTGCCAAATATAAAACAATTATATTAAATAGTTTTGTTGTACCTAATTTCCAAGCTACCGGACATGTTATTGACAAGTAAAACTATAACTTTGCACTATGGTTATTTATAATGTAACACTTAGTATTGATACATCAGTATCAAGCGAATGGTTGGCTTGGATGCGCCAAACGCATATAGTTGAAATCATGAAAACAGGCTGCTTTATGGAATGTCGACTTTCAAAGGTCCATGGCGAAGAAGAAGGTGGACATACTTATTCTGTTATGTATTTGGCGAAGGGTCAACATGATTTGGACACCTATAATTCTTCCTACGCGCAAGCCATGCAGAAATCTCATGCGGATCTTTTTGCAGGAAAATTTTCAGCCTTTAGGACAACACTTGAGGTAATAGAACAGTTCCAAAACGTATGAATGTAAGACCTAAAAAACACCTCGGCCAACATTTTTTAATAGATAAAGAGATAAGTCAAAAAATAGCCGATCAGTTTATTGGTTACCGCGATTGTTTTAAGGTAATAGAAGTTGGTCCGGGTACGGGCGCACTAACGCGACCGCTTATGAAGCGAAACGATTTAGATTTAATCATGATGGAGGTTGATACCGAATCCATCGATTACTTGGTTAAAGAGTTCCCCGATTATCAAGATAAGATATTACACATTGATTTTTTAAATGCTGATTTAGCAGCCGTTATGGGCAACGAACCTTTTTCAGTCGTTGGAAATTTTCCATATAACATTTCCACACAAATATTATTTAAATGCTTGGAGTACCGTCACCAGATTCCTGAAATAATGGGAATGTTCCAAAAGGAAGTGGCAGTGCGGATTGCGAAACCTCCGGGCTCTAAAGAATATGGAATCATAAGTGTTTTATTACAAGCCTTTTATAATATTGAATATTGTTTTACTGTTGATGAAACGGCATTTAACCCACCGCCAAAAGTAAAGTCTGGAGTAATAAGATGCACTCGTAACGATCGTTTAAGCCTTCCCTGTAGCGAGAAATTATTTATTCAAGTTGTTAAAACGGCATTTAATCAACGGAGAAAGACCATGCGCAACTCCTTGAAAAGTTTAACAAATGGACATGAACTTTCTGACGTTTTTTCAGGGGAAAGGCCGGAAAGATTATCGGTTGATGAATTTATTCAGTTAACTCAATTTATTGAAGCAGAATGTAAAGGATGAATAGCTAACTTTGCGCCAAATTTATTTCTATGAATGCTCAAACAAAACTTAAAATTAAATCAGCCCTTGAGTTAATTCTCACAGAAAACATGGTAAATGTTTCTCGTGGATTAAAAGAGTTGGAAAAAAATGCCGACGTCAGCGTTATTGAGATCTTGGTGAGCATCGTTGCTAGTTCCACAAATCGAGAAATTAAAAAAGAAATTCTAGCGTTTTTATCGAATGTTGTTGACCCTCTGTCTCCTGCTTTATTAATTCAGTTTATTCAAGAAGAAAAATATGCTGTCATACGTCAAGAGTTATTAACGGTTATCTGGAATAGTAAACTTGATTATTCACGATTTATAGCAGAGTTTGTTGAAATCGCTATTGAGGGTAATTTTATGATTGCCTTAGAATGTTTAACGGTATTAGAAAATTTAAAAGGACCTTTTGAGGAGCATCAATTATTGGAAGCGCAATTACATTTGAGAGAATACATTAGTTCTGATCGCACAATGGAAGATGATCAAAAAACAACTATTATCAGTGAAATCGCCCTGTTTATTCGTGAACAAGAAGAAGACGATGAGAGCGATCTACCAATGGAATAATGTTTGGCAGTTTTGCGGCGCAGTGCTTATTTAATAATTAAGTAAGTTTTTATTCTGCTGCTCAATTATTGTTTTATTCATTTCAGAAAAAACTTCGTATTGTGTTGCATAAAAACGAAAGTTTTCTTCATAGTTTTTAGAAGTCACCCCATGTTTTTTTAAAACACGATCCACGGAAATGTTCAAGGCTTCTTTATAACTACTGGGGATTCCAAATTTATATTGAAAGTAACTTTCAAGTAGCGCGACTTCTCCCATAATCTTAGTCATCTCCTCTTTTTCTATTAGAGGCTTGGGTTCATTTAACTTTACTTCGGAAGAACAGGCGGTTAAACAAAACAAAACAAGCACAAGGAGGACTTTCATTTTTAATTATTAAAGGTTAATCGTTCCCCGGTACTATCGTCTATTAGTTGTCCTTGATTAAAAACCAAATTGCCATTAATGAATGTCTGACTTATGCTATGCGAAAAGACAAACCCGTTGAAAGGACTCCAAGAACATTTGTATAGAAAAGAATCGTTTGAAACTGCCTTTTGAGTTTTTGGGTCTACAATAACGACATCAGCGGCATAACCCTCTCTTAAGAACCCTCTGTTGTTTATTCTAAACAACGTCGCCGGCGCATGAGCCATTTTTTCAACAACCCTTTCGATGGTAATTTTCCCCTCTATCGTTTTTTCCAGCATTGCGAGTAGGGCATGTTCTACCAATGGCCCACCAGATGGCGCACTAGCATATTTGTTTGTTTTTTCAGAAAGGGTATGTGGGGCATGGTCACTTGCAATAACATCTATTCGATTGTCTAACACAGCCTTCCAAATTTCTTCGCGATCATTTACACTTTTAATAGCGGGATTCCATTTTATCCAATTTCCTTTGCTTGAGTAGTCCTCATCGCTAAACCATAAATGATGAATACAAGCTTCCGCCGTTATTAACTTTTTCTCAAGCGGAATTGAATTATCAAAAAGGGAGGTCTCCTTGGCGGTGGAAATATGTAATACGTGCAATCGCGCTTTGTGTTTTTTGGCCAATCGGACCGCAAGGGAGGAGGAAAGATAACAAGCCTCAACACTTCTGATTTGAGGATGCGCTTCTATAGGAATATCTTTCCCGAATCGCATTTCAAACGCAGCCATATTAGCCCTAATCGTCGCCTCATCCTCACAATGTGTAGCAATAAGAAGGGGTACTTTTGAAAACAACTCTTCTAAGGTCTTTTCATTATCAACGAGCATATTACCTGTAGAAGAACCCATAAAAATTTTAACACCACAAACATTCTTTCCATCGGTTTTCAAGACCTCTTCAACATTTTCATTCGAAGCCCCCATAAAAAAGGAGTAATTGGCCAATGAAGAGTGCGAAGCAATCTGGAATTTATCGGACAATAAATCTTGTGTTAATGCATTCGGAACAGTGTTCGGCATTTCCATAAATGACGTTATTCCACCGGCAGCAGCGGCACGTGACTCTGAATGAATGGTTCCTTTATGTGTTAATCCAGGCTCTCGAAAATGTACTTGATCATCAATACAGCCAGGCATAACATATTTTCCAGTTGCATTGATTTCTATTACATTAAATGGGACAGTAATAGAGCTTCCTATTTTTTCAATCAACCCATTTCGTAATAAAAGATCCCCAACGAAAGTTTTCCCCTCGTTAATTATAGTTCCCCCTTTTATTAAATAGTCTTTCATAATTTCATTCTTCGCATTTTCCACACCCCTAAAATGGCTTCTTTAAATATACCAGAACTCATTTTGGATTCTCCAAAAGCCCGGTCAATAAAAACGATGGGCACCTCTTCCAATTTAAAGTGATGTTTAAATGCCGCATATTTCATGCAAATTTGGAAGGCATACCCCTTAAAGTTAACATTGTCTAAATTTATCGTTTCTAAAACCTTTGAATGATAACATTTAAAACCTGCGGTTGTGTCTTTAATGGGTAGCCATAGAATCATTCTAACATAAACACTTGCGAAATAAGACATCATGATTCTTTTCCAGGGCCAATTTTTTACGCTTCCACCTTTACAGTAACGAGATCCAATAGCCACATCGGTACCTTGTTCACAGGCATTTTTTAAGCGTAAAATATCATTAGGGTCGTGAGAAAAATCACAGTCCATTTCGAAAATATAGGTGTATTTTCTTGCTAGGGCCCATTTGAACCCGCATATATACGCGGTGCCTAATCCTTGTTTTTCTTTACGGCTTTCTAAAAAGATATTTTCCGGAAATTCTGCCATTAGGCCTTGAATCAATTGCGCAGTTCCATCGGGAGAATTATCATCTACAAATAAAATGGCAAGTTCTTGATTGAGAGCAATTATTGCGCGTGCCATTTTAACAACATTTTCACTTTCGTTGTAAGTAGGTATAATAATGATGGTATTCATAGATCCTTGTTCAACGAAATTAATCAATAATGCTCTATTCCTAAAATTGCTTGTGAAATTAATTCAACGAAGTCAGAAAATACTAGGAATAATCACCGCAGTCTTTTATAAAATTGCTTTTAGAAAGTGTATATTTGTACTTCAATTTTATATTATGGATTTTTGGATTAAAGCCGCTCAGTTATTTTTGTCCCTTGCGATATTGGTAACATTACATGAATTAGGGCATTTTATTCCCGCCCGATTGTTTAAGACGCGTATTGAAAAGTTTTACCTTTTCTTCAACCCTTGGTTTTCACTCTTTCGATATAAAAAAGTAAATGGTGTAAAAAAGACGGCATGGTTTAAAAAAGAATCACCTAAGGATTGGAAGCAAGATGAATCTACCACTGAATGGGGTATTGGTTGGTTGCCTTTGGGTGGATACGTCAAGATAGCCGGAATGATTGATGAGTCGATGGATAAGGAGCAATTAGCTAAGCCAGCAGAGCAATGGGAGTTTAGGTCAAAAAAGACATGGCAACGCTTGATCATAATGGTGGGGGGAGTTACGGTGAATCTATTACTAGGATTTCTAATTTATATATTAGTCATTTTTACTTGGGGTCAAACGATAGTAAATCCAACTAAACTAACAAATGGCTTAGCTGTCCACCCTTATTTAGCGAAATATCATCTTGTGTCAGGGGACAAAGTAGTTAGTATAGAAAACGAGCCACTAACTAATTTGGATGAGTTAAACAAAGGGATTCTATTGCGAGACAAACGAAATTTAGTTGTTCAGCATGTAAATGGCAAAGTAGAAAAAATACAATTGCCTGAAAACATCGACACTGAGTTATTCCAGGCAGGAGCCTTTCCTCCTTTTGGGCTTAGGTCTAAATCAAACATCGTCGAATCAGTTGTGAAAGATAGTCCGGCAAATAAAGCAGGATTAAAAAATAGCGATGTAATTCTTTCTGTAAATGGTCGTGAGATCAACTTCTTTGATGATTTTCAATCATCACTATATAAAGAAAAGGGGAAATCTGCGAACCTTCTTGTGAAACGAGCAAATGATACATTAGAATTAAAAACCGCAATCAAAGAGGATGGAACGATTGGTTTTCAAAGTAATGCTAAAACCTTAATTGATTCTCTTGCCATAGCGACCGAAAAGTATTCCTTTCTACAAAGCATTTCTGTTGGCTTTACTTATGGCTCAAATACACTGTCAGATTATATTTCCCAATTTAAGTTCGTGTTTACTAAAAAAGGAGCCACGTCAATTGGTGGTTTTGCAGCAATTGGGAACATGTTCCCAGCAACTTGGGATTGGCAAATATTTTGGCTTAACACCGCATTACTTTCAATTATTTTGGCATTCATGAATATTCTGCCAATCCCTGCATTGGATGGTGGTCACGTTGTTTTTCTTTTATATGAAATGATAACGGGAAAGGAAGCTCCACAAAAAGTTTTAGAGGTAGCTCAATACATAGGAATCATTTTACTTCTTGGACTCATGGTCTACGCTAATGGAAATGATTTAGTAAAATGGTTATTCCCATAAATTAAACGTACGATATGCAGCAATTTCAAAACTATATTCTAGGAAATTGGGTAAGTGGATCAGGTATTGAAACATCCGCGTTTCATGCAATAACAGGAAAGGAAATAGGAACAGTCTCTAGCGCAGGAATTGATTTTGAAGCCGTTCTTAATTATGGCAGAAAAACGGGAGGTCCGCAGCTACGTAAAATGACTTTCCAAGAGCGGGGTCGCATGCTGAAGGCGTTGGCTCTTTATCTAATGGACCGCAAACAAACTTATTACGAATTGAGTTCTTGGACGGGTGCAACAAAAGTTGATTCTTGGATTGATATTGAAGGAGGAATTGGTAATTTATTTGCGAATGCATCTTTGAGAAAACAATTTCCTGACCTTCCTTTTTATGTTGATGGTACAGCAGCCCCATTGTCAAAATCAGGGTCATTTATTGGCCACCACATTATGGTCCCAAAAGAAGGAGTAGCCATTCATATCAACGCCTTTAATTTTCCTGTATGGGGAATGTTGGAAAAAATCGCAGTGAATTTAATGGCAGGAGTTCCTGCGGTTGTTAAGCCATCAGAATCTACGAGTTTTTTAACAGAGATCGTTGTAAGGGATATAATTACATCTAAAATTTTACCCGAAGGATCCCTGCAATTATTGGTGGGGCTAGGTCGAGGATTGCTCGATCATGTTGAAAGTTGCGATGTTGTTACCTTTACAGGCAGTGCAACAACGGGCTTGTTATTAAAGTCGCATCCAAGAATTATTGAAAAGAACACGCCATTTAACCTTGAGGCGGACTCATTAAATGCAACCATTTTAGGAAAACACGCCACTCCCGGAACGGTGGAATTTGATTTGTTTATAAAAGAAACGGTAAAAGAAATGACCATCAAGGCTGGGCAAAAGTGTACAGCCGTTAGAAGAATTATTGTTCCTGAAAATTTAATTGATGAGGTTCAAAAAGGCATCTCCGCAAGATTAGCTAGCACAACTGTTGGTGACCCTAAAATTGAAGGGGTAAGAATGGGGGCGCTAGCATCAAAAAATCAGGTGGATCGTGTTCGTTCCAGCGTTGAAAAACTGATGCTTTCTCAAGAAATAATTTACGGCGATTTAGATAACTTCGATGTGCTGGGCGCAGACAAGATAAAGGGCGCATTTTTCTCCCCCATATTATTTTTAAATTCGGAGCCATTTAATAAGACTGATTGCCATGACACGGAAGCATTTGGCCCGGTATCGACCTTAATGCCCTATAATACAATAGAAGAGGCTATCGCAATTGCTAATTTAGGAAAAGGATCTTTGGTATCGTCCATTGTTACGCCGAACAATAAAGAAGCAGTAGAATACGTGTTGGGGGCAGCGAATATGCATGGAAGGATATTAGTTTTAAATGCTGATTGCGCTAAAGAAAGCACCGGACACGGTTCCCCGATGCCATTATTAACTCATGGTGGACCAGGAAGAGCCGGAGGAGGAGAAGAAATGGGAGGTAAAAGAGGCGTTTTACATTATTTACAGCGAACCGCCATACAAGGTCACCCGACCACGATTAGTGCAATTACCCAGCAATTTCAAGTGGGAAGTGAAATGCCGGAAGCCAACCCGCACGTTTTTCGAAAACATTTTGAGGAGTTGGTTATAGGAGAAACGGTATTTACCCATAAACATACGGTAACAGAGGCAGATATTGTTAATTTCTCTAATGTTTCTGGGGATAATTTTTATGCACATATGGATGCTACGTCTCTAGACGGAACTATTTTTGAGCGTCGCGTCGCACATGGGTACTTTATTTTATCTAAAGCGGCAGGTTTGTTCGTTGATCCCAAAAAAGGCCCAGTCCTTCTTAATTATGGAATTGAAGAGGCACGCTTTACGAAACCGGTTTATCCAGGAGCGACGATTGGCGTACGTTTTACTGTTAAAGAAAAAATTGACCAAGAAAAACGTTCCGAAGATGATATTCCGAAAGGAATTGTTAAGTTTTTAGTGGATGTATTTGACGAAACCGGCGAAACGGTTGCTATGGCAACGATCTTAACAATGGTTAAAAAAACAGCAAAAAATTAAGGGAAAATAGATTCTTTCTTTAATTATAAAAACGCCAAATTTTTACTTTACAAGACTTTAATCTCTTATATATTCTATAGTTAACGTAACTATTTAAGCCTTAACCGCGTTAAATGTATCCGATCAAAAATGGAAGATTAATTTAGCCCGGACCATGGAAAATATAGACACAACAGCACCTATAACATTAACATCAGCCCCACAAAAAAGAAATATATTAATTAAAGTTTTTAAATGGCTATTCGTGCTGTGTATTAGTCTATTTATAACAATTTCTGGTGGACTTTATTTTTTTCATGACCGAATTTGCGAATTAGTTCTCAAAGAGGTTAACAACGAACTTATTGAGCCTATTCAAGTTTCAGAAGTTGATTTAGTCTTTTGGGGTAGCTTCCCCAATTTGTCTATTGATTTAAAAGATGTCTACATTCAAGATAGATTCTCGAAATCAAATTCCAAAGACACCCTTTTACAGGCAAAAAACATTCGCTTACAATTTAACCCGATTGATTTATGGAATGAAAAATACAATATAAAATATTTAGAGGTCACTTCTGGACTTCTAAACCTAAAAACAAACGCCCTTGGCGAAGCAAATTATGACATACTCAAACCATCTAAAACGAGCAAAAAAAACAGCTTTGAACTAAATCTTAAAGAAATTTGCATTAAAGATGTGCGTCTCGTTTATCAAAATGCCATAACGAACCAGCATTATAAATCAACAATTAATAATTCTACTTTTTCAGGCAATTTTAATTCAGATAATTACAAGTTGAAGGCTGAATGTGATATGCTTATTAATCAACTTAAAAGTAGCCAGATTGTTTTGCTTGCCAATAAAAAGGCAACCTTCGTCATTGATATTTTGGTGGATAATAAAAATGGCTCTGTCAAACTGCCAAACGCCCAAATTAATATTGAAGGGCTCCCGTTTCTTTTAAATGGAAATATTACTAGAGACAGCCTCTCTTTAAATGTTCATTCAAAAGACATCTCACTAACAGATTTAGTTAATAAGCTTTCCTTGGATCAAAAAAAAGAAATTGCAAAATACGAAGGGGATGGAGATGTTTATTTTGATTTAGCCATAAATGGAGCAATGGATGCAACCACTCCAATGAAAGTTAATTGCCAATTTGGCGTTAAAAAAGGCACCTTAACTGAACCCTTAAACCATATGAAAGCGACAGACATTACATTGGCGGGTAATTATAGTAATGAGGGAGAGGCAGAAGATGAATATTTAAAATTAGAGCGACTTAATTTTAAAACAGCAGGCGGGCCTTTCAGTGGAGATTTAATTATTAAAAACTTCTCTAACCCAACCTATAGTGGAAAAGCAAATGGAAATGTTGACCTACGAATTGCTGACGGGATTTTTAAATTTCCGCTCATAGAAAAAATTATTGGTAAGCTAAAGATTAATGCATCGTTTTTAGTAAAGCAATCAAAGAAGGAGGTCATTGTACAGGAATGTTCTGGTGCCATACAATTATCTAATGTGCAGTTAAAGCTTGAAGACGATAAACGTACGTTTGATCAGATTAACGGAAGAATTTCGTTACAAGGGAGTCAAATTGGGATTGAATCAACGAACTTAAAAGTTGAAAAAACTGATTTTAATATTGCGGGGTCACTTGACAATATCTTTAATTTTATTAATGGGTCTGGTAAGTTAGCTGCTAAGATCAATTTAATAAGTGATATCACCAATGTCTCGGACTTAGGAACAACCTCAAAATCACAAAAAATTGAAGGAGCTAGAATTTTTGCCTTACCAGATAATATTACTGGGCAAATTGATTTGCAACTTGCGGAATTAACCTATGAAAACCATCGGTTTAATAATGTCTCTGGCAAAATGCTTATTGATGGCAGAAGCTTAAGTTTTCCCCAATTAAGTTGCGCTAATGCTGGCGCAGTTTTATCCGGATCCTTGGAGATTTGCGAACGAACACCAGAAGTTTTTCACCTAAAGGCTTCCGTGGCAAGTAAAAATTTACTGTTTAAACCTTTATTTAAAGAATGGAATAATTTTCAACAATCGGTCATCACAGATCAAAACTTATCGGGAAATGCGGAAGCATCGTTAGATTTTCAGGCTCCTTTTGATCTGAGATCAGGCGTGATGTTGAAAGGGATACAATCAAAATTGTCTTTAAAGGTGTACAATGGCCACTTAAAAAATGTAGAATCCTTTAAAGACATAGTGTCTAGTTTGAGGACAAAATCAGGAAAACTAGTGTTGGGGAACAATAACATTAATGAATTTGAAAAAAAGCTAAATGACATATCGTTCGAAACGTTGGAAAATACGATCATTATTAATGATGGGATTATTCAAATTCCCAAAATGAAAATTGTTTCTTCAGCGATGGAGATGGATGTATCTGGGAGCCACTCTTTTGAAAATATGGTGGATTATCGTTTTGCATTTCGATTAAGAGATATAAAACAACAAAACAAGCATACAGAGTTTGGTGAAATAATCGATGATGAAACAGGCTTCCGCGTATACATGAGGATGTATGGCCCACTTGAAAACCCTAAAATAGAATGGGATAAATCAGCGAAATTTGAACAAACACAATTAAATATATTAGCAGCAAAACAAGAGGCAAAATCGATGTTAAAAGCAGAATTTGGGTTCTTTAAGAAAGACTCTACTATTAATTCATACGTGCCTAAAGAGGTTCCAAAAGAGGATGTTAAAATAAATTTCAACCCAAAAATTGTACGTGACAATAAATCAGCCTCCCCCCCAGTAAAAGATGAAAAACCGAACAAAGACCCTAAGATTAAGAAAAACCTTCAAAAATGGAAGGGGCAGCAGGATGAAGACAATGAGGATGTAATTGTTGTAGGTAAATCGAAGGGAAAGTAATTAATTCTTACTAATCTTTACCGCGGACTCCAGTCCATCTAGATGTATGCAGGCACAATCACCCTTTGGATTAGGGCAAATAGGACTGCAACTATTTATTTAATCTATTGTTGTTTGCACAGCAGAATTCCCACATCAGTTGTTTTAGAGGCCTTGATTAATATCGCATTGTAATAGTAATTTTTTCATTTTTTTTATACAAAAAGAATAATTCTCCAAGATGTATTTGCGAAGAACTATTTTCTTTTCTTTGTTGAACTTTTCCGATGAAAAACACTGATAACGGCCTTCTATTATTTAAAACAAATTATTCTGAAAGCAGTTTAATAATGACTTTTTACACGCAAACGAATGGCTTATCAAAGTATATTTATAAGGGAGGAAAAAAGAAAAAAACACCTTTTTTAGTCTTCGGACATTATGAAATTAGTTCATTTAAAAGACCCGAGAGTGATCTGGGCATCATTAATTCTTTAACGCTCGCAACGCCTTATTTATCGACCTCCTCTCATCCAATTAAAGTGCTTATTAGTTATTTTATTGGCGATGTTTTAAAACAAACTTTGCGAGAGGAGCAAGCCGATGAACAGCTATTTACTTTTCTCTTAAAGCTAGCGAATGAGCTTAATAACACCACTAATTTAAAGTCTTTTCCCCTTGAGTTTTTAGCTAATTTAATTGCTCAGTTGGGTGTGTCACCAACAACTATTGAACATGCAACAGGGTTTAATATGGAGGACGGTGTGTTTTTAAGTAGTGGTAATGGAGCTACAACAAAAGACGAACAAATCGCAAGCTATTTAAATGAACTATTTACGACACTAAAAGCCCCTGAACGAAATTTAGATAAAGATGCCCTAGAGATATTGTTGAGTTATATGCGAATTCATTTACCATTATTTGATAATTCAAGATCTATTTCAATAATTCGAGACGTGATTTATGATTAATCTATTTGAATGAATTACTTTTATCAAGTATAAATTAAATACAAAACAAAATGAGAGATAAGATTATTAAACAATTCACACTATCTATTTTGCATGCTATTTCCGCAAGTGTTTTAGCGTCGCTTGTTGGTTACTTTTATGCTACCTTTTACTTTGGTTTAATTGTAGATTTTAGTGAAGGAGCAAGTGTTTGGCCGCTTTTAGGTCGATATTTTATTTTGACAGGAATACTAACCCTTCCTTTATCAATAATATATCAATTCGTGATTTGTTCTTTTTTAAAGAAATCAAGGTTCGCGGAAATGTTGATGGGACTCGTTTTTAGTGGACTAACAGTAGCGTTGGTTTTTTATGTCTTAAAAATGAAGGAGCCTGTTTTTAAAAAAGAAGACACAATTCTTTTTGTTGATTTCTTTAAAGGCTTCCTTATGCCGATGCTTTTCTTTCCATTATTATCTTGGTTTACTTTAAAACCATTGTTCTCATTAAAGTAGCAAGCCAATTAAAGTATTAAATCTCGAAAAAAAACGAAAGAGGTAATTGTTCCTGCGAACATATTTCGCTTAAGATGGTTTATAAAGTCGTAAAGGTTTTTTTTCACTAACTTTACTTAAAATTTTATATAAATGTCATATTCAAAAGTAACATTCGCTAAAGACCATAACGAAGAATTCTATAAGGTTCTAAGAAAAAGAGTAAGCGAGTATTTTAAAACAAAAAACATCTCTCGTCACGCGAATGTATCAATGGTCATAAAGACTTTCGTGATGTTGCTTATTTATATTGCCCCCCTCGTTTTGCTTTTAACGGTATCTATGCCAATAGGCCTCGTTTTGTTGATGTGGGTAATTATGGGATTTGGGATGGCAGGAATAGGCTTGTCTGTTATGCATGATGCTAACCATGGCGCGTACTCAAAAAATGACAAAGTAAACAAAGTTATCGGGAAGGTATTGGTTATTTTAGGTGGCAATGACGTGAATTGGAAAATTCAACACAACGTGCTTCATCACACCTACACCAATATCACCGGCTTGGATGAGGATATTGAGCCGCCAGAAGCAATATTGCGGTTTTCTCCCAACAAAAGAAGGACAGCCCTACACAAGTATCAACACATTTATGCTTGGTTCTTTTATGGATTAATGACTATGTTTTGGTTCATTTCTAAAGATTATAAGCAAGCAAGAAGATACAAGAAAATGGGACTTATTGAATCGCAAAGTATTACCTATACGAATCATTGGATTACGATAATAGTGGGTAAAATTATTTTTGCTTTTATGTTCATTGTCCTTCCAATTTGGCTTTGTGATGCACCTTGGTTTATAAGTATATTAGGAATTACTATCATGTTGTTTATTTCTGGACTTACTCTTGGCGCGATCTTTCAACCCGCTCATGTTGTTCCAACATCCAACTATCCAATGCCTGATTCATCAGGGAATATAGATGCCGATTGGGCGGTAAATCAATTATTCAATACAGCAAACTTTGCTCCAAAAGCGCGCTTGTTTTCATGGTATGTTGGTGGTTTAAATTATCAGGTAGAGCATCATTTATTTCCAAATATTTGTCATGTTCATTACCGAAAACTTGCAGCTATAGTTAAAGAAACAGCTTTGGAATATAAGTTGCCTTATCATTCCTATAAAACATTTGCAGGTGCGCTTATTGAACACACAAAAATGCTTTATAATTTAGGTCATTACGACAATGCCCCTGCGATTCACTAAAAATTAAGGCGTGTTCCTTGATGAAATCCGTAATTATTGTCTTTCGTTAAAAGGGACCGAAGAACGTTTTCCATTTGATGATGTTACCTTAGTCTTTACAATAGGCAGTAAAATATTCGCTTTAATTGACACGGTTACTTGCGAGAGCATTAATTTAAAATGTGATCCAGAAAAAGCCATTGAATTAAGGGAGAATTATCAGGCCGTATTGCCAGGGTATCACATGAATAAAAAACATTGGAATACAATTCAGTTGAATAAAGATATTCAAAAAGCAGAATTGTTAGGGCTCATAGATCATTCCTATAATTTAGTTTTCAATTCCTTGTCAAAGAAATTACAACATGAAATTACGACTAGATAAATTTATTTGGGCTATTCGTATCGCCAAGACAAGAAGTCTTGCGCATGAAGTAATTTCCAAGGGAAAGATAAAAATGAATTTTAAGGATGTTAAACCTTCCTATCAACCCCAAGAAAATGACATTATCACCCTTCATCGAAATAGCGCGGTGTTTTCATATAAAGTAATTGCACTAACAGACAAACGTATTGGCGCGAAGCTCGTGCACGATTTCATTGAAAACACAACCCCGCAAGAGGAAATAGACAAATTTGAACAGTACTTGCTTTCTCAAAAATCATATAGAATAAATGGCGATGGAAAACCATCCAAAAAGGATCGGCGTGACCTTTATGAGTTCAAGGATAATTTCGAATAAAAACAAAGCTAATTTCCACCGTTCTCCCTATATTAATAATTTATTAATATATTTGGATATACGCAATTTAGTATAAATGAAAAGAATTTACCTAGCAGCCTTATATTTATTATACTTCGTTTGCAATAACAATGTTTTTTCTCAGGGTTTTCAAGTGAACTTTCAAGGGCAACGCCAACAGGGAATGGGCTTGGCGGGCACCGCAGCTCCTTTTGATGGCTCCTCGCTTTTTTTTAATCCGGGGTCGTCTGTATTTTTAAATCAAAATAGTATAGTTGGTGGTGTAACACCTGTATTCAGCAATATTTTATTTATAGATTCCGCTACAAACACTTCTTATCGATCGAATTCACCTGTTGGTACTCCCTTTTCTTTTTATGCCATGTTTCAATTAAAACCTGCTGGAAAGTTAAAGTTGGGACTTTCAGTTAACACCCCATTTGGCAGTACTGTTCAATATGAAAATAACTGGATCGGCCGTTTTGCTCTAACCCGATTAGAATTAAAAGCCATTTTCATACAGCCGACTTTTGCCTATCGGATAGCGGATCAAATTGGGATTGGTGGAGGTTTTGTGATAAGCTCTGGGAATGTAAATCTTCAAAAAGACATTCCGGTTCAAGACACTAATGGTGTTTACGGACACGCCGAATTAGCAGGAAAAGCAATTGGTTTTGGCTATAATATCGGAATTCATTTTACGCCAAGTAAACAGCTGTCTATTGGCCTAACGTATCGTTCCAAAGTGGCAATGAATCTTCGCGATGGAGAAGCAACATTTACTGTTCCGTCGTCTCTTGAAGATAAATTTCCCGCTACATCCTTCACGGGGAGATTGCCACTTCCCTCTGTGACGACATTGGGGTTTTCGTATCATCCTTGTAGTGCTTTCACGGTTGTATTAGACATAAACAGGGTGGGGTGGAAAGTATACGACACATTAGCATTTGATTATGCAACGAATACAACTTCTTTATCGGACACAAAATCCCCAAGAATGTATAAAAACATACTTGCTTTTCGTTTAGGAATGGAGGTAAAGCCAACAAAGAGTTTATCACTTAGATTGGGCGGAGGGTATGGGTTAACCCCTGTTCAATCGGGCTATGTAAGCCCCGAAACACCGGATGGCATTAGGATTTACGGGACATTTGGACTTGGCTATGAATTATCTCAAAAAATCCGGGTAGACGCCTCTATTTATTATACTAAAATTAAGCGGTCTGACACGAATCTCGAAACGAATATGAGTGGAACATATACGACGATTGCATTGGCGCCAGGACTTTCAATATCATACAAATGGTAAAAGGAAACTCATTTTATACGCAATTATTTTTAGTTTGCCTTTGTGGTATGGCTTTGAGTTCATGTAAACCAAAAGAAAAATTAGCACCAATGTCTCCTGGAGAAATTAATCTTCAGCAATTCGTTGCTATCGGTGATGGAAATACTGCCGGGTATATGGATGATGCACTTTATAAGTATGGACAACAAAATTCATTCGGGGCAATTTTACAAGCACAACTGCAATTAGTTGGCGCAGGTGAAATATTTCTACCCTTAATGGGAAGTGCTAATATTGGGACCAATTCCAGTTTCTTGTCCAAGCTAATTTTAGGCTACAAAACAGATTGCCTTGGAGGAATTGGACTTTCCCCTGTTCGATTTGCGCAACAAGGAGAAGTGGCTTCCTTGACAACTTCGGTATATTCTTCCCAAAATAAATATTCAAATTTTGGGGTACCAGGCTTGCGAATGATTGATATGGTTTCAACGGCTTTTGGTAACATTAATCTTCCCCAACACAATGCATTTTTCGCGAGAATGTCAAAGGATCAATTCACTTGGCCCGTTTGGTCTGGGGACTGGTCATCCGTTCAAGAGAACATTTTTGATGGAGGTTACCCTACATTTTGTAGCATTTATTTGGGAATAGAGGATGTGTTACCGTATGCGAGAAGTGGCGCAACACAAAATCCGATGTCTCCACTTGCTGGTTTTCCTGGCGTTGGCTTCGAAGAATCCTTAACCCAATTGTGTGGTCAGTTGTATAGCCAAAATGTAAAAGCAGTGGTTGGGACAATTCCAGACATCACTCAAATGCCTTATTTTACTACAATACCCTATAATGGATTAAATTTAGACGAGGCTAATGCAGCATCTTTAAACCAAATATATGGCCCGCTTGGTTTTAGTTTCACCATTGGTTCCAACCCATTCATGATCGAGGACCCTACTGCAGGTGCTTTTGGTGTGCGTCCAATGGTGGAAGGAGAATTAATTTTATTAAGTGCCCCACTTGATTCTATAAAATGTCATCAATATGGAAGCGTTTATCCCTTGAGAGATGAGTTTGTATTAACCTTAGCGGAACTTCAAGAAATTAGAAATCAAATCTTAGCTTATAATCAAGTTATACGGCAATATTCTAATTTTCATGGTTTTGCTATTGCAGAAACAGCAGATTTTTATAAAAAGTTAAACGATGGATTTGTTTACAATGGCGTTACGATGTCTGCGAAATTTGTCTCAGGTGGTGCTTATTCACTTGATGGAATTCATTTAAACCCAAAAGGTAATGCCTTGCTGGCAAATGTCTTTATTACAGCGATCAACAAAACCTACAAAGCAAGCATTCCTTTGGCGAATGCCTTATTTTATTCATCCACCTATTTCCCTTAAACGTATATTATGAAGAAATTTACCTTAACAAGTGCGTTTATCGCTCTATTTTTTATTGTTGGCGCTCAGCCGTGTACCGGAGGTCGTTACGCCAGTGAGATATTTCCAACCTTTTCGGTGACGAGTAATATTGTTTACGGGCAAAATGCTTCATTTACAGGCGCAAACACTTCCTTGAAGCTCGACTTTTATGAAGGAACAGGTGATACGGAAGTCAATCGCCCATTAATTATTTGGGTGCATGGGGGTAGTTTTCTTGGGGGAACAAAGACCGACATGGATGTTCAAGCGCTATCGAGAAGTTTTGCTCAGAAAGGATATGCATGTGCCTCTATTGATTATAGAACAGGGTTTTTTCCAATCGATTCAGCCAATGCTGTTAAGGCAGTCGTTCGAGCAGTTCAAGATTTAAAAGGCGCCATTCGCTTCTTCTACAAAGATGTAGCCACTGGAACAAATGTTTATAACATTGATACCAATCGAATTTATATAGGAGGAAGTTCTGCAGGCGCAATTACTGCTTTGCATGTTGCCTATTTGGATAATCCATGTGAAATTTCGGGTTATTTGAATCAAACAGTTATTAATCAACTCGGAGGCTTAGAAGGTGCTAGCGGAAATCCGGGTTACTCAACCAAAACACAAGGTGTTATCAACTTATGTGGCGCTTTGGCTCAATACAGTTGGTTAGAATCTGGTGATATTCCTTTTTGTTCCATCCATGGAACGGCTGACGGAACGGTAAAGTATAATCGTGGTATTGTTAACCCAGGAACCCCATTGATGTATTTAGATGGAAGTAGATTGCTTTTTGATCGTGCCTGCGCCGTTAATGTTCAAAACAATTTTTACACTTTCCCCGGCGCGCCTCACGTTCCGTATGCTGGGACTAGCGCAAATGCTATTGCCTATATGGATACCACGGATAATTTCATTCGTGATTTTCTTATTGACCAACTTGGTTGCACAAATAGCCCTCTTCAAGTAGCGAACTCTCCTTTGCAAGCAGCGATTTTATACCCAACAAATTATTGTGATGGTTCTCCGGTTAATGAAACCTGTATTGCGGGCATTAATGAAGAGTCATTAAGTTATATCGTAGAGCTCTTTCCTAATCCTTCAGATGGTGTCGTTCTTCTTCGCACACAGGAGTTTAACTTTAGTCAAGTTTCCGTTTTGGACTTATTAGGCAGAACTGTTTTAAAAATACAACCTAATAACCAAGAGGCTATACTTGAATTAAGCCATTTAAGCTCAGGGAACTATCTTGTTACTTATTTATTAAATAATGGGAGTTATGGAACAAAACAATTGGTGATTCGTTAATTTCACTATAAAATAATGACGATGAAAAAATATTTTCTTTTAGCCCTTTTATTCATCGGATTTAATTCGATGGCCCAAACTTGGAGCGGCGAGGTGGCACAAATTTTTTATAACAAATGCACCCAATGTCACCATACTGGTGGAGGCGCCCCTTTTTCTTTAATGACCTATCAAGAGGCTTCACCAATGGCCGCGGTAATCGCCCAAGTGGTAAATGATAATTGTATGCCCCCATGGCCACCTGATAACAACTACCAACAATATCAACATACTCGATCTTTGTCTCCATTAGACAAAGCCACACTAATAAATTGGATTGCTATAAATGTGCCTGAAGGAAATGCAGCAAGCACGCCGCCGCCGCCAATTTATAACAATAACAATATATTAGGGAATGGAGATTTAACCATCCAAATGCCGACATACATGAGTAAAGCAACTGCAATGGCTGATGATTATGTTTGTTTCGCCATTCCAACCAACCTCACACAAAATAGAATAATAAAAGCGGTAGAAGTTATTCCCGGAAATCCTGATATTGTACATCATGCCTTGGTTTACTATGACCCAACTAGTGCAGAGGTTACGGATACAGTTGGTGGTAATTGCGCCAGTCCGAGCAATGCTAATACGAAGCTTATAACTGGTTTCACACCTGGCGCAACTCCGATGATTTTACCATCTGTAAATCCCTTAAAAATGGGAATTACCATTGGTGCTGGATCCCAAATTTATCTTAACATGCATTATCCCGACGGTAGTTATGGTTTATTTGATAGTACCAAAGTGATATTTCATTTTTATCCCATCGGAACAACAGGGGTAAGGCAAGTTTCAGCGTCCCCAGTGATCGCCGATTATATGTTTGCCCTTCCCCCAAATCAAACTAGCACTTTAACCGAACAGTATCCTGCAGGAGCTGCGGGAGTTCCCGTTGACTTATCTGTAATTTCTGTGTTTCCTCATATGCACTTACTAGGAGAATCGATTAAATCTTATGCAACAGGGCCTGCAAACGACACCATTAAATTCATTAATATTCCTCATTGGGATTTCCATTGGCAAGACTTTTATTATTTTACGCAGCTCAAGCATTTGCCAGCGGGCTACACAATTAAGGGAGAGGCTGTTTACGATAATACGGCTCAAAACCCCCACAATCCAAACTCACCTCCACAAACAGTTACCATTGGGTATAACACCACTGATGAGATGTTCATTATTTACTTTCATTATATGCTGTATCAAGCAGGGGATGAAAACTACGACTTAGAGGCATTAACAAGTTCTAGTTTAGCAGAATATCCAATTGGGAATATTGGATCGGTTGTCTGTTACCCAAACCCAATGAGCTCGAACGGCACAATCATTTCTCTGGAAGAAACAATTGATGCCAAATCGATGATCTATATCTATGATGGAAAAGGGAATTTAATTCGTAAATTAAATTTTTCAAATCTTCATGATGCAACCTCCGTTTTTTGGGACGGAGCAAACGAAAATAATGCACAAGTATCTCCAGGAATATATTATGTGTCTGCAAAAGCAAATGATAAAATGATGGCCGGGAAGTTGATTAAGCACTAATTTCCTTTTTCATTTCCTGTAATTTAGTTACTTTTGCAATAAGAAGAACCTGGTCTCGTAGCCAAGTGGTTAGGCACCGGTCTGCAAAACCGTCTACAGCGGTTCGAATCCGCTCGAGACCTCAACTCCCCCTTTTTATATTTTAAGAAGGGGGTTTGGTTTTTTAGGCCTTTTCAAAAAGGCATTAAGAATTTACTTTGATTTATTAAAAAAGTTTAACTTAGAGAAAAAAGCCTAGATGGGAATAATTAATGCATTTGTGAATCAGATTGGTCGTGAAGCTGGACGGGACGTATATAGGGGCGTCAAGCATTCTTCTGGGTCATCCTCTCATTCACCAAATACCGGATTTAATGATGACTTTCTTGAGAAAGTAAGCTCGTTTAAACGGTTGCCAAATGACAATGACACACTATTAAATATAGTAAATTATGTTGAAGAGGCTGAAAACATAAGCGTAGAGAATTTTGATTGGTTCGATATTTTTACTGAATTAGACAATAAGATTGAGTTTTGTCAACGGGAGTTGGCAGAAGACTGTCAAGAAAAACTTCGATTAATAGACAAACAAAATGCACTTACCTTCCATAAAAAACTCGAAATACATCAGTCATTTATTCAGGAAATAATAAGCGACAGAAAAGTAGAGTTGTCTTCTAAACGAAATTTTATTTCGGGAATATTATTTTCTTTTTTGTTCATTAATCCAATTTATTATAAGGTATCCAAGGACCGAGTTTTTATGACATTTCTAGTGGGAATGATCATTTTTGGTTTGTCTTATCTCGGATTCTTCTTTAGTTTTTCAAGCGAGGCCATGAAAATCCCGAAGCAAAATACACCCGAAGCGATGCGTGCTATGAAATCGTTGGGCGTTTTGTTTTTTAGTTTAGCAGGAATTCTTTATTTAAGAATTGTTTATAATGGGATAAAAAGGTGCAATATGAACAACAATTCAATAAGCGCTAAAGAGGCGAGCTTAGAACATTATACCTTGTATTTAAGTCAATTGAAAAACAACAGGCACTTAGAGAACTAAATCTTTCCCCGTCATTTCCTTGGATTGCTCAATTCCTAATCTTCCTAGAATTGTGGGAGCAACATCAGCTAAGCGTCCTTTTCTAAGGACGATGCCTTTTTCTTTTGTAATTAATATAACAGGAACCGGATTTAGGCTATGAGCGGTATTTGGAGAGCCATCCGGATTAATTGCCATATCGGCATTTCCATGATCAGCAATAATTAAAAACTCATACCCGTATTGCAGTCCCGCTTCAACAACTTTTTGTAGGCAGTTATCAATTGTTTCAACCGCCTTTACGATGGCACTAAAAACACCTGTATGGCCAACCATATCCGGATTAGCGAAATTTATACAGATAAAATCAGGCTCCTCCTCAGTAATGTGATCAATCAACTTATCTCGCACTATCAAGGCACTCATTTCCGGCTGAAGATCATAGGTAGCTACTTTTGGTGATGCGACCATAATTCTACTTTCCTTTTTAAAAGCCTCTTCTCTTCCCCCGTTAAAAAAATAGGTAACATGCGGATATTTTTCGGTTTCGGCAATTCTTACTTGGCTCAAACCGGCTTCTGATATTACTTGACCTAAGGTATTAACGAGGTTTTCCTTCTGAAAAATAATGTTCATATTTTCAAAGGCATCATCGTAATTGGTCATTGTACAATAATAAAGTGATAGCGGGGACATGTCGAATATTGGGAAGCTCTCTTGTGTCAAAACTTTTGTTATCTCTCTTGGTCTATCTGTTCGGAAATTAAAAGAAATTACCACATCACCGTTTTCTATTATCCCATTTTTATCTAAAAGAATGGGCTCGAGAAATTCATCAGTAATACCTGACAGGTATTGTTCCTTGATACTATCAGAAGCGGATTCAGAAGCGATTCCTACACCATTGACCAATAAATCATAGGCTTTTTTAATACGTTCCCAGCGATTATCTCGGTCCATTGCAAAATAACGCCCGATGATACTGGCTATTTTTGCTCCATAAGGCGCGCAAATAGAGGCCGTTTCTGTAATAAATCCATGGCCACTTGTTGGGTCACAATCGCGGCCATCTGTAAATGCATGGATATAAGAAGTTTTTACTCCTTGTTGATGGGCAAATGCACAAAGCGCATGCAAGTGTTTCTCGGAGCTATGGACTCCACCATTCGAAACTAATCCAATAAAATGCAATTTGCAGTTTCTACTTTTTACTTCTTCAAAAGCAGTTAATAAAATAGGATTTAGAAAAAAGTCTCCCTCACGAATAGACTTGTTGATTCTCGTTAACTCTTGGTAAACAATTCTCCCAGCGCCAATATTTAGATGTCCCACTTCTGAATTTCCCATTTGTCCATCGGGTAATCCAACGTCTTCACCGCCGGCAATTAATTGCGAGTGTGGATAGGTCAAGAATAAGGAATCCACGAAGGGGGTTTTAGATTGCGCAATGGCATCTGCCTTTGAACCATCTCCAATTCCCCATCCATCTAATATGATTAAGCCAACTTTATTCATGTATGCAATACAATTTGAAAATTCGCTCCAGTGGGGAGGTTTTCAACACAATTAATTCTACCATTATGCAATTCTGTGAATTGCTTTACTAGGTACAAACCAAGTCCGCTTCCTTTTTGAGTTCTTGTTTCTTCGTTCCCGATACGGTAAAATTTATTAAAGATTTGTTCCCTTTGCGCCAGTTGAATACCCGGACCGCTATCTTTCACACCAAAAACAAACGAGTTTCCATCTTGGTGGCAATAAAGTATAATACTTGAATCAATCCCGGCATATTTAATAGCATTCTCTATTAGATTAATAATTATTACTTCCATCATAAAACGATCAGCGTTCAGTTCTGCGTCCTCAACAAGTTGGAATTCGATGAAAGACTTTCCATGTATTTTGTGGTATCGATCAATGATTTCCTGGCAAAAAACAGAAAAAATAAACAGTGATTTTTCTGGCTTTAGCGATTTGTTTTCCAAATTCGCCGCCTGTAAAATATTTTCAATCATTAATTCTAACCTTTTATTTTCTTCCAAAGCCTTATTAAGCAATTCGTTTCTTTTGTCAACGGTTAATTCGTGTTTAAGTAGTGTTTGAACAAGAATCTTAATCGAAGCGATAGGCGTCTTTAATTCATGCGTAATGGATAAAATAAAATTGGTTTGTCTAAGTGACAATTGAATGTCCTTTTGAATTGATTTGCGAATCCTCCAAATCCCATAGATCAACAAGGCGAAAAAGACAAGTCCCTCACCTAGAATCATTAACACCCGCCTTTCAGAAACAGCACGATTCAATTCAACGAGTTGACTTAGCTCAATTAAATGGTATCCCCACCATAAAAATTGTAGGACAACGTAGCTACTTAAAAGAATAAAAAATAAGTTTGTTCTGGTCTTCATTACTCGGAATCTGTTTCTTTATTTTTTTTAAATATACTTCCAACTTCCTTCCCAATTTTTTGAATCGTTTCCACACCAAGACCAATTGCATTTCCCGATACGTCTTCATAAGTGGAAAATAAATTTTCTTTTTCTTGCCCGGGATAAATGACAATAGTATCATTTTCAGGATATGCTTTTTCTACCCGTGAAAGGAAACCATCTAATTCCGAGGTAAATGAAACAGCCCCAAAACGAGCGGCACATATGACGATTAAATCATGAGTGTTTTTAGAAGATTTTAAGAAGAGATCATCAAGCTCCTCGATTTCTTCATGTTGAATTGTGGTTTCTAATTTATTTACTTCCCCCACTTTAAGAAGGCGTTCATAAGTTGCTAATGACCCATATAATATAATGTCAATCTTCAACTCTTTCGCTACGCGGAGAATTCGTACTGCCCAGAGATTAAATGCCGGATCTAACTCTGCCAGTTTAGGGCTTACCAAAACCAATTTTCTGTAATTAATAGATGTTTTATCTAATTGACAAAAGAAGATGGTTTTTTCACAGACATCTAATAAGTGCTGTCGATCGTCTCCAATTAAACGATTTAATAACGTTAATTTTTTACTATCGTTCAGCATTACTAAATCGGCAACGAGTTCCTTTGACACCCGAGAAATACCAGAAGACAAATTTAGATCAATCGTTGCGATCGTATTAATTTTCATTTCATGACCAGCAAAGTGCTTCATTATTTCTTCTAAAGACTTTCTCGATTTTCGAATTAAGCGTTCCGCATCTTCATTATTTGGTTGAACACTTACGACCGATATGGGGTTAATTACCCTTAAATCACTAATAAGTGCTGCAAAATCTAATAAAGTTTCATTTCCTTTCAATTCCGTCATTGAGACAAGAACATGTTGATTTCTTAAGCGAGTTTCATTTTTGTCATCTTCATTATTCTCAGCCATTTCTTGCAACAATTTCTTTCCTGCCATTTCTGTAATAAAAGAGGCGACCATGCAAGTTATCAAAATCAATAAAATCGTTCCGTTTAGTACGTTTTTATCAAGTAATCTAATTGGTTCTATAATTAAGTTTTTCAGGGCTGCAGCATCGATTTCCTTTTGATTAAGAACCGTGTTGTAACCAACCATAATAATAGCAAGCGTAGCAGCTGCGTGGGAAGTACTTAATCCGTAAATAACACTTCGTTCCGACTTTCTAAGTTTAAAAATGAACGAGGTGACAAATGCGGCAAGCCATTTACTAAAAATAGCGAAGGTTGTCAATACGCCAGCAATGATTAATGGCCAACTTCCTTGAAAAAAAGCTCGGTAATCAACCACCATCCCTACAGAAATTAAGAAGAATGGAATGAACAAAGAGTTTCCTATAAAGTCAATTCGATTCATTAAAATGGAATTGTGAGGAATTAATTTATTAAGAACTAGTCCTGCGACAAAGGCGCCAATTATGTGTTCTACTCCTGCCATTTCAGCTAGAAAAGCCGAAAAGAAGATAATGGATAACACGAAAATATATTGAGAAGTTTTCTCACTATCTAATTTACTAAAAAACCAACGAGCAATTTTAGGAATGAAATAAAACATTATCAAGGAAAATATAGTAAGTGAGGTAATCAGCCTTACCCAAAAGGAGATGTCCAAACTACCTTTAGTTGAACTAGAGATAATTGCTAGAATTATCAAAACAGCCGTATCGGTTAATATCGTTCCCCCGACAGCAATAGCTACAGCTGGGTGTTTTGATAAACCATATTTACTTATGATTGGGTAAGCAACCAAGGTGTGGGTTGCAAACATACTCGCCGTCAACAAACTAGCAGTTGGACTTAAATGTAATACCCAATAACAAATCGGGTACCCAAGAGTTATGGGAATAATAAAGGTAAGTATTCCAAAAGTTAAGCTTTTTGACCAATACCGTTTAAATTGGGTGAAGTCTAATTCTAAGCCCGCCATGAACATAATATAAAGCAGTCCTATGGTAGCAAACAATTTAATAGACCCCTCTGGATCCATTGTGTTTTTTCCGAGCAGGCCTAAGCCGAGTGGCCCAATAATAACCCCTGAAATGATAAGCCCAATAATAGCGGGGATCTTAACTTTACGAAGGACTATGGGAGAAAGTAAAATAATGAAGAGCATCAGTGAAAAGATCAACACTGGATTTTGGAGTGGCAGGTGAAATGCTTTCAGTAAATGTTCAAAAAAGTAATTCATTACGACAAAGTTTTAAATCGATACCCTTGCTTAATAATTGAGTTGATTAAACAGGGCAACACCTCTTTTCTTCGTTCATTTGCCTTTAAATTGTCGTGAAAAACAAGGATGTCACCACCTTTTATTTTACGTGATTTCGAAATGATTTCGCGGGCACTTATGGACTTGTCAAAATCATAGGACATCCAGGTCCATAGGATTATTTTATACCCAAGTTCGCGTAGTTTTTTCGATTGGGACAATCGAATTTTCCCGTAGGGAGGCCTAAAAAGCTTGCTGTCAATCAACGCTGCACTTTGTTCGATTGATTCAAGATACGTTTCGCTTTTTGTTTTCCATCCATTTTCATGATGCATAGTATGATTCCCAATGGAATGCCCCTCTCCAACTATTTGTTGAATTAGTTCGGGGGATTTAAGTGCTTGTTCTCCCAAACAAAAAAATGAGGCTTTGATGTCATGTTTTTTAAGTAGCCCCAAAATATAAGGGGTAGACTCTGGTGTTGGCCCATCATCAAAGGTTAAGTAAACAACATCATTTTCAAGCCCTTTCCAAATCCAATTTGGAAAGAACAATTGTATCAATCGTGGGCTTGAAAAGAATCTCATGCTATTTTGGGATAGTCAATTTAGGCAATCCTTCAATTGATTTCCCCGTCTCTTTCTTTTGTTTTACAGGCCGTCGTTTATAATGTTCTTCCATCGCTGTAGCATTAACAAACAAGTTGTTTAAAAGCTGGGAATATCTTCCCGAACCGTTAGATTCAGATTCGTCATTATCACTTGCTAATTGCATTAACTCATTCGTCATTTTTGGAATCAGCTTATCGTATACCGAAGAGATTGCTTTGTCTATGCGATTAAGGAGCACCCCATTTTTACCCCCATTTTTCCGTAGAGTACTTTGCATTTTAAAACAGGCATCAAGTACGGCAAACAAATCCTCTATATTTTCTGGTTTAGCACCAATCTTGGCATTTGTATGGCTGAAATAATTAATTATACTTTCGTAATTCGCCATTAACTTTAAGCCAAGAGCTTCTCCTTTTTTATTAGCTCCAGCCATGAAATATAATTGGACGTATTCATGTAATGTTCCGCTACACATAGGACGAATTTCCTTTTCTTGAAACATGAACTTTTGATGTTCGCTATTTATACTTAAACTAGACATAGGGTCAAAACCGTTTACTTCACCAACATCGAGTACATTTTCTAAGGGCATTTTTTTCAATGAAAAATCAAGTAACTCAATAGCTTTCGCTTTGTTTTTTTGCGTGTCACTTTTCAGGTTGAGAAATTGTTCTGCTAATAAAAGAAAATTAACTCTGTATTGTATAGTATGCCTTCTCGCATAATAATCTGTTAAGACATTCGCTTTATTCATTTTTCCATAGCTGTATCGTTTCGTAAGATTCTCATACATTTTCGTAAGGTTATAAAATGTAGGTTCAACCCTTAGAGGACTTAATTCATAAGCCATACCGACTTGCTTAATATAGCCACTACTTAACAGCGCAATGGCAAACGAAGACCCTCGATTACTCGAAAAGTAAATACCTCTTTTCCAGTCGTTATTTGCGACAATATCCATCATCATTATTTCGTCTCTTTGCAATGCTTGATCTTTTTCTGGATTAAATTCAAATTCTATTTGATCTGGGCAATCTTTTAAATCAGCCGTTTTTAAAACGCCTGAGGAGACAGCATTTTTTTTATTGACCTTTAGCGTAAACCTTGATGATGGAAAAAAAGTAATTCTATTCCCTTTTTCTGGAACAAATGCATTTGCCTCATCCCTTGTGAAAGCCATCGCTTCAGTAAGGTCACATGATTGCCAAGGCTTCTCAAAATCCTCCAGCAATTGTTTCAGTTCTACTAATACCTTTTGATCGATTGCTATGGTTTTATTTTTTTCACCTTTAAACAGAACCATCAACCCATCATATTTTTTAGTGATGTTTTTTAATAGATTGGTAGTATCTGCTGATAACAAGTCCAATTTTATTTTTTCAAATTCCGCACTTTTCGCTATATTTGAAACGGTAATATTCGGAAGCCATCCAGCCATTTTAGCATTGAAATATCGAATAGCTTCAACACTGGTTTTTGGGTTGTTTTTTATTCTCATTGAAATTACCTTTTCTATCATTGGTTTCGGTGAACCACTGAGATAAAGTGTTAGTAGAGGAATAAAATATATTTGATCAGTGTTTCCTGCGTACATTAATATTTGATCTTCAGTAAACTTAATAGGAAGCGCATCAGATTCATAAGCTTTCATTTTCATTTGATTGGTATACCAATCTGTTCCCATTAAGGAAAGATTACAAACACGTACGTCTGTTCTAATTCCCTCAACCTCTTGAAGATACCAAAGTGGGAAGGTGTCATTGTCTCCGTTTGTAAAAATTATTCCATTTTTCTCACATGACGACAAATAATTATAGGCCAAATCACGCGCCGAAGTTTTCTCACTTCGATTGTGATCATCCCAGCCTTGAGTACCCATTATTACCGGCACAAATAGTCCTATTAATGCCATGGTAATCGCGGCAGTATTTTCAGATTTAACCCTTTTCCTCAGCATAAATGCTCCGCCAAGAAGACCTAGTCCCATAACAGAAATAAAAAGCCAGATTATTGAATTAACAAAACCGCCCCCTAAAGAAACATCTATGATTAAGGTGAATATTAAAACGCCCCCGACCAGCATAGCGCCCTTTTTTATATCTTCTTTCTTAAAACGCATCACGGCATCATAAAGGGCAAACACCCCAATGCCTATCCACATCGCAAAAAAGTAAAAAGACCCTGCATAAGCATAATCTCGTTCCCTTGGCTCTAATGGTTTTTGATTTAAGTAAACTAAAATTGCCAATCCCGTAAAAAGGAAGGCTAATAAGAGTACCAATGCATCCTTAGGGGCCCGATAAAAGTGAAAAAATAAACCAATAAGAGCAAAGGTTAATGGGAGTAAGAAAAACCGATTATGTGATGGATTGTCTTTTGAAAAATGAGGCGCAAATTCTTGACTTCCAAGTCTGGCTGTATCAATCAAATCAAATCCAGACAGCCAATTTCCACGCAGATTGTCACCATGTCCCTGTATATCATTTTGTCTACCAGCAAAATTCCACATGAAATATCTCAAATACATCCAGTTAACTTGATAACTGAAGAAAAAGGATAAGTTTTCTGAAAATGTTGGTAAGCGATTACCATCTCTACCAATATCGGTTCCCTTGTCTTCATTTTCATCGTAACCAGACCAATTTTTATACCCTTGCAGGTGTGCATTATTCTCAGAATGCATTCTGGGGAATATCGTTTCTTGTGAATAAGCCGTGATCCCACCTTCATTAATGGAGCCATTACTTTTAAAGTACTTCTCCTTTATATCATATGACCCCTTGTTTTTAGAAACCCAATTAGTAGCATCTTTTTCCTTCTCAAACCCCTTAACCTCCTTACCCTCATCATCTTGCACCACAAAGCGTCTAATATAATTAAGAGGAATGTCACCCCATCCTTCTTTTGATGTAATTTCAGGTCCATTTTCTGAATCGACCTCTCCTAAACGATAAGAGTTCCAATATTGACCTTTTAAAAGAGGAACGCTGCCGTATTGTTCCCGGTTTAAATATGAACGCAGTGTGACAAGATTCTCAGGGTTGTTTTCATCTAGTGGAGTATTGGCATTTGAACGAATTACAATAACGGCAAATGACCCATACCCAATAAGTAAAAACAACAAGCCCATAATGGCATTGTATAGGATCGTCTTTGCCTTTCTTCTAGCATATAACACACAAATTGTAAATCCGATGATTAAGATCAGAAAAAAGAAAATGGTCCCTGAAAAAAAAGGCGCTCCAAAGCTATTTACAAACATCACCTCAAAACTAGAGGCAAGAGAAATAGTTCCGGGAATCACCCCTACTTGAATGAATCCTAGTGTGAAAAGAGCGATCAGACTTGTAAGTCCAATGCCTACAGCGGTTGTTTTCTCACTAATTCTAAAATAAACAATAAAACAAATTGCAGGAATAACAAGGATACATAATAAGTGAACTCCAATTGCGAGACCTAACAAAAACATAATGAGCAACAACCACCTATTTGGATTGCTAAAATTAGATGTTAAATCAGGTTTGTTTTCCATCATTTCTTCATCCCATTTTAATGCGGCCCAAAATACAATCGCTGTGAATAGTGATGCCATTGCATAAACCTCTCCTTCGACAGCAGAAAACCAAAATGAATCAGAAAAGGTATACGAAAGAGACCCTATTGCAGCCGCCGAAAAAACAGCTATTTTATCTCCTTCGCTTAGTTCATTTTTGTGCTTTAAAACTAATTTTTTTAGTAAGAGCGTCAATGACCAAAACATGAATAGAATGGTTAAAGAAGAAGATATGGCTGACAATGAATTGATACATACGGCAACATTTTCTGGCGCTGCATAAAATGAAAACACTCTGCCCAAAATCATAAATAAAGGAGCTCCAGGGGGATGACCAACCTCTAATTTATAGGCAGCCGTTATGTATTCCCCACAATCCCACAAACTTACAGTCTCTTCAATGGTAAGTAAATAGACAATCGTTGCTATTAAAAACACCCCCCAGCCTAACCGGGTATTCCATTTTGAATAATTCATAACTATTTAATTTATCTTTAATTTAACCTAACAATGTTCGCGAATTTAGGAATATTAATGTATCATATTGTAGTTTTTACCAATAATTATTTTAAACTAATTAGCATCCTTTTTTACTATTTAGTATAAAAATTTAAATTAAGTTATTAAATTTGCCTCCGCGATTGACCCATGGTGTAACTGGCAACACAACTGATTTTGGTTCAGTAGAGTCTAGGTTCGAGCCCTAGTGGGTCAACACTTAAAAACAATTAAACCCTTGATAACATTATGTTTCAAGGGTTTTTTTTGTTAATTTATTTTTATTTATTATTTCATGTTATTTAAGTTTGAGGTTAATAGATGAGATGGGGATAAATAAAAATAGTCTTTACCAGCGCATTTTTTTTGCGACCCTTTTTTGCTAAATTTCAATAAAGTTTTTCTTAACATCAAACTATTTTGGACAAGATAAATTATTTTGTTTTTTTTATTAGACCAGTTTAAAAAGGGAATAAATAATTCCAATGGTCTAGATGTTATGTAGTATTTTCATAGAATAGCCCCTCAATTTTTTACTAAAGAAATCGCTGTTTATTTTATCTTATAAGTTTAAAAATATTGACTTCATTTTAGGTGATTTAAATATGGTAATTTTGTTTTTTTTGAAGCAGATTTAATAACTATAACTTAAGGCCTAATGTCATCTAGTAAAACAAGCAATATTGATTCTCTTGGGGAATTTGGTTTAATTGAAAGATTAACGTCCGATTTTAGTATAAAAAACAGCACATCTTTGTTAGGTGTCGGTGACGATTGTGCCATTATTGAATTAAACGACAAGGAGTCATTATTAATGACAACCGATCTGTTAGTTGAAGGTGTTCATTTTAATTTGATGTATGTACCACTAAAACATTTAGGTTATAAGGCTGTTGCGATTAATGTGTCTGATATTTGTGCGATGAATGGTCGGGCAGAACAAATAACTGTTTCTATTGCTGTTTCCAGTAAATTTCCGGTGGAAGCCCTTGAGGAATTATATACGGGAATTAATTTAGCATGCGATGCTTTTCATGTTGATTTAGTTGGAGGAGACATGAGCGCTGCTTATGCTGGCTTAACAATATCAATTACGGCTATTGGACGAGTAGATAATAATAAAATAACACGGCGATCTGGCGCAAATTCTAAAGATATAATTATGGTAACTGGTAGTTTGGGGGCGTCTTACATGGGCCTCCAAATTTTGGAAAGAGAAAACGAAGTGTTTAAGGTGAATTCTTCTGTTCAACCCGAACTTGACGGCTATGACGCCTTGATTCAACGCCAACTGAAGCCTGAGGCGAGGTATGACATGGTAGAATTGTTTGGGCAACTTGGTATTCTTCCAACTTCGATGATCGATGTCTCAGATGGCTTAGCATCGGATGTCTTTCATTTATGTGAAAAAAGCAAGTTGGGTTGTCAATTGTTTGAAGAGAAAATCCCTATGGATGACAAAACGAAGTTAACGGCATTAGAGTTTAATATTTCGCCTATAACATGCGCCTTAAATGGAGGGGAAGATTATGAGCTACTCTTCACCATAAAGCAGGATGATTTTGACAAAGTCGCGGGAAACCCGAGCCTTACACCCATAGGTTATATGACAAGTAAAGATGAGGGAAAGAGTTTGATTGATGCAAATGGCGACCTAATCCCTCTTAAAGCACAAGGATGGTGAATTAATTAGTCTACCCTAGGCAATTTTATATTAGTTTTTTGAACAACACTAATTGTGTATTCTCCTTGTATTTTAGCCCTTACTTTTTCTGCAGCAATGTAGGTCCTAAAGTCTCCAACCATCAAATTAAAATTTGGATTCTCAAAAGTCATATAAACATCCGTTTTTGGAAAGGAGGTTAAAAATTTTCTTTTCGCTTCATCAGCTACGCTTTTGTCCGTGTCAAAACAAATTTGAATGCGGTATCCAGTCATAGAAGCAAACTCAGTCTTGTAAGAAGCAATCAAAGGGTCAAAAGAATCTACACCTCGTAATGATATTTGCGCGCCACATAGGTTGGAAAAGATTAAAAATAAAATCGAGACACCTTTCATTTAAAATTATTTATCTAACAAAAATAAGAATTCAACACTACATAAAATCAAGCCAACGCTTTTTGATATGAACAAAACCTTATTTAGAATGATTTTAAATTAAGTTTTTTTGTCATAATATTGTCATGAAACAACTCTATTTATCTAATTTTACGCTCGATAAAATGCATTTATAAGGCATCGGTAGGTTAAGAAATTAGTAACTTTTTTCATGAAAATATCTAATATTCAAAAGGTTAAGCGTAGTAATTTAAGGTTAATAGCCGTTTTTTCTTTTCTTGTTTTTCTATTTCCAACTAGTTTGTTGGCTGATGGAGAAGGTTTATTTAAGGCAAAATGCGCCACTTGTCATCAACCGCATAAAAATGGAACTGGCCCCAAATTATTTGAAGCTAGAAAACGTTGGGAAGCAGCCGGAGAAGGTGAATTAATTGTTGAATGGGTAAAAAACAACGCCAAACTACGTGCAAGCGGAAAGTCTACACGAGCTAAAAATATTTTTGAGGAATACAAAGGTTCAGTCATGACCTCGTTTACTGAATTAAAGGACGAGGACGTTATTTCAATTCTTGATTGGGTGGATGCACAACCTGATCCAGCATCTGCTGCTGTGGTAGCTACTGGCGCCACTCCAAATGGCCCCTCGGAAACGGCTAAAGAAGAAGGTGGCGGAAACATGTGGATGTGGATTATTTTAAGCACAATTTTTATTACAATCATTTTATCTGTTGGGGGAGTTAGGCGTCAATTAAAAATTTCAGCCGGAGAGAGTCCTGCTGACGATAATCAAACTTATTTATCTGAATTCAAAACGTGGGCTTGGAAATATAGACTTCCTGTTGGTTTAGGTGTATTAGTTCTTACATTATCTATCATTGTGACCTTGTTTCAAGGTCTGTATCGGATTAATGTGGTTGAAAACTATCAGCCGTCCCAACCAATTGCATTTCCTCATGACAAACACGCAGGAATAAATGGCATAGATTGCAAGTATTGTCACAATTCAGTCACTAAATCTAAGTCTGCGGGTATTCCTACTGTTAATGTCTGTATGAATTGTCACAAACAGATTAGTGGTGAGGGGAAGCCTTATGCAGGAGAAGTTAAGAAAATTTACGCTGCGGCCGGTTGGGACCCTTCAGTGCCAGGAAGATATACCGGAAAAACTCAACCAATAGTTTGGAATAAAGTGCACGTTTTACCAGACCATGTTTATTTTAATCACTCTCAACACGTTGTTGTAGGCGGAATTGATTGTAAACAATGTCACGGGGACATGACAAAAATGAATGAAGCTGTCAAGGTTCAACCGGTAGCTGAACTAAATAAAATTGAAGGAAACATTAAATTATCAAAACCAACTTTGACAATGGGTTGGTGTATTGAGTGTCATGGTGCAAAGGATGTTCCCTTGGGCGATGGTAAAAACGGATATTATGACGAGATTCATCGTCGTTTGAAAGATAATGATAAGACATTATATAAAAAGTATTTAAAAGATGGTAAAGTAAGTGTGAGTGAATTGGGTGGATGGGAATGTGCAAAATGCCATTATTAATAATTAGGTCATAGTCAGAAAAACATGGGAATGGCAAGAAAATATTGGAAAGGAATTGAAGAACTAAAGGAAACTACTGAGTTCATCAAACATAAAGAGAATGAATTTCCTACACAACAATCGGTAGAGGCATTTTTATCAAATGATAAGCTTGATGAAACCTCCACTGGAAGAAGGGATTTTTTAAAGTTTTTAGGGTTCTCTGTTGCTGCGGCAACATTGGCTGCATGTGAAGCTCCGGTCACTAAGGCGGTTCCTTATGTGGTAAAACCCGAAAACGTTACCCCTGGAATGGCTACTTGGTATGCATCAACCTACTACGATGGTGCTTCATATGCAAGTATTCTTGTTAAAACGCGCGAAGGGCGACCTATTTTTATCAAAGGAAATAAGGATTTCGGTTTAACGCAGGGCGCAGTTAATCCACAAATTATTGCATCAATTTTAGGGTTGTATGATAGCGCACGATTAGTTGGGCCTACAGAAAATGGTAAATCAACCTCGTGGTCTGCAGTTGACTCTTCCATTTCAAAATCACTCAAAGCTGCAAAAACAGTAAGTTTACTTTCAAATAGTATTATTAGTCCGACATTACAAAAGCAAATTGACGAAATGTCAGCGGCAATGTCTGCTAATGGTCAAACATTGAATCACATTCAATACGATGCCATCTCTTATTCTGCCATACGTCTAGCAAATGAGCAAAACTTTGGTGCAGCAATAATCCCGAGTTATGATTTCTCGAAAGCAAAAACTATTATTAGTATAGGTGCTGATTTTATCGGAACTTGGTTAATGGCTAATCAGTATGTTCAGCAATATGGATTAACCAGAAATCCTGATTCAAAATGGATGTCTAAGCATTTCCAATTCGAATCCTTCATGTCTTTGTCCGGATCCAATGCTGATTATAGAGGTATGATCAAGCCTTCAGAACAAGCCGCGGTTCTTTCCTTCTTGATTAAAGGCTTAGGTGGAAATTGTGCTGTGGCTTCAACGCTAAACACACCAACAAAAAGTATAGCCGATCAAGCCTTAAAGTCATTGAAAAGCTCGAAGCAAAGTTCTTTGGTTGTTTGTGGTTCTAATAACGTAAGTCTTCAATTACTGACAAATCAATTAAATCAGTTGTTAGGTAGTTACGGAACAACCATTGACTTAACTAACGACCTTAAATTATTTAAGTCTGAAGATGCTAAAGTTATTAAGCTTGCCAATGACGTTATTTCAGGCAAAGGTCCAGATGCCTTGCTTTTTATGGGTGTAAATCCAGTTTATTCTTTACCAAATGGTGAAGCTTTTGGAAAAGCATTGAAGAAGATTAAGACAACGGTTTCATTTTCTGGATTTGCTGATGAAACAGCAAGTTTATGTTCGTATGTATGTCCAGATCACCATGCACTTGAATCTTGGTTAGATTATCAACCAACCAACAATCATTATGCTATTGCGCAGCCAACGATACGACCAATACACAATACAGCATCTGTTATTGAAACGTTTTCTGTTTGGTCTGGAAAATCAAGTCGTTTAGGGAAAGATTCGTCAACAGCTTACGATTTGATAAAATCAAATTATTCCGAACGTTTCCCTTTAGGAGACTTTGCCTACTCAACGCACAATAGTTGTGAAACAGTGCCTGGAAACTTGAACGTATTAACTCCGTTTAAAGACGGTGTTCTTGGTAAAATGCCATCTGCAGGAGCTTTAGAAGTGGTTTTATATCAAAAAGGTGCTATTGGAAATGGTCAGCATGCAAGCAATCCTTGGTTGCAAGAAATGCCAGATCCAATAACAAAAGCGACATGGGATAATTACATCACCATGAATCCTGTAGAAATGAAACAACAAGGTTTTGTTACTACGTATGATCAGGAACATGGTCTAAATTTGGCAACGGTTAGTGTTAATGGAAAGAAAGTAACTTTACCGGTATTCCCATTACCAGGACAGGCCTTAAAAACAGTAGGTATTGCCTTAGGCTATGGGCGTGGTGCTAACGGCGAAGCTATTGGTAAAGCCGCTTTTCAAACAAAAGAATACGGTGGTCACGATCTAGATGAGAAAGGAGGATTAAAGCCAATTGGCGCTAATGTTTACCATTTTGTTTCTACTGAGAACGGTAATTTACAGTTTGATACAATAGGAAGTTTATCGAAAGTAGATGGGATGTATGCAATTGCTTCAACGCAAATTCATCATACAGTGATGGGACGCCATTCAATTGTTAGAGAGACAACGCTTCCAATCTTTACTTCAAAAGGAAAAGAAGCCTATAATCCAGCACATACACTTCAGAAATTAAATAAAGAAGGACATCATGTGGACGTTCCGAATAGTGAATTTGATTTATGGGACGCTCATCCTGTTGAAAAAACAGGACATCGATGGGGAATGACGATAGATTTGTCATCTTGTATCGGTTGCGGTTCTTGTTTAATCGCCTGTCAGTCAGAGAACAATGTTCCTGTTGTTGGTAAAGATGAGGTAAGAAGAGGACGAGAAATGCATTGGTTACGGATAGATCGTTATTTTGCTTCAGATGAAGAAGCTACAATTGGTCAACGAAAAGACAAGGACACATTTAGCTATGACAAGGCAGAAATTGCTGCCGAAAATCCTAAAGTGATCCACATGCCAATGATGTGTCAACATTGTAATCATGCGCCTTGCGAAACAGTTTGTCCTGTATTAGCGACAACCCATAGTAACGAAGGTTTAAATCAAATGACTTATAATCGTTGTATCGGAACTAGGTATTGTGCAAACAATTGCCCTTACAAGGTGCGACGATTCAATTGGTTTGAATACCCATCATACAAGAAGTTTACAGAAGTAAATCCTGCTCAGGATGATTTAGGAAGAATGGTTTTGAACCCGGATGTTACTGTAAGAACCAGAGGGGTAATGGAGAAATGTTCTTTCTGTGTTCAGCGAATTCAATCTACTAAATTAGTGGCGAAGAAAGAATCTAGAATGATAACTGATGGCGAGTTTGCCACTGCTTGTTCGGATGCTTGTCCTACTAATGCTATCTTAGTGGGTGACTGGAACGATTTTAAATCGGCGGTTTATTCAAGTTCTAAAAATGATCGGTCTTACCAGGCTTTGGAAGAAGTTGGTGCTAAACCGAATGTTTGGTACAAAGTAAAAGTTAGAAACGAGGATAATGAATTGCTATCAAGTTTACAAAAAGAGAAACCTGTAGCTCACCACGAAGAAAAAAAAGCACATCATTAATAGTAAATTGATTTAGCATGCAAAAAGAAGCAGCGATAAGAGAACCACTCATACTTGGTCATAAAAGTTACCACGATGTAACGGAGGATGTTTGCCGGCCAATTGAAGACAAAGCCCCAAGAATGTGGTATGTGCTGTTTGGAATAGCACTTATTATTGCCTTGTATGGCATTGGTTGTATTGTTTATTTATTAGGGACTGGTATCGGAGTTTGGGGTTTAAATAAAACAATTGGTTGGGCTTGGGATATTACAAATTTCGTTTGGTGGGTAGGGATTGGTCACGCAGGAACCCTAATCTCCGCAGTATTATTATTGTTTAGACAAAAATGGAGAATGGCAATTAACCGTTCTGCAGAAGCAATGACCATTTTCGCAGTATTTATGGCGGGTCTTTTCCCATTGATTCACATGGGTCGTTTGTGGGTAGGATACTGGGTGCTACCTCTTCCAAATCAATTTGGATCTCTATGGGTAAACTTTAACTCCCCATTACTTTGGGATGTTTTTGCAATATCTACTTATTTATCTGTGTCGTTGGTGTTTTGGTATATTGGTCTTATTCCTGATTTTGCAACAATAAGAGACCGTGCTAAAAAACCAGTTTCTAAAAAAATGTATTCTATCTTGTCTTTTGGCTGGTCTGGAGGAGCAAAAAATTGGAATAGATTTGAAACAGTATCCCTTGTTTTGGCAGGATTGGCGACGCCTTTAGTATTTTCGGTTCACTCAATTGTATCTTTTGACTTTGCTACTTCTATTGTCCCTGGGTGGCACACCACAATTTTCCCACCTTATTTTGTTGCAGGAGCAGTGTTTTCAGGTTTTGCAATGGTTCAAACATTGATGCTGGTTATGCGAAAAGCGATGGGTCTTGAGGCATATATACATACAAAACACGTTGAATACATGAATATTGTAATTATGGTGACTGGTTCCATTGTGGGTACGGCCTATATTACTGAATTATTTATTTCATGGTATTCTGGTGTTGAATACGAAGCATATGCTTTTTTAAATAGAGCAACGGGGCCTTATTGGTGGGCTTATTGGTCTATGATGACTTGTAATGTTATTTCACCACAATTAATGTGGTTCAGAAAATTAAGAAGAAGCTTACTATTTACTTTCTTCATTTCCATTGTTGTAAATATTGGAATGTGGTTCGAACGCTATGTGATTATTGTAACATCCATACATCGTGATTACCTTCCTTCGGCTTGGAGTATGCATTATCCTAGTCATATAGATATTGGTGTTTATATTGGTACTATCGGCATTTTCTTTGTTTTCTTTTTATTATTTGCAAGGTACTTCCCAGTTTTAGCACTTAATGAAATCAAAACAATTTTAAAGGGTTCGGGACAATCGTATAAAGAGGCTCCAGATTATCATAAACATCATTAATAATTATTGTTGAGATGGCAGAAAAAGTAATTTATGTAATGTACGATGACGAGGAGGTCTTAAAAGATGGCGCGAAGTCCCTTGTTTCTAAAGGGATAAAAATTGCGGATGTTTTTAGTCCTTTTCCAATTCACGGAATTGACCCAATTATTGGCGTGAAAAATACACGTCTAGGAATTATGGCGTTTTTGTATGGACTTACAGGTCTTATGTTAGCGACGGTAGGAATGCGTTTCTTTATGGTCACGGATTGGCCTATGAATATCGGTGGGAAACCGAACTTTAGCTATTTAGAAAACATGTTGGCTTTTGTTCCAGTTACTTTTGAGTTTACGGTTCTTTGCGCTGCACATGGTATGGTGATAACCTACCTATTAGCTAATAAAACGCTGCCAGGTATGCCCGCTCATAATCCTGATCCACGTACAACTGACGATAGATTTGTTATGGAAATTAGATTATCTGACAATCACCAATCAAGCGAAAAAGAGATTGATGAGTTACTGAAAAACACTGGATTTGTCGAAATCGATAAAAAAGAAGTTAATTAAGCGAATTAATAATAGAAAGATGAGAAGAACGCTAATTTTTGGAACGTATATTACAGCACTTACAATTACCTTGTTCGTTTTGGGATCTTGCGTTTCGGATCCAGATAGCTCCGGATTGGAATACATGCCGGATATGTATAGAGGCCCAGCCATCGAGGCGTATGTCGATAATGGTGAAATTAGAGGAAAAAGGTTTCCAAAGTACAAAACAGCTTTATCTGCATTGAACCCACCAAATAATTCCATTCCTTATTATGGAAAGGGCGACAGTTTGTTGGTAAAACTTATGTTGCCATATGCTAGAAAGGCAAATATTCTATTTAGAGAATCACACGGATTATATGGCTTTAATTTTAGTACAGCTGATGAATACGCCCTAGCGATTAATGATAAAAACCCATACCTTTTAACGAACAAAAATAGCGAAGAAATGTTTTTGAAAGGAAAAGAACTTTATACTGCTATGTGTCAGCATTGTCATGGTGAAAAAGGCGACGGAAATGGACCGATGGTTGTAAGCGGTGCCTATCAAGGTGTTCCTGCTTATGCTGAGCGTTCAGCGCTTTCTGATGGTCAAATTTTCTACTCAATTTATTATGGTAAAGGAATGATGGGTGCTCATAATTCATTAGTAACTAAAAAGGAAATTTGGACTTTGGTACACTACATTCGTCAATTTCAAAACCCTGATTACGGCAAGTTTGATATGAATGGAAATCCGAAGTCAGTAGCAAAAATTGATTCAACAGCAACAAAAACGAAATAATTTAAGTTATGGAATTTAAAATAACAAAAGCGGCTAAAAATACAATTCTTTATGTTGTGCTTGCTGGTTTGCTGCTGCTAATAACGGGTCTTGTTTTAGGATATAAAGACCCTCATTTTGTTACGCGATTACTAACGAATGGATTGATTAATGGATTTTTCTTTTTTGCTTTAGGACTTGGCGCATTATTTTTCCTCGCTTTAAATTATGCAACTGAATCTGGCTGGTATGCCTCTGTTAAAAGAGTTATTGAAGCTGTAGCTGGTTTTCTGCCATATGGAATGGGCCTGCTAGGTCTATTCTTATTAATAATCACTCTTCTTGACGGAGCGCACATTTATATTTGGATGGATAACGAAGTGGTTAAACATGACGAAATCATACAAGGGAAAACAGCTTATCTTAATGTTTGGTTTTTTTGGATTCGAACCTTGATTTATTTCATAACATACCTCTTATTTCTTAGAGGATTTAAAAAACGTTCGCTTGAGGAAGATGAACGTGGCGGAACTGATCTTCATTTCAAAAATTATAAGAGAGGAGCGAAGTTTCTTGTTTTCTTTGCCGTTTTTAGTTCTACGTCCGCTTGGGACTGGTTAATGTCTATTGATGTGCACTGGTTCTCTACTTTGTATGGTTGGTATACATTCGCTGGAATGTGGTGTTCATCTATGGTGGTACTAGTAATTACTACGATGTATTTAAAAAAACTGGGTTATTTACCTAAAGTTAATGAATCTCATATTCACGATTTAGGAAAGTGGACTTTTGCCACGTCTTTTTTATGGTCCTATTTATGGTTCTCTCAATTTATGCTTATTTGGTATGCTAATATAGGCGAAGAGGTTACTTATTATGCTATGCGTATTGAAAACTTTAAGTTCTTGTATTTCGCTATGTTTATTATAAATTTTGCTTTTCCTATGTTGATTTTAATGTCTCGTGATGCGAAAAGAAATTTTGGAATTTTAACATTTGTTGGACTTGTAATTTTAATGGGCCACTGGTTGGATGTTTACATTATGGTTTCTGCAGGATCCCTTGGCGCAAATGCTACTATTGGCTTCATTGAAGTTGGTATGGCTCTAATGGTTCTTGGTTCTTTTGTGTTTGTAATACTTAGAAACCTTACGAAAGCACCTTTAACCCCCGTGAATCACCCCTTCTTGGACGAAAGTGTTCACCACGATATTTGATAAAAGATAATTAAAGAAGAAATGGAAAGTAAATTGATTATTTTAATAGCAGTTATTTTAGGAATTGTTGCCTTGGCTCAATTAGTTCGTGTTTATGAATTATCCTCCAAGCTTCGTAAAAGTTCAGAATGTGAAGTTCCCAACCGCGATAATTTCCTGAATGCAAGGATATTATTAATCTTTATGGTCTTTCAGTTTTTAGGCCTTATTTATTTAATGCTAAAATATGGTTACACAGGCCTTGGTGAGGCAGCTTCAATTGAAGGGGTAGAAACAGATTGGTTATTAAACTTGAATTTTGTAATTATTCTAATTGTCTTTTTTATAAGCAATTTTCTGTTATTCTATTTTTGCTTCAAATACGTTCGAAAGCCAGGCGTAAAGGCGTATTATTATCCTCATAATAATAAATTAGAAATGATTTGGACAATTGTCCCTGCTCTTGTAATGGCGGTAATCATTATACTAGGATTAAAATCCTGGAATAAATTAACAGCAAGTTCTGCTGATGATGCAGTTAGAATTGAGCTTTTTTCTAAGCAGTTTGATTGGACAGCTAGATACGCTGGAGCTGACAATATCTTAGGACCTCATGACTATAAATTGACCGCGGATAATAATGAGTTGGCTCTTGTAACGTCAAATACAATTGATTCATCTATTCGTATTATGATAGAAGGACCTTCAGGAATAGCATCAATCCAAAAGATTTTAAATAATAGAGATAAAGTTATTAATGATTCCACAACTAATGTTTTGCTTGCTGAGTTATCAAGAAAAGAAAGGATATTAAGGCAGTTGTTTCAAATGAAAGGACATCACTCAAAAGCCAAAGACAAATCTGCTTGGGATGATATAATCCAAAGAGATACGCTTTATTTGTGTGTTAATCAGCCTTATGAATTTAATTTTAGAGCGAAAGACGTTTTGCATTCTGCTTACTTCCCACAATTCCGTGCTCAAATGAATAATGTTCCCGGCATGACTACACGAACGAAATTTACACCGATATTAACGACGGAACAAATGAGAAAGAAAATGAATGATCCTAAATTTAATTTTGTTTTGTTATGTAACAAAATTTGTGGTGGAGCGCATTACAAAATGAAAATGATTATCGTTGTAAAAGATAAAAAATCATTTGATAGTTGGATGAAACAAAAGTCTAAAGAGACGTTCAGAGCAAAGTATTTTCCTGCTATAGCTGAGGCTGCGCCAGTTAATCCTGCTCCGGCAAAAATGTAATAGATACTTCAAAAGAATAATTATTAATATAAATTTTTCAAAATGGCTTCAGTAGCACACGACGAACACAACCACGCTGACCTACATCATGGCGACCACCATCATGAAGAAGGATTTGTTTCAAAGTACATTTTTAGTCAAGATCATAAGATGATTGGCAAGCAGTTTTTAATGACTGCTGTATTTATGGGAATTGTTGCCATGTTGTTGTCAATATTGTTTAGAATACAATTAGCATGGCCGGGTGAAAGTTCTGATTTTTTATCATTCTTTTTAGGCGAACAATGGGCACCTAATGGGGTCTTAAAGGAAGATATGTATCTTGGATTAGTAACAATACATGGTACAATCATGGTGTTTTTCCTGCTTACAGGTGGTTTGTCGGGTACCTTTTCAAACATTCTTATTCCACTACAACTTGGGGCAAGGGACATGGCATCTGGCTTTCTTAACATGCTTTCTTATTGGTTCTTTTTGATCTCTTCATTAATCATGCTTTATTCATTGTTCATTTCTACGGGACCAGCAATGGCAGGTTGGACAATTTATCCACCACTTTCCGCACTGCCTCAAGCGATGTCAGGATCTGGCATGGGAATGACACTGTGGCTTATTTCTATGGCAATATTTATCGCTGGTTCATTAATAGGAAGTTTGAATTATATAGTAACAGTTATTAATTTAAGAACGCAAGGAATGACGATGACAAGAATGCCACTTACTATATGGACATTTTTTGTAACTGCTATTCTTGGTGTGCTTTCTTTCCCAGTTTTGCTTTCTGCAGTATTATTATTAATGATGGATAGATTGGCAGGGACAAGCTTTTTCTTGTCAGACATTATTGTTAACGGTGAAATGCTAGCTAATCACGGTGGTTCTCCAATTTTGTTTCAGCACCTTTTCTGGTTCCTTGGCCATCCTGAAGTGTACATCGTTTTATTACCTGCACTAGGGTTGTCGTCTGAAATTATTTCAACGAATTCTAGAAAACCAATATTTGGTTACAAGGCAATGATTGGCTCTATTTTAGCAATCGGTTTTCTTTCATTTATTGTGTGGGGACACCACATGTTTATTACAGGGATGAATCCGTTTTTGGGTAGTGTTTTTGTTTTCACTACCCTCTTAATAGCCATTCCTTCTGCTGTTAAAGTATTTAATTATTTAACAACTTTGTGGAAGGGCTCGCTAATTTTTACGCCAGCAATGCTTTTCGCAGTAGCCCTTGTGTCTACTTTCGTTACAGGTGGTGTAACGGGTATAATTTTAGCGGACTCCGCTTTGGATATTGCTGTTCACGATACGTACTTCGTAGTGGCTCACTTCCATATTGTAATGGGAATGTCGGCTGTATTTGGAATGTTTGCAGGTGTATATCATTGGTTCCCTAAAATGTATGGTCGTATGATGAATCTTCGCTTAGGATACGTTCATTTCTGGATTACGCTAGTTGGTGCCTACGGAGTTTTCTTTCCAATGCATTTTGTTGGATTAGCAGGCGCACCAAGACGTTATTATGATTCTTCTTCATTTGGCGACTTTAACGAGACCTCTTATAATATGATTATGGATTTGAATGTTATCATCACCATCTTTGCGATGTTAGCAGCCCTAGGTCAATTGGTTTTCTTATTCAATTTCTTTTATAGTATCTATAGAGGACCTAAAGCCCCCCAAAATCCTTGGAATTCCAACACCTTAGAATGGACAACACCCGTAGAACATATCCACGGAAATTGGCCAGGAGATCTTCCAACTGTTTACCGTTGGCCATATGATTATTCTAAGCCGGGTTCGGATGTTGATTTCATTCCTCAGACGGTTCCTTTAGCTGACGGAGAAGAGGAGCATTAAGGAGTTAGAGAAAGCTCTTTTATAGTGAGATTATTCTAGTGACTTTAGCTCTCGCTCGATGATTTCCATTTCTTTATAAAAGGCCTCTCCGAACGCTCTTATTAATGGCGCTTTCAAGAATCGGTATACTGGCACGTTTAATTTTTCACCACATACGCATGCGGGAGCACAAATCTTCCATTCATCAAAATTTATCGCTGTATAATCATTGATTTTTTTAAGCCTAATGGGATATAAATGACAAGACAAGGGCTTTATATTTGATATTTTCCCCGCTAAATGAGCGGTTTCAATGGCGCATTTAGCAATGTTATTTGCGTCGTAGTGTACAAATACACACTCTTTGTTATTAATTAATGATGTAACAGGTTCGTTTTCAATATCATTATAAGAAACACCTTGTTTTTTAACAGCGGTAATTCCTTCTTCCCGCATAAACGGTAGTATTTCCTCAAGATTTTCATTTAAAAGAGCCACCTCTTCTTCTTTTAGTGGAGCTCCTGCATCACCTTCAATACAACAAGCGCCTTTACAAGCATTTAAATCACACACGAATTTTCTTTCAAAAACGGCTGATGAGATGATTTTATCTTCTATTTCAATTAACATATTGCAAATGTACTAGCTATTTAATTGATTATTGTTTGTCAGTAATAAATAAAGGTATATCTTTGTGCAATAATAGAATTATAAGTGAGGGGACGAAAGTCCCCTCTTTTTTTGCCAATGATTAACAAAGAGAAGGTAATAGCGCTAGTCGAAGAAAGAATGAATGAATTAAACAATGGTTTATACATTGTTGAATTAACAATTTCTTCTGCCAATAGCATTCACGTGGAGATCGATAAAATGGTCGGAGGCGTAACAGTTACGGATTGTGTTTCTGTTTCTAGAAACGTTGAGCACAATTTAGATAGAGACGAAGAAGACTTTGAATTACATGTTTCTTCCGCAGGCTTAGACAAACCATTAAGGCATATCAATCAATATATTAAAAATATTGGGCGACGTGTCGAAATAGTACGAAAAGATGGCGAAAAACTGGAAGGGGAAATTATTAAGATAACAGATGACACGATGATTATAAAAGATCAAGTGTCAAAACAACTAGAAAATAAAAAGAAAAAAGTGTTAGTGGAAGAAGTGACGGAAGTTCATTTCTCGGATGTAAAGGAATCTAAAATTGTAATATCTTTTAAATGATAATTTATGAATAGTATTGAACTTGTTGACTCCTTTTTGGAGTTTAAGGACTTAAAAAATATTGACAAACAAACCATGCAACATATTTTAGAAGATGTGTTCAGAGCCATGTTTAAGAAGAAATTTGAAACCGATGAGCATATTGACATCATCGTTAATATTGATAAAGGTGATGTGCAAATTTTCTTAAATAAGGAAATTGTTGATGACGGTGAAGTGGAAGATCCGAATACTGAAATAGCTTATTCAGATGCGATTAAAATTGAACCAGATTTCGAAATTGGGGAGGAAGTAACGGAAGAGTTCAAATTTGCCGATTTTGGAAGAAGAAATATTTTATCCTTACGTCAGAATTTAATCTCAAGAATTCTTGAGCTTGAAAAAGATCATTTGTATAAAAAATATAAAGAACGTGTTGGTGAGATTGTAACTGGTGAAGTTTATCAGGTTTGGAAAAAAGAAATTCTTGTAATGGATGATGACCAAAACGAATTGTTATTGCCAAAATCAGAACAAATTCCAGCTGACTTCTTTAAAAAAGGAGAAACCGTTCGTGCTGTTGTTTCTAAAGTTGATATGCGTAATAGCACTCCGGTAATTATTCTCTCACGAACGGCTCCTGAATTTTTGGAACGTCTATTTGAATTGGAAGTTCCTGAAGTATTTGACGGTCTCATTACCATTAAGAAAATAGTTCGTGAGCCAGGTGAAAGAGCAAAAGTTGCCGTGGAATCGTATGATGACCGTGTTGATCCAGTTGGAGCTTGTGTGGGAATGAAAGGGTCTAGAATCCATGGAATCGTTCGTGAACTAAGAAATGAGAACATCGACGTAATTAATTATACGTCAAATAATCAATTGCTTATTCAGCGCGCACTTTCTCCAGCAAAAATATCTTCCTTAGATATTAATGAAGAAGAAAAACGGGTGAAGGTTTATCTAAAGCCAGATCAAGTTTCTTTAGCAATTGGAAAGGGAGGGAATAATATTAAGTTAGCAGGAAAGCTTTGTGGATACGACATTGATGTTTACAGAGACGGTGAAGTTGATATCGAAGATGTTGATTTAGAAGAATTTGTTGATGAAATAGATAGCTGGATTATTGACGAATTAAAAGCAATTGGTTGTGATACTGCTAAGTCAGTATTAGAAATTGGAGCCGAGGATCTTTTAAAACGAACTGACTTAGAAAAAGAAACAATTGACGAGGTATTCCGCATCTTGAAAGCGGAATTTGAATAATTTATTATAATATTTTTTGAAAGAAAACTGATTTATGGCTGGAAAACCAATACGATTAGGAAAAGCAGCAAGTGAATTGAATGTTGGACTCCCATCATTGGTGGAGTTTTTGGAGTCTAAAGGGGTGAAAATTGATTCAAGTCCTAATTCAAAACTGGAACCTGAACATTTTGACTTGTTATGCAAAGAGTTTGCGGCTGATCAAAGTATGAAAGAACAGTCCAAAGGACCGGCTTTTCGCGAAAGACGTGAATCACTTTCTTTAAAAGATGTTAGAGAGGGAGACAAAGTAATCGAGAAGCCGAAGGCTGATGATGAAGATGAAGCGGATATCAATTTAGATGAAATAAAAAGACAGGTTTTTAGTGCGCCGATTGTCCCTGAAGCAATTGTTGTTCCTCCAGTTATTGTTGAAAAACCAGTAGAAATAGCAACGCCCGCTGTTCTTGAACCGATTAAAAAAGAAAACGAAGTGTCGGTTCAAGTTGTTGGAAAAATAGATTTGGATGCCTTAAATCAGAAAACGCGCCCAGACAAGAAAAAAGTAGTGGCAGAAACGCCACAAGAAACGGTTGTAACACCAAAAATTGAAGAAGAAGTAATTGCTCCAGTAGAACCTGTTATTCCTGTAAAAGAAGATCCTGCACCAATCGTTATCGAAACAATACGAAGTGAACGAAAAGTATTAACAGGGCCAGTTGTATTAGGAAAAATAGAATTACCTGTCGAAAAACCAAAAACACCTTCCGTTCAGGCAGAATCTGCTAACAGCAAAAGAAAACGTAAAAGAATTAAAAAGGTAGATGCACCAACAGCTTCACCAAGCACTGCAGGACAATCACCTTCCTCCCCTTCTAAAGCTCCCATCGTTCAAAAGAAAGAGATTTCTGAACGGGATATTCAAAAAGAAATTAAAGACACGCTTGCTCGACTATCGAATAAAGGAGGTAAGTCGAAGTCGTCAAAAAATAGAAGGATAAAACGAGATTCGTTTGCTCAAAAACGCCAAGAAGAAATTGAACAGGCAGAAGCAGATGAGAAAATCATTAAACTAACTGAATTCGTTACTGTATCGGAATTAGCCAGTATGATGAGCGTTCAGCCAACACAGGTTATATCTGTGTGTATGTCTTTGGGGATTTTTGCATCCATTAATCAACGATTAGATGCGGAAACCATTCAGATTGTTGCTGAAGAATTTGGATTTGAAACGGAATTCGTCTCTGCGGAAGTACAGGAATCCATTATTATGGAGGAAGATGCTCCAGAAGATTTGATTACAAGACCGCCAATTATTACAGTAATGGGTCACGTCGATCATGGTAAAACATCCTTACTTGATAGAATTCGTAATGCCAATGTGACTGAAGGGGAAGCCGGAGGAATCACGCAGCATATTGGTGCCTACTCATTAGTACTTAAAGACGACCGAAAACTTACATTTCTTGATACGCCAGGTCACGAAGCATTTACGGCGATGAGAGCTAGGGGTGCGCAAGTTACTGATGTGGCTATTATTATTGTTGCAGCGGATGATGACGTTATGCCTCAAACAAAAGAGGCCATCTCTCATGCTCAAGCAGCAAATGTTCCAATGATTTTTGCAATTAACAAAATTGATAAAGCAGGAGCAAATCCAGATAAAATAAAAGAACAACTTTCCCAAATGAATATCTTGGTGGAAGATTGGGGTGGTAAATACCAATGTCAAGAGATCTCTGCTCGTCAAAATATAAATATTGAAGAGTTATTAGATAAAGTGTTACTTGAAGCAGATGTTTTAGAACTTACAGCTAATCCTAAAAAGAATGCAATTGGGACAGTTATTGAGTCCTCATTGGATAAAGGAAAAGGATATGTAACCAATATGCTTGTTCAAGCGGGAACGTTAAAAATTGGAGATGCCATTTTAGTGGGTCGTCATTTTGGAAAAGTAAGGGCGATGCAAGATGAGCATGGAAATTCTATTTCGGAAGCCGGACCATCTCAACCTGTTTCGGTTCTAGGAATAAATGGTGCTCCGAGCGCAGGAGACAAATTCAATGTCCTCGATGACGAAAAAGAAGCGAAATCTATCGCTACTAAACGGGAACAATTGTTCCGTGAACAAGGACTTAGAACGACGAAACATATTACCTTGGATGAAATTGGTAGACGATTGGCTATCGGTGATTTCAAGGAACTTAATATTATTGTTAAAGGTGATGTGGATGGTTCGATTGAAGCCTTATCGGATGCCTTGATTAATTTGTCAACGGAAGAAATCCAAGTAAATATAATTCACAAAGGCGTGGGTGCCATTACTGAGGCCGATGTTAATTTAGCTTCTGCTTCTGATGCGATAATTATTGGTTTCCAAGTTAGACCGTCTATTGGAGCACGCAAATTAGCAGAGACCGAACAAATTGATATCCGACTTTATTCCATTATTTATAAAGCAATTGAGGAAATCAAATCCGCAATGGAGGGAATGTTATCTCCAGATATTGAAGAAAAAGTACTGGGTTCCGCCGAAATTCGTGAAACATTTGATATTACAAAAGTCGGAACAATCGCAGGATGTTATGTACTTGATGGAAGCATAAAAAGAACGTCCAAGGTGCGTGTTATTCGTGATGGAATAGTAATTCATTCCGGTGTTCTTGGATCTTTAAAGCGATTCAAAGATGACGTCAAAGAAGTCAAAAACAACTATGAATGTGGTTTAAATATTGATAAGTTCGACGCTATTCAAATTGGTGATGTTATTGAGGCATACGAAGAAGTAGAAGTGGCTAGAAAACTGTAACTTCACTTAACAAATAAAAAGTTTTTTCTTATTAAAAGGCTTTTTCAAAATATAACAGATTAAAGAAAATAACAATTCTAGTTTTGTAGAATTAAGTAAATTTGTATCAATTATAAAAATAAGTAACCATGATTTTAACAATCTTTAGTGGAGGCCATGTTATAATAATATTGGCTGTCGTTTTATTGCTTTTTGGTGGTAAAAAAATTCCTGAGTTAATGAAAGGTTTAGGTCAAGGAATTAAAGAATTTAAAGATGCATCCAAGGGGGAGGATAAAACCGAACCTACAGAAAAGTCTGCCGAAACCAAAATTGAGCAAAAGTAAATTATGTACGCTTCAATCGAAGATGTTAGGCTGAGAATTCAGTCTGGTGAAACGGTGTTGACAATTGTTGAGCATTATCTTGCTAAGATTGAGGAACAGAAAGACTTGAATGCTTTTATTGAAGTTTTTACGGAGGATGTCTCCGCCCAAGCACTTGAAGTTGATAGAAAGATCAAGGAAGGGACAGCAGGTCAGCTCGCTGGGGTAGTAATCGGAATCAAAGACAATATCTGTTATATTAATCACCAAGTTTCTGCCTCGTCAAAAATTCTTGCAGGTTTTGAGTCGCTCTATACCGCCACGGCACTTCAACGTTTATTAGATCAAGACGCTGTTGTAATTGGACGACTTAATTGCGACGAATTTGCAATGGGTAGTTCCAACGAAACATCTGCTTTCGGTCCCGTGAAAAATAATTATAATCCTGCCTTTGTTTCTGGTGGATCTTCAGGTGGAAGTGCTGTCGCTGTATCTGCAGGGATGTGTACAGTTGCCTTAGGAAGTGATACAGGTGGATCTGTTCGACAACCGGCGTCTTGGACAGGAACTTATGGACTTAAACCAACCTACGGAAGAATTAGCCGGTACGGGCTGATTGCCTACGCATCTTCCTTTGATCAAATTGGCGTTTTTACCAATAGCCTAGATGATGCCGCCTTGTTGTATACAATTATGGCTGGCCACGATCAAATGGACGCAACTACGTCAACCTTACCGGTCAGTGAGGAGAATAATTTCATAGGAAAGAACTTGCGAATTGGGATGCTAACAGAATGTTTCGAACATCCTGGATTAGATCCTGAAATTAAAAATGAAATGGATAAATTCGTCGCAGAACTTTCCAATAAGGGCATAGAAATTATCCCCATAAGTTTTCCGTATTTAGACTATATCGTCCCAACGTATTATGTATTAACCACTGCAGAGGCATCGTCTAACTTATCGCGTTTTGATGGTGTTCACTATGGTTATCGAAGCAAAATTGCTAAAGGAGTGGAGGAAACCTATATTTTATCTCGTTCTGAAGGATTTGGCTCAGAAGTTAAAAGGCGCATAATGACAGGTACGTATGTTTTGTCATCTGGTTATTATGATGCGTATTATACAAAAGCTCAAAAGGTGCGTCGTGTAATGAAAAATGCCACAGATGCTTTTTTTAGTGATGTGGATCTTATACTATTGCCAACAACTCCGACAACGGCATTTGAAATTGGCGCAATAAAAGACCCCATTCAAATGTATCTCCAAGATATTTTTACAGTTCATGCCAACATCACTGGTAACCCCGCCATAAGTGTTCCGTTTAAATTGCATTCCAATGGAATGCCCTATGGAATTCAAATAATGGCAGATAGATTAAAGGAAGACAAAATGTTTGCATTTGCTAAATTGATAGAGGAATTAAAAGTATGAAAAAACGAATTTCCTTTTTCCTGTTTTTATTTGTTGCGGTTTTTTCGTTCGCTCAACGGACGTCCCCACTTTCTAAGCCCTCTGATTCGCTTAATCCCATTGCTTTTATTAATACGGTGCAGCAGAGTTTGAATTTGTTTTATTCCGACTATGCCAATAAATCGGTTTATGATTCGATTATCACCGCCTTAAAATACGAGCCGTCGGATCTCCCCACTTTTTCGGATGATGTTTATTGTCAACGGTTAGAGGAGATGAGTGAACATAGCCCGTTTCATATGGATTGTAACCCGACAACCCTATCAACGCTGAGGTTTTTTGTTGCTCAACGTAGAGGATTTACGCGAATTGTTTTGGGCAGATCCGAATTGTATTTTGAAATGTTTAAAGAGAAACTAGCAGAATATGGATTGCCTATTGAATTGCGCTTTTTAGCAGTTATTGAAAGTGGCTTAAGGCCGCAAGTTAAATCAAAAGCAGGCGCCCTAGGTTTATGGCAGTTTATGTATAAAACGGGCCTTTATTATGGCTTAGTGGAAGATTCTTATATCGATGAAAGAATGGATCCAGACAAAGCTACGGATGCAGCATGTCGTTTTTTAAAAAAATTATACGGAATATATGGCGATTGGAATTTAGCGCTCGCTGCTTATAATGCAGGCCCGGGAAATGTGAACAAAGCCATTGTAAAGTCAGGAAATAAAAAAACATATTGGGAGGTAAGACCTTATTTGCCAACGGAAACGCAAGGATACGTCCCTAACTTTATTGCAGCAGCCTATATGTTGACTTATCATGCGGAGCATAATATTATTCCAATGGATGCTAAAATTCACAATGCTCAGTTGGATTCTATGTGTTTAAAGCAAGGGGTTCACATGGAAACTATTGCAAACGTAGTTGATTGGGATCTTAATGAAATAAAAGAGTTGAATCCTATCTATAAATCATCCTTTATTCCTAAATCCGAAAAGGGAAGATGTGTTACGGGGCCATTAGATAAAATATATCTTTTAGTGGGCGTTGAAGACTCGCTCTATAAAGTTGAAAATGACAAGTATCACCGGATTAACACCCCAACTATAGTAACTCCAATTGCCATTGATTCATTTATTCAAAAGGATTCATCTTTGGTTGATGCCATTAATGAAAATTACCAATATTATAAAGTAAAAGCTGGAGACAATATAAAAATTATTGCACAAAAATATGGAGTAGATATTGACAAGTTGTTGGAATGGAATGGATTGAGAACAACGAACATTTACATAGGCCAACGGTTGACAATTAAGGCTAAACCAAAACCTGTCGCCACACCAAAACCACCGGTAAAGCCAACACAACCTGTAAAGCCAAAAGCACCAGCCAAAAAATATTATGTCGTAAAAAAAGGAGAAACTTTTAGTAAAATAGCCCAAAAGTATAAATTATCTCAGGCACAACTTAAAAAGTTAAATCCTGGAATTAATATTAATTCAATTAGTGTTGGACAGCGTTTACGAGTTAAGTAAATTAATTAAAAACGACTATTGCTTTTTATTTAACTATGCCAACAATCACCGCTGCAATTATTACTTTTAATGAAGAACGTAATATTCAACGCTGTTTGGATTCGTTGAAAAATTGCGTGGATGATATTTTGGTGCTTGATTCGTTTTCAACCGACAACACACTTGCTATTTGTAACGAAAACAATGTTCGTGTTATCCAACACGAATGGTTGGGCTATTCAAAATCGAAAAACTATTTAAACACTTTTATTACAAGCGATTTAATTTTTTCAATCGATGCCGATGAGGCCCTCAGTGAGGAGTTACAGGCTGAAATAAATAAGATAAGGAGCAATGGGCCACTAGCTTTTTATGCTGTAAACAGAATAACGAATTATTGTGGCACTTGGATTAAGCATTCGGGGTGGTTTCCTGATGTCAAAGTGCGAATTAGCCCTCGGGAGAAAACCTTGTGGGATGGGGAAATTGTGCACGAAGAGTTGCTGCTTCCTGAAGGGGAAAAAACTAGTGCCTTAAACGGACTTTTAGCGCATTATTCGTATTATTCTCAGGTGGAACACAGACAAAGAGCCGATCAATACTCCAGATTGACCGCTATGAAATATAGGAAGCAAGGTAAAAAAGCATCTGTTATTAAACCATACATCAGTGGGATTATTCGTTTTTTGAAAATGTTCCTTTGGCAAAAGGGATTCTTAGACGGAAAAAGTGGTTGGGTAATTGCGAAGATAAGTGCTCAATCAAATATTTATAAATACAAAGAATTAAGGAGATTAATTAGTGAAAACGAATGAGATAAAACGAATTATTGTTTCACGAACGGACAGTATCGGTGATGTAATCTTGACCTTGCCGTTATGCGTTTGGATAAAGAAACAATTTCCTGAAGCAACCTTGGTGTTCTTGGCCAGGGGCTACACGATTCCAGTGGTTTCTTGCTTTCTGCCTGTTGATGAAATATTGGATTGGGATCTTCTTTCTAATTTGCCATCAGCAGAAAAAAATGATCGGATCAAATCGGACTGTATTATTCATGTCTTCCCTAACTCAGAAATTGCTTCTCTCGCCAAAAAAGCCAAAATACCGATCAGAATAGGCACTTCACACAGAACATTTCACTTTTTAAGCTGTAATTTTAAAGTGAATTTCAGCCGGAAAAACTCACCGCTGCACGAAGCGCAATTAAATTTCGAATTAGCGCGACCTTTAGGTTTAAAGGTCATTCCCTCCTTGGAGGACTTGATGGATCAACGCCCTAATTTCCTTGTTCCTGTTAATTCCTTCCCCAATCCAATCGCTAAAATAGAGCTCAGTCAAGCAATCGTTTTACATCCAAAATCGCAAGGTAGCGCCTTGGAATGGCCAATTGAAAAATACCTTGAATTAGCAAATGAATTGGTGAAATCAGGAAAAGTCGTGCTAATTACGGGCACAGAGGCAGAGGGCTTACTGATAAGAGAACGTTTTACTTTCTCCCCTCAATTAATTGACGTAACAGGCCAGCTCTATTTGTCTCAAATGATTTCGCTTTTATCTGAAGTAAAAGTTGCGGTGGCTTGTTCAACAGGACCAATTCATATTAAATCCATTATTGGGGGGAATGCAATCGCGCTGTTTGCAAGTCGTCGTCCTATTCATCCTGGCCGTTGGCGTCCTTTGGGTTTAAAGTCTACGGTCTTGGTTTTTGACGAAAATTGTCCAGGATGTAAAAAAAGTAAAAGTTGTCGTTGCCTAGAAAATATTAGCGTCGCTAATGTCCTAAATTGCATAAATGAAATTGGCTAGAACAGGGCATTTCTTTAAGAACCATTATTTTTTATTGGCCTTCTCCGCAGGCCTCATTTCATACACACTTCCTTACTCCAATGAAAAGAAAGGATTGCTTTGTGTTTTTATTTCCTTAGCGGTGTTTCTGGCTTACAATACACATAAATTGGTGAAGTGGCTGCGCGAGGAAGGGTCATACGCTAGTATTCAATCCTTGCGTTTTCTTCCTGTTCGCATCCTATTTTTTGTGGCAACGCTCTCCTTTTTAGGAATTGGAATTTCATTACATTTCCGTTGGAGTGAATACTTCCTTTTAAGCCTATTGTTCTTCATGTGCGTTTCTTATTCCGTTTTCCAACCTAAGTTGAGTATTAGAAGCATTCCGTATTTGAAGTCATTTTTTATCGCGCTGTCTTGGACCAGCTTGTGTTGCGCTTTGCCAATGAGCTATGCGAATAAGGCGATTTACAATGGCAGCTTCTTCTTTATTCTTTTCTATGTGCTAGCGGTTTCATCTGATTTTAGGGATTTACGCATTGATCCCATTGAATTAAAAACGCTCCCTCAAGTGCTGCCCAGAAAAGCCTTACTTATTCTTATATTTTTATGCTTGATTGCCTTCGTTGCTTTCAACCTCTATTTCTTTGGCGCCCTATTCTTTATCGCATCGCTCTTCTCTTTCTTGGTTTTTCTATACTATCTGTTTCAATTTTTTGTGTTGAAAAAGGAACTTAATACGGATCGAACATTGGCCGCATTTGGACTTTCAGCATTTATTTTGCAAGTTTATTTCCGTTAATCGGCAAGGAGATTTAGTTATCTTTGTGCCTTGAAGAAAGCACAATATGGAAATCGATTTTCAAGCAATAGATAAAAAATGGCAATTGTATTGGTTAGAAAACCAGAGCAATAAAGTGCTTGAAGATCCTAATAAGCCGAAGTATTATGTCTTAGATATGTTCCCCTACCCTTCGGGTGCGGGCCTTCATGTTGGGCATCCTTTGGGATATATTGCCTCGGATATCTATGCCAGGTATAAGCGCTTGAAAGGTTTCAATGTGTTGCATCCAATGGGCTATGACTCATTTGGATTACCCGCAGAGCAATATGCGATTCAAACCGGCCAGCATCCTGCGATTACTACCGAACAAAACATTGCCAGATATAGACAGCAACTAGATCGTTTAGGGTTTTCTTACGATTGGACAAGGCAGGTAAAAACATCTTCTCCTGACTATTACCGCTGGACGCAATGGATTTTTAAACAGTTTTTTAATGCGTATTACAATACCGCTTCTGATAAAGCGTGTCCAATGGAGGAATTAACCGCGGCGTTTTCAATGAATGGAAATCAAGGGGTGAATGCTTTCTCAGATTACGAAAAGATGTTCACGGCGGAAGAATGGAATAGTTGGAATGACGTGGAACAAGAAGAGGTGCTGCAATCATATCGACTTGCTTTTTTATCCGAAACATGGGTGAATTGGTGCCCAAAGCTAGGGACAGTGTTGGCGAATGATGAAATTATTAATGGCTTATCGGTCCGTGGTAGTCATCCGGTGGAACAAAAGAAAATGATGCAGTGGTCCATGCGGATCAAAGCATACGCAGATCGCCTTCTTGCTGGACTGGATGACCTGGATTGGTCGGATGCGATAAAAGAACAACAACGCAATTGGATCGGAAAATCCGAGGGGGCAACCGTCTTTTTTGATGTGGAGGGCCACAATAATCTAGCACTTGAGATTTTTACGACAAGGCCCGACACCTTGTTTGGCGTTACTTTTATGGTACTTGCCCCGGAACATCCGTTTTTAGAACAAATTGTTACAGAAGAACACAAAGAGGAGGTCAAAAACTATCAGTTATCGGTTTCGAAAAGAACGGAGCGTGATCGCCAAGCAGATGTTCATCATATTTCGGGCGTGTTTACGGGCGCATTTGTAATTCATCCTTTCAACAAAACCCGCATTCCTATTTGGACAGCCGACTATGTCTTGTCTACTTATGGAACAGGAGCCGTAATGTCTGTTCCTTGCGGTGACCAAAGAGATTACAGCTTCGCGAAACATTTCAACTTACCGATCATCAATGTGTTTAAAGGCGTTGATATTGAAGAAGAGGCGTACGGAGAAAAAGTAGGGATTATTGAGAATTCCAGCTTCTTAGACGGACTAGAAATTAAAGAAGCAATCAAGATTGCTTGTCAAAAAATAGAAGAAGCCAATCGAGGAAATCGAAAAGTGAATTTTCGACTTCGGGATGCCGTTTTTTCAAGACAACGGTATTGGGGAGAACCTTTTCCGGTCTATTATGAAAAGGGCCTTCCAAAAATGATTGCGGACGAGTACCTTCCCATTGAACTTCCGAATGTAGATGCGTATTTACCCACAGCATCTGGAGAGCCGCCTTTGGCGCGTTCTAAAAAGGAAGACTGGAACCACTTTCAAGGCGATCGGATGGAATACAACACGATGCCAGGTTGGGCAGGGAGTTCGTGGTATTTCCTACGTTATTTAGACCCGGAAAATAAAGCTTCCTTTGTAGGAAAAGACAAAGTAGCGTATTGGAAAAACGTGGACTTGTACATTGGTGGAAACGAGCACGCTACAGGGCACCTCTTGTATGCCCGATTTTGGACCAAATTCCTCTATGATATGGGTTTCATCCCTTTCAATGAGCCATTCAAGAAGTTGATTAATCAAGGAATGATTTTGGGGCGAAGTAGCTTCGTTTACCGGATCAAAGGGGAAAACACCTTCGTTTCTTTGAATAAAAAGAAGGATTACCCCACTGATCAACTTCATGTGGACGTGAACTTGGTGGACAATGATAAATTGAATCTTCAGGAATTTAAAAAGTGGTTACCTGAATACGCTGATGCCACCTTCATTTTAGAAGATGACGGCACGTATTGCTGTGGTTTTGAGGTGGAAAAGATGTCAAAATCTAAATTCAATGTACAAACGCCTGACGCCCTCGTTGAGAAGTTTGGTGCCGATACCCTTAGAATGTATGAAATGTTCTTGGGCCCATTGGAACAAAGTAAACCGTGGGACACAAAAGGAATCACAGGAGTACATGGTTTTTTGAAAAAAACAACCCGCTTGTTTCTTGATGCAACTGGTTCGTGGAGTACCTTGGAGGAAGACCCAACCAAAGAAATGTGGAAAGTGCTTCATAAAACGATTCGTAAAATACAAGATGATTTGGATCGCTACTCATTTAATACGGTGGTGTCTACTTTAATGATTGCAGTTAATGAATTAACAGAGTTGAAATGTAATCACAAACAAATCCTGCAGCCCTTATTAGTCTTACTCTCTCCGTATGCCCCGCATACCGCGGAAGAGCTATGGGAAAAACTAGGACTTCCATCGGGCGGATGTGCCTTGGCAAGTTTTCCAGTTTACGATGAAGCCATGTTAGTTGAAGCAAGCTATGAATACCCCATTTCTTTTAATGGAAAAATGCGCTTCACCCAATCCATAGACCTACATCTTCCGGAAAATGAAGTAATCGAACTTATCATGGGCCTCGAAAACACCCAAAAACACTTAGAAGGAAAAACCCCGAAAAAAGTGATTTTTGTTAAGGGAAAAATTATAAATATTGTGAGCTGATAAAACTGCTTCATTCGGTAAAACCCTCTTCGTTCGGGATTCTTTATCCATTAAATTAATCCTTATTCCAATTACTTGGGTTGTTTATAATATAATTCGAAATGTTGTTGTATTCCATTTCATTTCGGATGATATGGTCATGGTAATTGGGTTGAAAAAAATGATTGTTTCGATTGTATTTTGGGATTTCCAATTGTTTTTCGTCCAAAAAATCATCAATTTTTGAATTAACCGCCGATTTAAAACCCGCAATAAATGATGATATGGATGTTGGTAAACGCACGGGCGGATCGCGTTTTAATTCCCGTAATTGGTGGTCATCCGATCGTTGATCCGATCGTCGATCCATTCGTTGATCCAACCGTTGATCCATCCGTTGATCCATCCGTTGATCCATCCGTTGATCCATCCGTAGAGACGCACGGCCGTGCGTCTCTACGGTCGTTCCCCCAACGGTCGTTTCCCCAACGGTCGTTCCCCCATCCATCATTTTCCCACGGTTTTTGTTTTGAATTTCAACGATGGCGTGTAAATGATTGGGCATTAAAATAAATTGGTGCAAAATCAATTCATCACGAATTTCAAATGAACGAAACCATTCCTGGACAACGATTTCGCCAAAATCTGACAATTTCATTTCCGTAGATACAATTTCACCCAAATTGCAGGCTCTATTTTGAGTTACGATGGTCAAAAAATAATGCGCATCAGCCGAATAATCCCAATTGGGTTTTCGGTGCGATTGGATGCGGTATTTATTTTTGTAATTATTCATTATTCAAATGGCTGCTGCAATAAACCCTTTTTAAAGGCTTGGGTTTGGTTTATGTGTTGAGAAACACAGCCTTTGCGGTTTTATTGTCTTTACCTTTTCATTAACTCATTAACAATAGGATTGAATGCATCATAAAACGGCGCTAAATTTTGAATGAAAAACTCCTGCCATAATTTGTTTCTAATTGTCGCGATACTGTAACGACAATTTGTTTGCCATAATCTGCACGTTTGTTTAACAGTATTTCATCATTAATTCGTTTGCCAATATGCCAAAACAACTGTGTAAACGCACGGGTGGATGGCGGTTTATATCGCGTAATTGGTGGTCATCCGATCGTTGATCCATCCGTTGATCCATCCGTTGATCCATCCGTTGATCCATCCGTTGATCCATCCGTTGATCCATCCGTTGATCCATCCGTAGAGACGCACGGCCGTGCGTCTCTACGGTCGTATCCCCATCCATCATTTTCCCACGGTTTTTGTTTTGAATTTCAACGATGGCGTGTAAATGATTGGGCATTAAAATAAATTGGTGCAAAATCAATTCATCACGAATTTCAAATGAACGAAACCATTCCTGGACAACGATTTCGCCAAAATCTGACAATTTCATTTCCGTTGTTACAATTTCAGACTCATTGTTGCGTATGTTCGAACACGACTCCAAATGCGTTTTCAAGCAATTCTGATTAACTCATATTCCCCCCAATTTTATGGGATCATCCTGATTTAACCAAATTAATTCTGGTTCATTAATCAATGGGTTAAACCAACCAAACAACAAATTTTTAAAGGTTTTATTTTCACTTATTTTTTTAAATTCAGACTGTTGTTCACGAAGTATTTCTTCTATTTGATCAGCGAAATTATACTTTTTTTCAGTTGGCAATCCTATACTTAAAACAACACCGAACTCAAAGATATGGTCATCGTACTTTTTCTCTAAATAAATTCTTGTTTTTAAAATATCCATTTCAATGCAAGATTCCATTTGTTTTATTTGTTCTTTCAAAACTTCTTTCTTGATGACTTGCCTCTGTTTCGGATCTTTAATCGTTTTGACTACTGACTTACTTTTTAATTCAATTACTAAATTATGTATCGGATCTTCCTCTGAATTAATCTTATCAGAATCTAGACTAACAATATCAGGTATAAATTTCCTATTATCTATATCCGAAAAACCAATATATTGATACTTTTTTTCAAAGCAGAGATAATTTTTGCTATTACTGTTGTTTGGAAAAACACCAAAACACTTCACTTTAGAAATTTCAGACATTACAACATACCGTAGATTTTCTTCAGCATAGTGTTGTCCCAAAATCATCATCTCAGAGTTAGCGATTTTTAATGATTTTTTAATCGCTTTTTCAAGTCTGTATTTCTTTGTTTCACTCGAATATTTTTTCACTATTTATTCAAATTTAACCTTCGGCAATTTCCCCACAATCTCTCTTGTCTGCATACTGACATTAATAATACTCAATAGTAAATCAAGGATGTATCTTGGATTCCCAACTTCATCAGCCCAATCGTTTGGATCGTTGGTAATTTGACTTTCTTTGTGGGTGGTGATTTGGTAGCGTTCCATGATCCATTCAATGGCAGATTTTCCATTTACCACATAATCGTAGGCTTCTAACGGAATGCTGGAGATGGTAATGGAACTGTTGAAATGGATGGTTTCTTTTTGATCCTTCTTGGGGAAACGCATTTTTTCTACCTTGAAAAAGTTGGAATCTTCACCAACCACATTTACACCTTCATACGGTGGCACAGTTTCGTAGTTGAGGTGAAGTTCTGCCAATTCTCTACCGGCTTTACTGAAGGCCCAAAAGTCTTTAACATCCTCTACCAACGGTAAACGAGGTAACATTTTCTTTAAATCATTGGCAAACATTTCTCGGTATTCAGGAGAATGTAAGAACCCATAAACATAATAGAAAATATCTTCTTTGGTAATGTTCGTGGCATTGTATTGTTTTGTGGCTTTCTCCAATATGTAATCACTTACCCCATCTCTACGAGTGTATTCTTCATTAGATTCCGTTTCAAACAATCCCTGCTGAACATCCTTGTTTTCTTCGTAGTAGTAGAGGGGGAAACATTGGTTACTTGTAATTAAACTATAATCAGAAATACTATCAGTAACTATTGCAGAAAAGCTATTGGAATGAGCAATTCCAGAAAGTGAAATTGCAATATTTTTTGTTTCTGGTTTTGGAAAAAATTGATTTAATAGAAATAAAGACCAATTCAGTTTCGAATTAAAATAATGATTTTGTTTACAAAATGGTCTGTAATACCCAACTCGATAAGAACTATTTTCAATGTCAATTTTCTTGTTTTTTTCCACACCTTCCTTTAATTTTCTTGCGTCCCAGGTGATTTTGGTTGAATCATAATTAATAAATGACTCAAATTTTATACTGTGATCGAATATTTTTTGATTATGAAATCTTAATCTTTCTGAATTGTAAAAATCTACCGTTTTTGAAATATTTGAGCACAAAGTACTAAATCCAAAATTCCAAACCCAACTATCCCTTCCTGATAGTACTCCACGAGAAAAAATACTATTAAAAAAAGTTATATTCTCTTTATTAGATTTGGCGGCAATTTCAATAAAATTACCAAAATCATCATTTCTTACATTGATCCAATCTCCGTGTTCATTTGGAGTAAGAACTTTCCACTCCATCTTTTCATTGGCAACTGAACCAAATTCTCGGACCATATTTAGTTTTTCAGTTTGGGAAAGGTAATCTCCTATATCGTGGTAATATATTGTAGCCCGATCTGTTTTTACGGAAGGATTTTTAACCAATAACGTGATGGCAATCGGAGTTCTTGAGCCCAGTCCAAAAACACCACCACCTTCTTTTTGTCTCAATTCTCCTGATGTTCGTGCGTTTCCTCTTAAATTGAAGACATAAATGGAAGTAAATTCTTTTTCAAGTGATTTTCTAAACCCGGACATTGCACCAACATCAATCCAAGAACCATTTGAAATAAAACTGATGATTCCTCCATTTTCATCCAATTTATCAGAACTCCAACGAAATGACTTTATATAACTGTCATAAAGAGATTTTTTTCCTGTACCCCTTGATTCCTCTGCATATGTATCAAATATTCTTTTTTCTAATTTGGGATAATTTTGATTCTGTGCATTGTCATTCGCAGCACTTTGACCCACTGAATACGGTGGATTTCCGAAGATTACCCTCAACGGAGCATTTCGTTGTTTTTCAACCCGTTGGGAATTTTGCGGAAACATCTCAGAGAATAACTTTTCACCTGCTTCTGATTCTCCTAATTGAAAAGTATCGGTCAAAACAATACCATCAAATTGGGTATAAGTTGCCGTTCCAATGCCATCTTCTTCAGGTGTGGCATCGTGGTAGGCATTTTCAATATTGATCGTAGCAATGTAATACGCCAATAACACAATTTCATTGGCGTGTATTTCGTGTTTGTATTTTCGTTCAAGGTCTTTTAAATCAATCAAACCGCTTTGAATAAGTCGTGTAATGAAAGTTCCAGTCCCCGTGAACGGATCTAATAAATGGATGTTTTCATCGGTTAGTCCTTTTCCAAACTCCTTTTTCAAAACATCATTCACAGAATACAAGATGAAATCCACACATTCCACTGGGGTATACACAATCCCCAATTTCTCCACCATTTTTGGAAAGGCAGTTTTAAAGAATTTATCATACAATTCAATGATGATTTTCTGTTTTCCTTCGGCATTATCAATACCAGAAGCACGCATTTTCACCGATTCGTAGAATTTTTCTAATTCTTTGGTTTCTTTTTCAATGGCTTGTTCCTCCAATATATCCAACATCGTTTGCATGGATTGAGAGATAGGATTGTTCTTCACAAAGGAATATCCTTCAAACAAGGCATCAAATACGGGTTTAGTGATGATGTGTTGAGACAATAAATCAATGGCTTCCACTTCAGAAATACTTGGATTGATATTTTTTCTCAATCCGATGATAAACTGTTCAAATGCTTTCTGATGTTTATCTTCATCCTGAATAATTCTTTTGATTCGTTCAATTTGATTTTCAGCAATGATTGCCACATCTTTCGCCCATTGTTCCCAATACCTTCTTTCTCCAACCTTCTCCACCATGCGAGCAAATACTACCGATTGCAATTCATCAAAATGTAATCGCATTTGGGTGCCGATATGGTCGTATCCATCATCGTTGCCTTGAACTTCATATGGTCTACCGTCCGGACCAAATTTTATTCCTGAACCACCAACAATGATTTTATTTGGTTTTTTCTTATTTAAATCAATTTTATTAACCGTTGCATTGAATCGGTCATCGTGAGCACGTAAAGCGTTTAAAACAGACCAAACCACTTTAAAACGATCGTTATCATCCATTGCTTTGTCAGCATCCACATTGGAAGGAACAACCACAGGAATGATGATATATCCGTATTTTTTGCCAGGAGATTTTCGCATCACCCTACCAACGGATTGAACCACATCAACCTGACTGTTACGTGCCGATAAGAATAAAACAGCATCCAAAGAGGGAACATCAACCCCTTCACTTAATACACGAACATTGGTCAGAATACTACATTCTTTGTCTTTCTTCTCTTTTTTCAACCATCCCAACAATCTGTCTTTATCGGGTGCAGACATCGTTCCATCAATATGTTTGCAGGCCAAGGAAACCATATTTCCTCTTTTGTCATCTGGCAAGGATTCAATATAGGTGGAAGAAACTGTATTGAACAACTCTCCAATTTTTTTTGAGGTTTTAATGTTTTGACAGAATGCAACAGCCCGCTTCATTGGACCAGGATCACTTTCCGTTAATAAACCTTCATCCCCCAATACTTCTTTGGATAAGGCATTGATACAACCGATAAGTTTTGCGGCATCGTCCATATTGATTTCATTTTCTGAATTTGAAATCATACTTTGAATACTCGGAGGAATATCCGAATCACTCATTGTTAAAATGAGGACTTTGTAATCGGTCAATAAATCCTTTTCAACTGCCTCACCAAATCCAATTCTATAAACTTCTTGACCATACAAACTTTCATCATCCATTGAACATAAAACAGCATCATATTGAGCCGCTTTACTCTTTGAATCATCACTATACAATCGTGGAGTGGCTGTCATATAAAGTCGTTTCTTTGACTTTATAAAATCGTTGTTGTGAACTTTAGTGAATGCAGATTCATCTCTACCCGCCAAAGTCACTCCAGTGGTTCTATGGGCTTCATCACAGATTATCAAGTCAAATTCAGGAAATCCGTTTTCCATTAATTTTTTCTGCGATTTTGAGATTACATCAATGGATTGATAGGTGGAAAACACTACGGTCATTCCTTCTTGAGTTCTTGCCTTAATTCGGTTAAACTGTTCTAAAACTTGTTCAACATCGGTAGAAGCAGGATATGCCAATTCATCCAAACGATCCGTTTCAGTGTCTTCATTTTTCCCAATTCGCTTTGAGATTTCAGGATCCGAACAAATACAGATTGCGTGAATATGGGTTTCAGTATCCGATTTCCATTCACGAAGTGTTTGACCAAGCAGGGCAATAGAAGGAACTAAAAACAAGACAGTTCCTTTTTTTTCGGTTTCGTTTTCAGCAATTCGGAGTGCGGTAAAAGTTTTTCCAGTTCCACAAGCCATAATTAACTTACCACGATCATTTGATTGGAAGTGAATATTTGTATTAGTTTGAGCCTCGGTTTGATGAGGACGAAGACTCTTTTTATCTAACTGAGCGTCTTTACCGTAGATGTTGTTGTATAACTTCTCCCAATCAACTCCGGAATCATCTAAAATTCCTGAGTAAATTATATCCTTTGGAATATCTTGTTTATGCCAAGTATCTGAAGCATTATTTGTTAATGATGAAGTGGTAATAAGACACATCCGAGAATAGGCCATTTTCTTACCATCGATTACAAACCCCGCTTGAGTCTTAGCGACAAATTTGCCAAGATCACTTGTATTAACATTGTTATTTGGTTGGTAACATTTACATTGAATAGCCCAATAACCATCCTCTTTTGTTTTAACAACAAGGTCAATTCCTAAATCATTAGTGTCTTTGTACGGGAAGTCTTTCCATAACCAAACTAAATTATTTTCTATTAGGTCTCGATATAAAGGTGTGGTTAGGAAGAATTGTTGGGTTAACCTTTCAAACCGATCTCCTAGTTCTACAGTGTTTGTTGTTTCTAATCTTATTTTATCGAGTACATCGTAAAAATTCATATTACTATTTTAATGTTGTGAAGTTAGCGATAATTTACATTTTGTTTTCCTCTTTGATTCCTCCTTTAAAAACCCTTCAACTGGAGTCAAATCATTGACTTCAATATGCTTTGATAATTTGCCTACAAATTAGGACTTTTTGAATGACCTAACCAAGTCTTTGACTTGAGTTGTCAAACTATTTTTTGAGTAGCATTTTGTTTTATATGATTTTCCGTCTTTAGCAATTGTCATGGAATCCTTGACAAGTGAGATGTGTGTTTAAACCCACTAAATAAAATAAAGACTACCTTTGATTTATGAAAATTAAATCGGTTTCTTTTGTTGTTTCTAATACAGACCACAAAAAATGTCCTGAAGATGGCAAACCTGAGTTTGCATTTATTGGAAGGTCGAATGTGGGAAAGTCTTCCTTAATAAACCTATTAACAGGAAATAAAAAGCTGGCAAAAATTTCCTCTACTCCAGGAAAAACGCAATTAATAAATCATTTTGTCATCAACGATGAGTGGTACTTAGTCGATTTGCCAGGTTATGGGTACGCCAAAGCATCTAAATCGGCCCGCTCAACGTGGGAGAAGTTTATCGCGGATTACCTCACGAAAAGAAAAACCTTGATGAACATTTTTGTCCTCTTGGATTCTCGTTTAGAGCCTCAAAAAATTGACATGGAATTCATTAACTGGTGCGGGGAAAAACAACTTCCTTTTGTAATGGTTTTTACAAAAATAGATAAACTATCAAGTTCTGCGCTTCAAAAAAACCTACTGAAATTCAAAAAAGAAATGCTAAAGACATGGGAGGAATTGCCCCCGATTTATACCACATCGAGTGTGTCTGGATTTGGTAATGAACCAATATTAAATTATATAAGTCAAATTCTAAGCATGTCTTAGGTTTTCTCTTGACTTTCAAACTTGAAATTTTTAACTTTGACAAAATTGTAATAGAATGGGAAGAGCGTTTGAATACCGACGAGCAGCAAAGGAAAAAAGGTGGGACAAGATGTCCAAAATTTTTCCCAAATTAGGAAAGGCAATTACCATGGCGGCCAAGGAGGGCGGTATGGAGCCAGCTACCAATGCAAAACTACGGACAGCGATTCAGAACGCGAAGTCTGAAAACATGCCAAAAGACAATATCGATGCAGCAATAAAAAGAGCCGCTCAAAAAGATATTGCTTCTTTTACTGAAGTGAATTATGAAGGAAAAGGCCCACACGGCGTTCTCGTTTTTGTGGAATGTGCCACCGATAATCCAACGCGGACCGTTGCAAATGTGAAGTCCTACTTTAATAAAGCCAATGGTGGAATTGTACCTACTGGATCGCTTGAATTTATGTTTGAACGAAAAAGTGTCTTTGAAATCAATATCACGGAAAATATAGATCCTGAAATGTTAGAGCTCGATTTAATTGATGCGGGCTGTCAAGAAATAGAAGTGGAAGAGGGGCAACTCTTCGTATATGGCGACTATTCAGCCTTCGGGACCTTATCTAAAGCGCTAGAAGATTTGCAAATAGAGGTTCAAAAATCCAGCTTAAGCCGATTTTCTACTACACCGGTTGAGTTTACAGAAGAACAAATGGTGGATATTGAAAAAATGCTCGATAAAATTGAGGATGATGACGATATTCAGCAAGTCTTTACAAACATTGCTTAATTTAGTGTCCGATATACTAAATAGCTATTTTTTTAGTTACCGCAATTGATTTTTTTAAATGGGTATTATTAAACATCTTTCTTTATTACTAATCTTAACAGCTATTTTGGTTGCCTGTTCTACGGAGAAAAACACCTTCCTGAACAGAACATTTCACGGAATGACCGCCAAATACAACGGTCATTTTAATGCGGAAGAACTCCTGAATCAAGCGCTTTTAACGTATGCAAATAGCCGTAAAGATGATTTCTATGACTTATTGCCCATTTCCCCCTTACCCAACGAAACGGAAGTAAAAGGAATGTATCCATCCATTGATACCGCTATTGTGAAATGTTCCAAGGTGATAAAGAACCATTCTATGCCAAGTACGCAGGACATGAGCATGAAAGAGGCGGAACACAACAAATGGATTGATGAAAATTGGATTACGGTTGGAAAAGCGATGTTTTATAGAAGAGATTATGATAAAGCATTAAAAAACTTCCAATTCGTGAAGCGATTTTTCCAAAAGGATCCATCGCGATATATTGCAGAATTGTGGATTGCTCGAATTTACATTGAGCAAAACAAGTTTTCGGAAGCTAAACTTTTGCTAGATGAACTCCAAGAAACAGCGCTTGTTCAAAAAAAGAGTTCCCTGAAAAGTGTCTTGGCCCTATTTAAAAAGAAAGACCCAACGGTAGAAGTTGCGCCGAAAATGTCTAAAGGCTTACAGTTGGAAATTTTTAAGACGCAAGCAGATCTCGCGGTCAAAAGAAAACAATTTGGGGAAGCGGCCTTCTCGCTAACAAATGCTGTTGCCAAATCCAATAATAAACAAGACAAAGCGCGCCTTCATTTTATTTTGGGTCAAATTTACCAGCAGAGCGGCGGAATTGATTCGGCACAATACCATTATTCAAAAGCGCTATCTGCGGCAGCGCTTTATGAAGTTTCTTTTAATGCAAGACTGAACAGAGCCATGCTAGGAAATAACAGTAAATTGAGCAAAGGCCTTGATAAAATGTTAAAAGATGCGAAAAATGCGCCCTTTAAAGATCAAATTTATTATGCAAAAGCAGCCTTAGAAATGAATAGAGGGAACAGCAGCTTAGCGAAAAGCTATTACACGAATTCTGCCTTTTACTCCACCACGAATAAACGTCAAAAAGCACTATCCTATGAGAAATTAGGAGACATTTCGTTTGATGAAAAATCCTATATCAATGCACAAAAATATTACGATTCTTGTGTGCGATGCATGCCTGACATCTACACTAATTCGGAACAAGTTAAGTCAAAGGCAGTTAAATTGTTGGACTTAGTCAACGCGCTTGAAAAATCGATCTACGAAGACAGTGTACAACGAATTGCTAAAATGCCGGAAAAAGCGCAGACTGAATTCCTTAAGCAGCTAATCAAAGACATGAAGGAGGAAGAACAAAAGCGGAAGGAAGCAGAAGCCGCCAAGTTACTAGCCTTGCAAGCTCAATCGAACACGAATCAAAACGGGTCGACCAATAAATGGTATTTCAACAACCAGAAATTGAAAGAGGAAGGCTTTAATGAATTCCGTAAAATGTGGGGGGACAGAGAAGATAAAGACGATTGGAGACGATCCAGCAAAATTGTTTTCACAGAATTCACAGACGATAAAGAAACCAAAGAAGACACCAACCTTGTGGCACAAGTAATTGACGAAGCGGTCGATGAACTTACTGTGGAGGGATTGAGAAAGAAATTGCCATTAACAGACAGTCTTTTTGAGATCTCGTTATTGGCAGAAATTGAAGCGCTGTATACTTCGGGTGTTCTATTTAAAGAGCTACTGAATGAAAATGAGTTAGCGATGGCTCAATTCCAAAAAATATTGGCTAAAAAGAGAATTAGCAACACCGATCTTTCCGCCGCTTTTCAATTGTATAAATTGAATGAGAATAATGGCTCAGGGGCTAAATATAAAGACTATATCATAAAGAATTATCCGAATTCTGATGTGGCGAATTATTTCAAAGACCCTGACTTTTTTGTGAAGCAAAAAGAAGGAAGAATAGCGGCTCAAAAAGATTATGTAGGCCTTGTGGCTAGGTATGACAAAAAAGAGTATCAGGCGGTTTACAATGCATCAGAGTTAATTGTCAATGGGGACAAATCAAATGCGTTAAGGGCTGAATACATGTTGTTAAATGTGTTGGCAGCGGGACAATTAACAGAAGATAAAAAATCCTTACTTCCAAAATTAACAAGGATTATAGAAGAAAAGCCAGGAACTTTGCAAGCTATTCGGGCAAAGGAAATGATTGACATTATCAATAATGGAATTTCAAAAAATGAGCCCTTGCCAACTCCCAAGCCAAGCATATTTGTCTATAATGATTCCGTAACGCAATTCGTGATTGTTCTAATGGATGAAGACGAAGATGCCAACGATGCAAAAAATGACATTTCCGACTTTACAGCGAAGAAATATAAAAACATAAAATTAAAAGTTCAAAGCAAATTAACCCTTAAAGAAACCTCTTTTGTCCTCGTCGCCGAGTTTGCTTCTGTTAAATTAGCAAGTGATTATATCGTTGCCTACAAAGCAGGATACGAAGAGTTGGATCAGTGGCAGAATAATAGAATTCAGATTATTACACAAGAAAATTTGAAAAAGTTAATTGAATCAAGTAACTTTGAATTGTATAAAGAGTTTTACGACCTTAATTACTGATTTATGTTAAAAAGAAAAGAATTTTTTGGAGGCAATACTTCCAATACAGATAGTACAGAATTTAATAAAATACTTTCGGGCACAGAATTTACAGGAGACATTGTTTCCGATTCAAATATTCAAATAGAAGGCGATATTATTGGTAATGTTTCATGTTCCGGTAAAGTGTTGATTACTTCATCTGGTAAACTCAAGGGAAATCTTGTTTGCGTTAATGCTGAAATTGATGGAACGGTTCATGGTGAATTAACGGTTGAGAATTTATTAACCATGCGTTCTACGGCTAGAATAAAAGGCGATATCCAAGCTACTAAGTTAACCATTGAAGAAGGCGCTTATTTTGAAGGGGCTTGTGTCATGAAATCTCCTATGACTACCACTACCTTTACTACTGACGTACAAGAAGAAGATTAAGGCAGAAAATCACTTGAAGCCAAAAATAAAATTAGTTGCCAAGTATTCTTCACAAGGAATTCAAATGGCGGCAATTATTAGTGCATTTGGTTTTCTCGGAGATTATTTAGACCGCCATTTTAATTCTAAAAATGCGTATTGGACAGCTGGACTTCTTGTTCTTGGGGTCTTTATTTCACTATATCTTGTAATAAAGTTGGCTCTAAAAAATGAATAACAAGCGCCTTTTAGTTCATTACATTCGAAACACCACCATTTCGTTTCTTGCTATTGCTTTATTGTATCTTGTTTTCGCGGCCCTATTTTCCTTAGGAAGTTTTCCATCGAAGACGATTGCATTAGCGCTAATTGTATTTTCCGTGTTGTTTTTTTCAGGATGGGTGGTAATGCTCCCCGCGATTTATAAAAACCCAAAGATGATCTTGACAGGGATTATGTCACTCATCATTATTCAAATGTTACTTTTTTTGTCATTTACTGCTGCAGTAGCGTATGCCAATTCGCCAACAGCTGTGGTCTTTCATGTATTGTACATGTTCCTCGGACTCATACTACTGCAAGTGGTATGTATAGTAAAACACTTAAAAGCAACGCTTACTTAATTTTCCTGATAAACTTAAGGAGTAGTTGGTTCAGCGAATCAAATGCCTCAAAACTCAGCGCCTCATAACGATCTTCCACATCATGGTAATGTTTGTTAGGCCCCATCGTGTAGATAAAAAATGCGGGAACGCCGGCCTCGGTAAAATAATAGTGGTCTGAATTTGCGGCAGGTCCACGTGGCTTGATTTCTTTTAACAATCGCTTTTTAGCATTAATGGATTTCAACAAATCAAATTCCTTTGGAAATAGGGTGGAATTAACTACCGTTATTCCTTCTTCCCCACTTCCCATAATGTCTAAGTTGAGCATAAAACGGATGTCTTTTAAGGGAATGATAGGATGCATAGACATGTATTTTGATCCGAGTAATCCAATTTCTTCTCCGGCAAATGCAACAAACAGCACGTTATATTTTATCGGATGCTTTATTAATTCCTCGGCCAAGTGAATTAACATGGCATTTCCACTAGCATTATCATTTGCACCAGGAAAATAGGTTTCGCTGCCCATTCGGCCCAGGTGATCATAATGGGCTGAAATAAGAAGTGTCTTTTTTGTTTTTGCTTTTCCTGAACAATAGCCAATCACGTTAGTTGTAGGATGATTTGGTATATATTTCTGTTCCAGATCAAAATAAAGCTTAGTGGGCATTTCTTTAAACGCTGATTTTAAAATTATTAAATGTAGGGTATTGCTCGCTTCTTGACTAACCGACCAGGTTAGTTTTTCATTGGTTATTTCTATAATTGGAAAGGATGTGGAAAGTTCAGCGATTTTAGTTTTTATAAGTTTAAGGGAGTCTTTTGGTAGGCCTGTATAGTCAATTGCGATGACTTCCTCTTTTTTAAGTGTGAAAGTTGATTTACGAATGGATAGCAATTCATCGGGAGTAAAATACATCAAATTAAGAACCCCCTTTATGCCAGAGGAATTCGGAGCGACTAGAAAATCAACACCTGGCCGCAGGGTGTCTGATTCAGTATACACCAGCATTTTTCCTGGAAATGTATTTACGGAAAATGAAAAGGCTTGAAAGTAAGAGCCTTGAATGGGCGAAAGCCCAATTTTTTCAAAGTGTTCGGAAATGTAAGCTGCCGCAATAGAATCTCCCTGATTGACATATCCTCTGCCGTGGAATGCTGGCGAACATAATTGTTTGGTATAGGCGCGAAAGTCGACTTGCTGTCCCCAGTAGGAGAAAGCAAAACAAGTGCTAAGCAGCAGGGCTATTCGCATATCTCCTGCAAATTTTTAAAACGAACTCTTCAATAATTTCGAAAGATTTTACAAAGTTCCATGCATTAGTTTCTGCGTTGCCAATTAAGACTAAAATTGCTCCGGCCATATTCTGCTGCTCATTAAGGTTTTTAACGGCTGTGCCAAAAGCCTCACTTGACCCTCCGAAAAGCGCATTGATATATTGTAGTTTTTCTGTCAAGGTAAATGACCCGGCTAAGGTTTCCAATGGTAGTATCGCTCTTTCGGAACGGATGTTCTTTTCCATTGCGCGAAACTGTCCTATCATGGGGTGGTCGCTTGCAACGATGTGTTGGTCATTTTTCTCTTCCGATTCATTCGAAAAGCTAATGGTGGTGACTTCTTCTTTATTGATAACAATAATAGAATCACCTTCTTCTATCGTTGCCGCGTGTTCTTTTATGGTGGTTTCTTCTGTTATGCCATGCTCGTCTTCAATCGTGGTGGTCTCTGAATAGTGCTCTTCAATCGTTTTGTCCGATTCGGGCGCTAATAAAGTCTCTTCTTCATCGCTGAATAAACTGAAATCAAAAGGTTTAACAGCTGGCGGGGTGTCATTTACTTCAACTAAAGGAGTGTCTGTAACTACCGGAGTTTCGACAGAGTCAATAACCGTTTCTTCAATAGCTTCGAATGCTGGGACTGAACGCTTTATTTCAGGACTTTTTTCACCATTGTTTTTAGCTGCAACTTCTTCGTATACTTTATACCGGAGAATTATTAATTGTTCTTGTAATAAGTTACATTGCGTTACCAAAAAATCCAAGTCTTCTATATTGACACCTTGCTCTTCCATGGCTTTAATGTGCATTGAAATGGAACTAATAAGTTTTTTCATTTGGTATAATTTTATAATTATTCAACAGTTTATTGAAGTTAATCGTTTTATTTCTAATTAATGATATAATTTAGCTTCATTAGTTGTAAAATTAAAAAACCTATCGCTATCATTGTGATAATAATAAAAAATAATTGATTGTCTTAATTATACCACAAGACTATTACATAACCCCATAGGGGTTGAATGTTTTTAGCGCTGGATGTAATCCAGCGAAAAAATAGGAGACAGTTCCCTTTTTGGCATGTATTTTTAGTTAAAATCATGACAAAAAGATTTTGTGGTAAGAAAGCGATCAGTCAGAAAAATATTTATTATTTTTAAATTTAAAAAAGACATAGATGTTTTTAGAACAATTTCCCGGAGAGGGTAGGCAACATGGTTGGATTGAAGTAATATGTGGATCGATGTTCTCCGGCAAGACCGAAGAGCTTATTAGAAGAATAAAAAGAACTCAATTTGCCAATCAAAGTTTGCTATTATTTAAACCTGCTATTGATAATCGCTACAGTGAAAGCAACGTGGTTAGTCATCAGGGCAACGCTGTTGAAGCACTTCTAATTAATAATTCTTCCGAAATATTATCGGCATGGAAGAATGAAAAAGTAGTGGCAATCGATGAAGCACAATTTTTTGACGATGGCATTATTGAAGTCTGTCATATTCTAGCATCTAAAGGGGCGAGGGTCATCATCGCAGGCTTAGATATGGATTACACGGGGAAACCTTTTGGCCCGATGCCGAATCTTTTGTCAATTGCAGAATATGTTACTAAAGTTCATGCAATTTGTCTTTCATGTGGTAATTTAGCACAGTTTTCTCATCGTACAGCAAACGAATCAGGGCAAGTATTGGTGGGTGCTGTAGAAAAATACCAACCGCTTTGCCGTTCATGTTACAATAAACTTACTACTTGAATTTAGCAGTTGACGTATCAAGACTTATACAAATTAGTAAAGCCGAAGTTGTTGGAACAATAGCGGCGGATCTTCTGCTAAACTCAATTTCTGTTGATACCAGAAAAATCATTGATGGTTCTCAGCTTGCTTTTTACGCTTTGCAAGGTGAATTCAAAGATGGTAATGAATTTATTAATGATGCTTATTCAAAAGGAGTCCGTGTTTTTGTTGTAACAAAAAAACCGAATACACACCTTGAAAATGCTTGCTTCCTAGTGGTCAATGACGCACTAACAGCGCTTCAAGCATTAGCGAAATTCCACCGAGATCAATTTCAATTTCCTATAATTGCCATTACCGGAAGTGTTGGTAAAACCACCACAAAAGAATGGCTTTATCATTTATTATCGACCCAATACCGAATTATTAGAAGTCCGAAAAGTTATAATTCACAACTTGGTGTAGCCCTTTCCTTGCTTGAATTAAACGATGATTGCGATGTTGCGTTAATTGAAGTAGGAATATCCCGCCCCGGTGAAATGGAAGTGCTAGAAAAAATGGTGTCTCCTGACATTGCCGTATTAACAAATATAGGAACGGCTCATCTTGCTAATTTCAAGGATCTCAACCAGCTGTTTTCGGAAAAAACAAAGCTGTTTTTAAATGCAAAAAAAATATTTTTAGGCCCCGGAATTAATCCCAGTGACTCTCCATTTCTTGAAGAAGGAGAATTAATTAAGATGGAGGAAGAAGAATTGCGTTCGCTTCCATTTGATGACGCTGCTAGTAAAATGTCTGCTACAATGGCTATTGCCATCGCTAAATTTTTAAAGGTTCCCATTGAAAAAATAAGGGCCGCCATTCCTTCATTGCCTCGCTTGGCCATGCGCTTAGAAACGTATGAAGGCGTAAATAACAACTTGATCATTAATGACACCTACAACCTAGACCTTGATGCGTTAAAGCATTCCTTGGAATTTCAAGCGTCTATCGCTAACAAGCGCCCAAGAGTCCTGATTATTGGCTTGCATCAACAAGACTTACCGATGTTAGATAAGATTTATAGCCTCGCAAAACCATTTAATTTAAACGAAATTCATATCATGAATAGCGGCGATGAACCCTCTTTTACCTTTGAAAATTCGGTTGTATTGATAAAGGGCACGAGAAAATCAAACATGCAAACATGGGCGATGCACCTCAAACTACGAAAGCACAAAACGCAAATAGAAATTAATTTATCAGCAGTAAGACAAAATCTCATAGCATATAAAGAGAGTTTGCACAAGCAAACAAAAATCTTAGTAATGGTAAAAGCGCAAGCTTATGGAAGCGGATTGGTCCGAATTGCTCAGTTTATTGAAAAAACCGGCGTTGATTATTTGGGAGTTGCCTATGTAGACGAAGGCGTGGAACTTAGAAAAGCAGGTATTTTACTGCCAATTCTGGTCATGAATGCCGAAGAAGAAGCTTTTGGGGATTGCATTAATTATAATTTAGAACCAGCGATTTATTCTTTTGAGCAACTTGAAGCGCTACTTCATCAATTAATTGCACAGAGCAAGGAAGGCTTCCCCGTTCACTTGAAGTTTGATACCGGAATGAATCGCCTAGGGTTTTTGCCAAATGAAGTTCGAAAATTGGTTGACATCATACGATCACAACCCGAAATTTGCATTAAAAGTGTGTATTCTCATTTGGCAGAATCAGATAACAAAGAAAACCAACGCTTTACTTTAGATCAAATTGAACGCTTCTCTTCTTCCTGTGAACAAATCAAAACAGCCATCAACCAGCCTTTTTTGCGCCACATATTAAATTCCGATGGGATTGTAAATTTTGCAAGCAATCAATTGGATATGGTTCGAATGGGAATTGGTGTTTTTGGAATTAGTACGAATCCAGTTTGGAAAAAAAAGCTACAAGCCGTAATAGCATGGAAAAGTACAATTTCCCAACTAAAAAAAGTAAGTAAAGGTCAAAGTGTTGGTTACAATCGCACTTTTATTGCGCCCAAGGATTTAACGATTGCTGTAATCCCAGTTGGTTATGGAGATGGTTATAGAAGAAGTTTAAGCAATGGAAAAGGCGGCGTGTTTATTCAAGGTGTTTTTTGTCCAACGGTTGGCAATGTATGCATGGATATGATTATGGTGGATGTTACTCACACAAAGGTAAATTCGGGCGATGAGGTGGAGATCATTGGGCTGAATCAAGGGGTGGAAGAGTTGGCGATTCAAATGGGGACCATTCCTTATGAATTATTAACGGGAATTTCGCAACGGGTTCATCGAAGTTATATCAATGAAGATTAAATCGTAACGACCATGACTAAAAAAATACAAGATCAATTATTGGAATTAGTTAAGCTTAAATTGAGCCCAGGGGATTCTATCAGCCATGTTCTTGGTGATGTTTTATCAATTAGTCAGGATGCGGCCTACCGAAGATTGCGAAATGAAACACCACTAACGATTAATGAGGTTAAGCAGCTTTGTACTTCCTTCGACATTTCATTTGATAGTCTTTTGCAACTTAAGAAAGGGAATGTCGCATTTGGATACATGCCACTCAACGCCTTTGATTTTAGTTTAGAATCCTATTTAGAAGGGATCTTAAAAGCTTTTCAAAACCTAAAATCTTTAGATGATCCCAAAATAATCTTAACGATTAATAATATGCCCTTCTTGCAATTGATAAACATCCCCCAATTGCTTCGTTTTCGCTTGTTCTTTTGGGCAAAAACGTATTTGAAAATTCCCGAATACCAAAACACACTGTTTCGGCATGAAAAAGTGCCTGAACGAGCCTTTGATTTAGGGATGAAAATCATTTCAATTTATAATACAATTCCTTCCGTTGAAATTTATGATCCGGAATTAATGCGGGGTTTCCTGCGCCAAATCTTGTATTATTTTAACTCAAAGATGTTTGAGGATCCAAGCTATGCGCTTTTTCTGTGTGACAGGGCACTCATGTTTTCTCAGCATTTAAAGGAACAAGCCACCTGTGGAAAAAAGTTTATTTATGGCACACAAATTCCTGCCAATGGAAATAAATTTGACATATACTTAAATGAAACAATCAATACCGATGCGGCATTTTATTATGAAAGCAAGGACAGGAAAGGGCTGTATTTAACGCATAACGTTATGAATTACCTGCAAACTACCGATGAAGATTATGTTTCAGATACCAAACAGATCTTGGACATGCAAATCATTAATTCAAGCTTGATAAGTGTTGTCAATGAAAAAGAAAGAAACCATTTCTTTTATGAGTTTGATAGGACCATCCTATTGTTTCGGAAAAAAATTGAAGCGGAAATAGAATTTAACTCCTAGTTGCGATTTTCGCAACTGCTATTTTTGCTATTGGGAAATTCAATTATACATTACTGCCAAAGTATTTAATTTTGCATAGTATTTCACAAGAAGTATTAACAATTAAATTCATTTTTATGAAAACTATCTTATCACTTTCCTTTTTTATGTTGTGCACTTTTTTGGTAAATGCACAAGATGTATTGACATTGAAAAATGGAACACAAATGAATGTGTTCGTTTCAGAAGTTACGCCCACATTGATAAAATTTAAGAAATCGACGGATGGCCCAAGCTATTCTATGAATTTAACAGATGTTAAGATGGTAATGTATAGCGATGGGACTAAGGATGAATTCGGCGTTGTTCCTAAAGTTGAAAACAAAAAAACCGACAATTTAGCGGATGATTTGTTATCACCTTCCAAACGATATGGCGGACCGAGAGTGGGAGTTACTTATTTAGGGGCAGGAACATCAAGGGGAAAAATTGCGGAGGCTTTTAATAGGGGAGACATAACGCCTTGGATTTCTCAATTCGGTTGGCAATTTGAAACGCGAATTTTTACCTTAGACGATGGCGCTTGTGGTTTAGTAGAATTTGTTCCTATGATAGGCGGTCTTGAACAAGGACTCTTTCTTCCAAGTGCCTCTGGAATACTCGGTTTTCGAACACGTTCAGGTGTTGAGTTAGGCGTAGGGCCAAATATTTCGCTTTCGGGTGTTGGCTTGGTAATGGCCGCTGGAGCGTCCTTTAAGATTGGTAAAGTTACCTTTCCTATAAATGTGGTGTTTTCGCCTTCAATAAGAAAGACCACCGCCCCTAGTAAAGAATACGATCCCATTACAGGTAATAATATTGATGTTCCTGGTGTTACAACTAATTCAGGTTTTAGACTTAGTCTTGTTATTGGGTTTAATTCACGTAAGAGTTAAAAATTTTCTTTATGAAATCACTAATTTTCTTCTTTTTATCAGGAATTTCTGCTATCACCTGTTATTCGCAAGATACGCTTGTAGATAGCAAGGGCCTTATTTTTCCGGCAAGAATTATAGCTGTGGACAGTAATTTCATCACTTATGCAGCACCGGACACGCTGTTGAAGGATCAAATGATCGTCCCGAGATCCACTATTATTTTTATCAAGTATCAAGGTGGAAAAACCGAACAGTTGTTTGCGAATGATACGCTAATAACCAAGGATGGGGTGTTTATTTTTGGCAAAGTTATAGAGATTGAACCGTCTAGTTTAATTTATTTCTCCTACAATGGAAAAGTGAATCCGCCAATAGTAATGATGAGAAGTGACTTATTACTAATCAAATTACATGATGGCACAAAAGAGTTAGGAGCTCAACAAAGTGGATTGAGTGAATCTGGCAACTTTAATATGGGCGTTAGCGATGCTAAAAAGTACTTTAAAACCAACTCTGGATTACTTGTTGGTGAGGTGCTTTGTGGATTAACCTCACTTTATTTTGCACCCATTGTAACCGCAACCATTTTGTGCTACGTTCCACCCCAAAAACTCAATAATAGCGCCAATCCTAATGATGCTTTATTAAACAGCACCCCAGCTTATAAAGCAGGCTTCTTGTCTGAGGCAAAAAAAAAGAAGCGAAGAGCTGCTACAACGGCATATTTTAGCGGTTTAGGAACATTTGTCGCAGGAGTATTCTTGTTGGTCGCCTTTTATTTATAATAATAAGTAATGGTTTATCCATTAAATTATACCTTCACCCTTCTGTTTTTCGATTAGATTCTCTAAATTTGTGTAAAATCAAATCGGATGAATCCACGCGTAGAAAAGGCACTAAACGACCAAATTCAAAAGGAGGCATCCTCCTCACAATATTACCTTGCCATGGCTTCATGGTCAGAAGCAAATGGCTTAGGTGGAACGGCAAAATTTATGTATGCACATTCTGATGAGGAGCGTTTTCACATGTTAAAATTGGTAAAATTTGTCAATGAGCGTGGAGGTTGCGCCGAAATAGCAGGGGTTTCAACACCCCCTAAAGAATTTAATGACTTAAAAAATGTCTTTGAATCTTTGCTAGCTCATGAAATTCGAGTTACCGAAAGCATTAACAATTTAGTTGATATTTGCTTACAAGAAAAGGATTACACCACCCATAATTTCGTTCAATGGTATGTTTCTGAACAACTAGAAGAAGAAGCCTTAGCACGAACAATGCTGGATAAACTTCGTCTTATCGGTGATAATCAGGGTGGCATGTACTTATTCGATAGGGACTTAGAAAACGCCTCTCAAGAAAAATCCCCCCCCGCTCAGCAAACTGGAAATTAAGGAATGAACAGGGTAAAAGATCTTTTCTACTCTATTTTTCTTTGCTTATTATCGTTTACTACAAACGCCCAATCCGACCTGCGGTTTATTAATTATACTATTTCTAATGGTCTATCACAAAGTATGGTTTCAACTATACTGGAGGATGACTACAATGGGATCTGGGTAGGGACTCAAGAAGGCTTGAATCATTTTGATGGCAGAGAATTTAGGGTGTATAATCGTGAAAACACCACTGGTATTTTCAATGCATACATTACCTCCTCTGCCAAAACTGGCCAGGGGGAATTATGGTTCGGGACGGTAAACGGATTGCTTTTTTTTAATTCTAAAACAGGAAAATTTTCTACTTTTTTTCTGAATAAAAAAGAAGCGCTCCACATTGAAAGCATTGTCTATGATGGCAACGAATTCTTGTGGTTGAAAACCCAGGGAAAGTCGCTATTATGTTTTAATATAAAAGCGAGAAAATTTATTTCTGTCCCTGGATTTATTCCGAAGTCAAACATTCAGTTTATATCAGGCGTTTCTAATGGAAAGATTCTTCTCTCCTCAGCAACATACGGAGTATGTTTAATTGATGTTAAGAATAAAGTGAGTTCAAGGCTCCAAATTCCAAAACAAAACAGCAATTCTCCTTTTGTAGTGATGGCATCCTACAGCTTTGATAACAATAAAAAAGTCATTTTCTCGTCGCCGCAAGGATTGTTTACGTATTCGTTGATTACAAAAAAAGTTAGCAGAGAATACACCTCAATAAATCAAAAAATCAGTAGCTCTATAATAGCGATACAGCGCGTAAATAACACGTGGCTTTTTGCCACGAATGGGCAAGGATTAGTACAGTTAAAGCAAGATGGACAATTGATTATAAGCAGTGACGATGTATTTAAGAAAAATTCATTGCTAAACAATAATATCTCTTGTTTATTAATTGACAATTCAGGAATTGGTTGGGTCGGAAGCGAAAGAGGCCTTTCTAGCTTTAACCCAAATGACCGTGGATTCTTTTCCATCGGACCTAGTGTAAACAAAAATTATGGATTGCCAAGTCAAAATGTATGGAGTATAAATGAAAGTAAGAATTCAGACTTTGTTTACATTGGAACGGATTCAGGCCTTTCGAAGTATAATTCAAAACTAGGAACCTTTCAGCACTTCTACAATAATGATCAGTTATTAAATGAAGGGGGCGGCTCTGTGCTTTCTATCATGGTTTTGCTGGATGAATCCCTTTTATTAGGATGTTATGGGGGCTTATATCGTTTAAATCCTAAAGATCGCTCCGGTAAGTTTCAAAAAGTCAATTTTCCGGGAAATCCAAAAGTAAACTTGCACCAACGTATTTATTCAATTTTAAAGTATAGAAATGAGGAGTATTTTCTAGCAACAAATGCAGGGGTTATCTTGTGGAATGAAAAGACAGGAAAAACAATTTATTTTTCACACGATAACCGTAAAACGGCAAGTACGATCAAAGAGGGAATATGCAGAACTGTTTTTAAAGATAAACAAGGAACCATCTTTTTCTCCACTAGCAGTGGAGGGCTTAGTGTTTTTGACGCTTCTACCATGTCGATCAAACCATTTTGGTTAAACGATAAGATTTCTACCTATACACGGGATATTATAAGTAGTATTTGTCAAACGGGGCCGAATGAGTATTATATAGGAACGCTAGGGGATGGGATATTAAAGTTTAATACTTCGACTTTAAAGGGTTTGCTGATTAATAAGAAGCAAGGATTGCCCAATAATGTGATCTATGGAATTTTGCCGGACGAAAGCAATAATTTATGGGTAAGTACAAATCGTGGGATTGCCAAATACAATTTATCAACCGGAGAAATAAAAAAATACGACGAATTAAATGGGCTTATTTGTAATGAATTTAATTCTAATGCCTATTTTAAATCAAGAAGTGGCATTGTCTTTTTTGGAGGAATTTACGGGTGTAATTATTTTAACCCGTATAATATTGTTAATACTAAACAGCTTTCTAATGTCAGAATTACTAAGCTCTCAATTGATGCAAATAAACAATTTCCTAAAGGAAAAGAATTTAATGCATTTGAATTATTGAACCTTAATGATGGCGTTATAACACTAGATTATCAACAAAGGAGCTTTACGGTATTTTTCCAACCCACAAATTTATGTGCGCCGGAATTAATCGTTTATAAATATATTTTAGAAGGTGAACAATCAGATACATTGGTGTTTTCAAATTCCAACTCTGTAAACTTTAATGCCTTGTCTTTTGGTAAATACACATTAAAAATATATGCTAAAATTGGAGATGGTCCATGGAGCAAAGAACCAGCAACGCTTGTTTTTGTGATAAATCCCCCCTATTGGGCGACATTTTTATTTTGGGCAATTGTTGCATTCGTTTTATTCATTTGTGTTTATTTTATTACAAAAAATCGAATCAATCACTCAAGGCGTGATCAAGTTAGGTTAGAAATGAAAATCGCGGAAAGAACACGCGAAATCCGTCTTCAAAAATCTCAAATTGAGGTTCAAAACAGCCTAATTAATGAAGAAAAAAACAAAGTGATTGCTCAACAAAAACTGCTTTTTAAAGAAAAAGAAATAGCTGAAAAATGGCTGAAAAATGCCCTTCCAGTGCAGGTGGTTAAAGAGTTAAATATGAATGGAAAAGTTCAGGCAAAAGCCTATGAATTTGTGTCGGTCATGTTCACCGATGTGGTTGGCTTTACAAAAATAGCGGAGTCGATGTCCCCGAGTCGCTTAGTTGCAAAATTAGATGTCATTTTTCGGAAATTCGACGCTATTTCGTTAGCGAATAATCTCGAGAAAATTAAAACAATTGGCGATGCTTATATGGTTGCTGGAGGGATACCGGACAAAAACTCAACACATCCAATTGATACTTGTATTGCGGCACTTCAGATACAAGATTACATGAATCGATTAAAATTTGAAGCCATCGCTAATGGAAAAGATTTTTGGCAATTGAGAATTGGAATCAATTCTGGGCCAGTTACCGCCGGGATAATCGGTAAATTGAAGATTGCCTATGATGTTTGGGGAGCAACAGTAAATCAAGCGCAACGAATGGAAATGCTTAGCGAACCAGGAAAAGTAACCATTTCAGAATCAACGTTTAATTTTGTAGAACCCTACTTTGAATGTGAATATAAGGGCAAGGCTCAAACTAAATCAAAAACCCTTGTTGATATGTACGTAGTTCATGCTATAAAAGAAGAGTTATCTATCAACGGAGAGGGATTAATACCGAATGACCGCTTTTATCAAATTGTTCAACTTCACTTTTTTAGTGACATAAAGTACTACAAAGCCGAACGTGAAATCATAAAAAAATTAACAGACGGTCTTAAGCCTCATTTGCTTTATCATTCGGTGGGTCATACAAAAGATGTGGTACATTCTGTTGAACGGATTGCTTTACTTGAAGGAATAACGGATGAAGGATTGTTTTTACTCAAAACGGCTGCGCTTTTCCATGATGCAGGATTTTTAGAGCAATACGATGCCAATGAATATATAGGCGCAAAAATGGCGGCGGATCTCTTGCCTAAATATGGTTATACCGAACAACACATTACTACTATTGTGGAGTTAATTAAAGTTACCGAAATACCACACAAGCCTCTAAATCATTTACAAGAAATAATGTGTGATGCCGATTTAGACTACCTGGGTAGAGATGATTTTCAACAAATCGCTAATAATTTAAAGTTGGAACTGAAAACGATGGATAAAATAAAAAGTGATAGAAAGTGGGATGAAATTCAAGTGTCGTTTTTAAATAAACATCAATACTTTACCAAAACGGCCATCAATAGCAGAGAGGAAAAGAAAAAAGAAAATATTGCTGTTATTTTAGCCAGATTAGAAGAAAACAACTACCTGGACTAGCCTAAAGGGTCTTTGAGCTTTTGGGCTTTGTCGTACTTTTCTTTGCCTTTTTTTCTTTAATGTTATAACTATAACTCAAGCTAAGTACGTGTTTGTTAATCGGTGCTGGAAGATTAATTTTTTGATCGTATTGGTAGCCAAATTGAAATCCATGAGGACCTGAAAAATCTAAACGGGCTCCAATGAAGTATCGAATTTTATTAAATCGACGTCCTAAATCGGAGTAACTGGGATCATAAAAAAACTCAGCACTTAGTATGGGAGAAAACACACTGTTGTTAATGTCATATGATACTTGTGGTTTTATCCGATAGGCTTTATCAAAATCTGACTCATAATCAGCACTGATTCGGTCAAATCCATATTGGTATCTAATGCGCAATCCTGCTGAAAATCGTTTTTTGTCGTAATTAAATTGAGCATTTAAATTGATGCGACTGCTTGCGTTATATTCACCACTAGGTGACTTATCCAAGATATACCGAAAATCTATGGAGGGACGAAACCAATCACAAACTTTGTATTTGAAATTTAATTGTGGAAACATAGTTTCAAACCCATTTTCTCCAATCCGATTTGTCCAATCAAACCCAAAAGACGACCGCTTTGTCAGCGATACTTTAACGCCTTTTTCCGTCCATAATTGAAAAATACTTCCTTGACTAAAAAGACTGGTAATAGAAAAAAACATCCAAATAATAAGGAATCGCTTCATACTTCCTTAAACTTTTTTCTTTATGTTGATTGTTCCTAAATCAACAATCTCATCTTTTCCAGAAATTACAACAGTGTCTATAATGTTCGCTCGTTCAAGTCCAGCGCATGGGAAACAATTTTCATAGACAAAAATAGTGTAGGTGCCCGGTCTTAAATAATTAAACTCATAACTTCCATCGTAACTTGTTTTTATGTCATCGTCAAAATAAGTATCAGCAGTTCCATAAACTATGTAGACATTTTCATTAGCAAGAACTCCACTACCATTCAGTTGTGTTAATAGATCATCGTAGTAAAATGTACCTGTCAACTTACCCTTTATTTTAGCCCTTCCTCCTTGGCCCTCTGTTTTTATACAGCCTGTGAAAAGCACTAGAGCGAACAAAAAAAAGTATTTTTTTGTTAATATTTTCATGTTATTTTTGTTTAGATTATAACAAAAATACGATTTTTTATCATTGACGTCTAATATAGAAATTTCACCGACTTTTTTAGTTAACAAATTTTTAATGTACTTTTAGCAAGAAATCTAGTTGAATTATGATAAAATCGATTTACTTATTTTGTTTCATTTCTGTTTCATTTTCCTTATTCGGACAGGTGAAAATCAACGAATACTCTTGCTCAAATATTAGCGGACCAACGGACGCTTATGGCGAAAGTGAAGATTGGATAGAGTTGTTAAATACAACCGCGGGGCCTATTAATTTAACGGGTTGGTATTTGTCCGATAAGGCAATGAACCTTACGAAATGGCTCATTCCAAGTGGTTCTATTCCTGCAAATGGCTTTAAAATGGTGTTTTGTTCCAAAAGAAATTTAGTAAATGGAAATGAGTATCATCCCAACTTTAACCTTTCTCAGACGGAAGGAGATTGGATTATTTTAACTAATCCCTCCTTGGTGGTGGTGGACTCATTCAAAATTGTTCACATGACAAAATCCAATCATTCTGTCGGTCGAACGACCAATGGCGCGGCAACATTTAGTTTGTTTACGACTCCTACGCCCAACGCGAATAATAGCGGTGCAGTTAATTTCTACACGCCAACACCTGTTTTTAGTCTACAGGCAGGTTTTTATCCTGCGGCTCAGTCCATTGCGATTACCTGTCCTGACCCTAGCGCGACCATTCGGTATACCCTAGATGGCTCTGACCCTGTCGTTACTTCTCCAATTTATTCAGCGCCGATACCAATAGCAACCACAAAAGTGATAAGAGCCGCGGCATTTAGTAGCAATTTACCTTCTTTCACCGCGACAAACACTTATTTTATAAATGTGAATCATTCCATACCAGTTGTTTCTGTTTCTGGTCAAGGCGTATATACCTTGCTCCAAGGATCGCAAATTACCCCTGTTGGCTCCTTCGAATTGTTTGAGGAAAACGGCGTTTTTATTGATGAGGGACAAGGAGATTTTAATGAGCATGGGAATGATTCTTGGGGTTATCCTCAAAGAGGATTTGACTTTATTTTGAGAGATGAATTTGGTTATAATGGAGATTTAGAACATGTTATTTTTCCGGAAAAAGCAAGAGATAATTTCCAACGTTTAATCTTAAAGTCTGCCGCAAGTGATAATTATCCATTTGAAAATGGGGCGCATATTCGTGATGCTTTTATTCATGAACTATCTATTAAAGCTGACATGAAATTAGATGAGCGAACGTGGAGACCCTGTGTGATCTATCTGAATGGACAGTATTGGGGCGTTTATGAATTAAGGGAAAAAGTAGACGACGCGGATTATACTGACTTTTACTATAATCAAGATAAATTCAACTTATACTATTTAAAAACTTGGGGAGGCACATGGGAAGACTATGGTGCGCCTAATGCCCTGCCGGATTGGAACAACCTAAAAAATTATATTGCTACTAACAGCATGGCTAACCCAAGCAATTTTAATTATGTCGATAGTTTACTGAATTGGGAATCGCTTTGTGATTATTTTATGATAAACTCCTATGTTGTTAATCAAGATTGGCTGAATTGGAATACCTCTTGGTGGAGAGGACTCGATACAACTGGCGATAAGAAAAAGTGGCGTTATTCGCTTTGGGATATGGATGCTACTTTTGGTCACTATATCAATTATACGGGAATTCCAGATCCAAGCGCCAATGCAGACCCATGTAATGCCGAAAACTTGCCGAATCCCGGAGGCCAAGGACACACCGACATACTTCAAAAGCTTATTCTCGAAAATCCAGCAGTAGAACAATATTATATTACACGTTACATTGATTTGATAAACACCAATTTTTCTTGCGATACCATGATTCTGCTTCTCGATAGTATGGTCAATGAAATCGCCCCTGAAATGACGGCACATTGTGCCAAATGGGGTGGGACATACGCCGGATGGCAGGCAAATGTACAAACATTGCGAGATTTTATCAATGCACGATGTCTTGCATTGGCGCAAGGATTAATTGATTGTTATCAATTAAGTGGACCTTTTCCAGTCACTTTTAACGTTACGCCTGTAAACGCAGGAAAAATTAAAGTTAACTCGATTTGGCCACAGGCTTATCCGTGGTCTACTACGTATTTTGGAGGAATAAACACCAATATTATTGCTCAGGCTAATCCGGGGTATATATTTAGTAATTGGACTTATGTTACAGGGCCTCTTCTTTTTCCAATCGCACAAGACACAAATGGCGTGAACATTACTGGCCCCGAAACTATCGTGGCTGTATTTGTAGCGGATAATCCTGATTTGGATGGCGATGGTTGTTTGAATGTGGATGAAATTGCAGCAGGTACAAATCCTAATAATCCCGACACTGACGGCGATGGTGAAAACGATTGTGCAGAAATAGGGGCTAATCCTTTGACGCCTTTGGATACGGATGGCGATGGAATTATTGATGCCTTAGATTCTTCTGTTGCCGATACAGATGGCGACGGGGTCAACGATGAAACTGACCCAGCGAATAATGACCCCTGTATTCCAAATCTTACAGCGCCAAACTGTGATTCTGATGGTGATGGATTAACCTACAGCCAAGAGACAGCAGAAGGAACAAATCCGTCTAACCCTGATACTGATGGAGACGGTATATCGGATGGCGCTGAAGCAGCAAATGGGTCAAACCCTTTAGACCCTTGCGATCCAGACGATTCATTACCGCTTTGCCAAATAGATACAGACGCTGATGGTTTAACCGATGCTTATGAAGGCGTTTTAGGAACCGATCCTACCAATCCAGATTCAGATGGCGATGGGTATAGTGATGGACAAGAAGTTACCAATGGTTCTGACCCATTAGATCCCTGCGATCCAGACGACACCTCCCCTAAGTGTGCAACAGGTATTCATATTCCTACAGCATTCTCCCCCAATGGCATTGGAAATGAGGCAAATAATGGCTATTCTATCATTGTTGGGTATGACATTGCGTCATTTACATTCAATGTGTATGATCGATGGGGTAATTCGATGTATCAATCCAGTGCTAGAAATTTCGTTTGGGACGGAACTTATAAAGGATCAAATTGCAATGCGGGCGTTTATGCGTATATAATTGATGTTATTTATATGGATGGTAAGAAAGAAACCCTTTCTGGAAATATCACGCTAATTCGTTAAGATGCCCAAGTTCTTTTTAGGATTTTTATTTACAATAATAAGCAGTCATCTTGTTGCTCAAGATTACCATTTTTCCCAATTTGACAAAGTTTTGATGGTACTAAATCCCGCTACTGTCGGAAATTTTGAAGGCTTCGAACGGCTTAGTATTCAAAATAGAAACCAATGGATCGGTGCCGGTACACAATTTACTACCACCATGGCTTCTGCCGAACTTACCTTTGGTAAAACAGCAAGAAAAACCGATCCGTTTGTTGGGTTAGGGATCTTATTCCTAAACGATGTGGGCGGCGACTCCAAATTCGGAATGACTGCAGGTGGTATCTCATTAAGTGGTAATCTACCCCTTTCAAAATCACACCGTTTATCCGCAGGAATTCAAACGTCCTTTAACAATCGATCGGCTGACTTTTCTAATTTATCATTTTATTCTCAATGGAATGGAAGCGAATTTGATCCAAGTATTCCTATTGATGAACCGAACCAGTTGGCATCATTTAGTTATGTTGATGCAGGTTTAGGAATTCATTATTCTTTTGATAAAAAGAGTAATTCCAGCAGTGGGGGGAAACAATTGGCGATTTCCAGCGGTTTCTTTATTCAACACATTAATCAACCCAAATTGCGTTACAATGCCTTAACGCTAGATAGACTCAATGCAAAATATGGCTTGTATGTTTCCTCTAAAATAGGTGTCAATACGGTTGCGGGTATTGAGCTGAAAGTCGCACAATTCTTTCAAGGCAAGCATTATGAAGGATTATATGGGGCTTTTTATTACTTAAAATTAAAACGGGAATCAAAAGCTACTAACTTGAGAAACGAAAAAACAATTAGCGCAGGGTTATATTTTCGTTCTTCTGGCGCCTTGATACCGTCTTGTTATATTGATCTAGGGGCTTGTCAATTTGGAGTTTCATATGATCAAGAGTTAAGTAAGCTATCTCGAGCATATCGCAGTTCCCTAGAATTTTCATTTAGCTACACCCTAACCAAGCGGTCTATATTTGCCGGTAAAAAGTTGTAGCAGATTTAGACTTTATCATTTAAGAAAGAATGCCATTGTTGGCTTTGTTCTTCGTTTAATACGCGTGGCATTTTGTTTTGCCCTCCCTCTTTGCCAAGAAATGACATGTACTTGTAAATCGTGCCGCTTGGTACGATTGTTATTTTTGGATCGTTCAAAGTATATTTCCGTGCCGATTTATAATCATCATTAATTTTGCTGAGCTCTCGGTCAATTTGTTTTATTAGTTTGTTGGCATCACTATTTTTCTGGTCGGATTCGAAATAAAAATGGTGGCACTGCGTAACTAAATCCACTGAAATGGTGAACTCTGGTTCAAATTGTAGTCCTTTTTGTTTGCATTTTTCTAAGGCGGAATGGATATTATCCAAGGATAAATGTTCCCCACAAAGACTTAAGAATTGCTTGATTCGTCCTGTAATAATAATTTCTCTTTCTGAGATATTCGTAAAACGCACTAAGTCTCCTAATAAATACCGCCATAAACCAGCGTTTGTTGAAATAACCAATGCGTAATCAACGCCCAATTTCACTTCACTAATAGTTATAGCAGTATGTTTTGATATTAATTCCCCTTCTTCGTTGAAGTATTCTGAATTGAAAGGGATAAATTCAAAGAAAATATTGCTGTTTACTAATAATTTCATGCCTTTTTTTTCAGGGGAAACTTGGTAAGCAAAATACCCCTCACTTGCTAAATAGGTGTCTAAAAGAAAAACTTTTTTCCCGCATATTTTATTAAATCGCTCTTCATAGGGCCCCATAAACACACCGCCATGAACATACACTTGTAAATTAGGCCATATTTGATGGATGTTCTCCAGTTGATAGCGCTCGATGATCCTTTCAAATAACATTATGCACCAACTTGGTATTCCAGCAATGATACTAATATTCCAGTTAGGTGCTTTTTCAACGATGGCATTTATTTTTTCATTCCAATCTTTGATGGTTGAGATTTTATCGCCAGGCTTTGTTAATGGCTTTACCAATAAGGAAAGGTGTTTTTTTAATATGCCACTTAAATCACCTTCAATATGCCTTCCTGTTTTAATTAATTTAGTAGATCCACCAACGGCAAGCATACTGGACTCGAAAAAAGCGTCTTTTAGGTCCAATTCATGTAAAATTGAGAATTGCATGAGACTCGTCTTTTGAAAGGATCGAATCATCTGTATGGAAACAGGAATTCTTTTACTTGGTGAGCCAGTCGTCCCGGAGGATAAGGCAAAATATTTTACTTTTCCTACCCATGTATTGTCTTTTTCGCCTTCAATTGTTTTATAAAGCCATTTGTCGTAAAATTCTTCGTAATCATTAATGGGTACAATGGATTGGTAATTACTTACAATGTCTGATTGTCCAATTATTTCACTAAAGTTGTGGTAAAATCCAAACTTAGTGTGCTTTGCCATGTCGAGCAAACGTCGCAATACAACCAATTGATTTTTATAGTCAATATGTCGCCGATTAATTCGCTTGTGACTAATAGCGGTTGATTTTTTTAAAAGTCTACCGATTATTTTCATTTCGTTGTTTTTGATGTTTCATTGTAGAACACATAACCCGACAAAAATAATCAAAGAATTAACATAAATTTTCCATATTTTCACCTAAATTTGTAAAAAAAAATAAAGTTATGAAACAAAAGTCTTTTGTTGTTCCTCATGATTTCACACCAGCTGCTGACATCGCTTTACAACACGCAATCGCTTCTGCAAAAGCTACTAACACGGTAATTCAATTATTACACGTTGTAGCGAAAGAAAGTGAGATCAAAGAATCTACTATAAAATTAGATCAAGTAATCGAAAGCAATGTTACTGATGGAGTAGAATTAATTCCTAATATTCGTATAGGAAATATTTTTGATGACATAAGGGACTTTGCTTCCGAACATCAGGCAGAGCTAATTTTTATGGGAACTCATGGTGCACATGGTTGGCAACATGTTGTGGGTAGTAACGCGTTAAAAGTAGTTACTGATTCACACGTTCCTTTTATTATAGTGCAAGAAAAAGCAGTTAAAAGCACTGGTTATGACACAATTGTTGTACCAATGGATTTACATAAAGAAACCAAACAAAAGCTTTCGATTGTCGCTAATCTTGCGAAATATTTCAATTCAAAGGTTCATGTGGTAACACCTATAGAAACAGATTCCTATTTAAAGCATCAATTAGAAACCAATATATTGTATGCTGAACGATATTTTGCGCAAAGAGAAATTGAAATGTTTACTGCTCTTTTGCCAAGCAGCGGTTTTGACAAAGAGGTTGTTAAACATGCGGTAAGTGTGGGTGCTGACCTAATTGCCATTATGAATATGAATCGCAACAGCCTTTTAAATGTTATTACTACCAATCATGAGCAATACATGATTACTAATGAAGCACTTATTCCAACCTTACTTGTAAATCCAGTAGAAGCAAAGAGTGTTCATGGCAATTGGTACAGCCAAGGGATTTCGTTCTAATTAAACGTGTCTAAACTAGTTTTCTTATCTGATTTTGTCTTACAAGAGCAAGACGCCTCTCACGATATAGCTCGGGTTTTAGCGGCTGTAGAAATCGCTTCAAAAATAGTTTCTCATGATATCCGTCAGGCCGGATTAGTAGACCATATTCTTGGTGCTCAAGGACTTGATAACATCCAAGGGGAGGCTCAGCAAAAATTGGATTTGGTAGCTGACGATGCTTTCATTGACGCTTTTCAGAATTGTGGTGCCGTATGTGGTATCGCTTCAGAAGAGAACGAGGACTTTGTTGCTTTTACATCTGATGAAGCAAAAAATGCGGATCTAATTGTTTTATTTGACCCCTTAGATGGCTCTAGTAATATTGACGTAAACGTTTCCATAGGAACCATCTTTTCAATATACAGAAGGATTTCTCCAAAAGGAACGCCTGTCACCTTGGAAGATATGTTGCAGCCCGGAACCGAACAGGTTGCTGCTGGCTATGTTTTATACGGGTCTTCCACTATGTTGATCTATGCTGCGGCAAAAGGGGTGAACGGTTTTACGCTAGATCCTCAATCCAATCAATTTTGTTTATCACATCCTAATTTATTGATGCCTTCCGTTGGCCGTATGTATGCCATGAACGAAGGGAATATTAATGCTTGTGATCCCAAACTTAAATCTTACTTAGCCTATTGTCAAAGCGACGAAAATGATTTCAACGCTCCTTATTCAGGGCGATATATTGGATCTTTAGTGGCGGACTTTCATCGTAATTTGATTAAAGGAGGAATTTATATTTACCCTGCTGTTCTAGCGCATCCTGCCGGAAGATTACGCTTGTTGTACGAGTGCAATCCCTTGGCTTTTATTGCTGAAAAATCAGGTGGGCTCGCCACAACTGGACAGGAAAGAATCTTAGCATTAAAACCGACCTCCCTTCATCAACGGGTTCCTTATTTTGTCGGGTCGAAAAACATGGTGGAGAAAGCGATGAGTCTGCTTCAATAATAGTTTTTTTCAAAGAATAAATCGAATTCGCTCTTGTTTTGAATTTGATATGATTTTGTAGGCTACTTATGCTTGTTCATTTCTATAGAATAGGTAATTTCGCGCCCACGAATGGAGCGGAAACAATTCCTGGATTTATTTAAATCACATCTTCCTATCGAACAAACTGCGCAAGCCTTGTTTCGAGCAGAAGCACGCGTCCATTGGTCTGGAAATGTGGGTTCATCAAAAAGTATTTGCGCCTCATCGGTCGCTGATCAAGTGCCGGGACACCATATTTTTATCTTAGGTGATAAAGAACAAGCAGCTTATTTTTTGAATGATTTACAAGGTCTATATCCTCAAGATAAACGCATTCTTTTTTTTCCTGCATCGTATCGGGTTCCTTATCAATTGGAGGATACAGACAATGCCAATGTAGTAGCAAGATCGGAAGTTTTAGCTAGAATCGCAAATGGAAGTAATACCTGGGTAATCACCTATCCTGAAGCGCTTTTCGAAAAGGTTCCTTCTCAAAAAATACTCGTTGAAAATACCTTCCGACTGGATGTTGGAAAATCATATTCAATCGATTTTATAAATGAATTACTGCTTGAATACCAATTCGAGCGACTTGATTTTGTTTATGAGCCTGGCCAGTTTGCCATTCGTGGAGGAATCATCGATGTTTTTTCTTATGCCAATGATTTCCCTTTTCGTATAGAATTTTTTGGCGATGAGGTGGAGTCTATTCGTACTTTTGATGCCGCAAATCAATTGTCGCTTTCAAGTCATAAATTTCTTTCAATCCTACCCAATATTCAGGGTCAAATGTCGCTAAATGGTGTCGCGTCTATCTTTTCTTTCATTGGTGAAAATTCAACGGTATGGCTAAGTTCATTTGAACGCATTGAGTCTGCACTGCATAAAGAGTTTGAAAAAGCGAAAGAAATTTTTAATAAACTAACGATTAGCAGGCCCGAATCTTCGCCTGAAGCACTTTTTTTATCTCCGAATGAATTTTTGAAAAATGTATCGAAGATCCCTATCCTTGAATTTGGTCCGGATTATCATTTTCCATCTTCTGATAAATTTATTTTTAATTTCATCCCTCAGCCTAGCTTTAATAAGAATTTTGATTTGTTGTCAGCGGATCTAATTCAGAAGCAAAGCGAAACGTTCCAAAACATAATTTTTTCCAATCAGCCCAAACAAATTGAACGTCTTTTTCAAATTTTCGAGGATATTGGGGGTGGGGTTTCTTTTGAACCAATGGATTTACCATTACAGGAAGGATTTATTGCGCCGAATTTAAAATTAGTTTGCTATACCGACCATCAGATTTTTGAACGCTACAATCGTTTTCGATTAAAAGAAGGTTTTAGTCAAGCAAAACAAGCCTTGACATTGAAGGAAATTTACAATCTTCAAAAAGGAGACTATGTTACGCATATTGACCATGGTGTCGGCCAGTTTTCGGGATTAGAAACGATTGATGTTAACGGAAAACCGCAAGAAGCGATTCGACTCCTCTATAAAGATGGGGATGTTTTGTATGTTGGCATCCATTCCTTGCACCGCATTTCTAAGTTTACGGGAAAGGATGGCTCTGTTCCTAAAATGAATAAATTAGGAACCCAAACTTGGACGACCTTAAAAAATAAAACGAAAAAGAAAATTAAGGAGTTGGCCTTTGATTTAATACAGCTATATGCCAAACGAAAATCGCAACCCGGTTTTGCATTCGCTCCTGATAATTACCTTCAAAATGAATTGATTGCTTCGTTTATGTACGAAGATACTCCAGATCAAAATAAAGCAACGTTGGATGTCATGAAAGACATGGAATCCGATACGCCGATGGACCGTTTGGTTTGCGGTGATGTTGGTTTCGGGAAAACGGAAGTGGCTATTCGAGCGGCATTTAAAGCGGTATGTGATAGTAAACAAGTCGCGATCTTAGTCCCAACGACCATTTTGTCCATGCAGCATTATCGTACTTTTAAGGAACGCTTAAAAGATTTTCCCTGTAAAATTGATTTTATCAACCGATTTAAATCGGCAAAAGACACCACCGAAACATTAAAGAAATTGGCCAGTGGTCAAATTGACATTCTCATTGGCACCCATGCCTTGGTGGCTGAAAAGGTGAAGTTCAAAGACTTGGGACTGATGATTATTGATGAAGAACAAAAATTTGGTGTTTCAGTAAAAGATAAATTAAAAACCATTCGAACGACGGTTGATACCCTTACGCTAACGGCGACGCCGATTCCAAGAACCCTGCAATTTTCCTTAATGGGCGCCCGCGATTTGAGTATAATCAATACTCCACCACCGAATAGGCAGCCTGTACTAACGGAAGTGATATCTTTTAATGAAGAAATTCTACGAGACGCTATTGCTTACGAAGTAACGCGCGGGGGACAGGTATTTTTTGTCAATAACCGTCTTTCGAATATGAAGGAAATTTCTGGGATGATTCAACGACTTTGTCCAGGAGTTCGCATCGCAATTGGCCACGGACAAATGGATGGCACTCAATTGGAGAAGGTGATGATGGACTTTATTGATGGTAAATACGATGTGCTTCTTGCCACCACGATTATTGAATCCGGCATTGATATTTCAAATGCCAATACCATCATTATCAATGATGCCAATCAATTTGGTTTAAGCGATTTGCACCAACTTCGTGGAAGGGTAGGTCGTTCAAATAAAAAGGGTTTTTGCTACCTTATTGCTCCCAAATTTAGTTTACTTACCTCAGAAGCCAGGAAAAGACTAGAAGCATTAGTGCAATTTTCTGATCTAGGTTCAGGCTTCAATATCGCCATGAAAGACTTAGACATTCGAGGCGCAGGGAATATGTTAGGGGGCGAACAAAGTGGGTTTATCTCGGAAATTGGTTTTGAAATGTATCAAAAGATCTTGAATGAAGCCATGCAAGAGTTAAAAGAAAGCGAGTTCAAAGAAATGTTTGACGACCGTAACACCGATACATTCGGGAATTTTGTCCAAGATTGCATCTTTGAAACCGATATGGAAGTTCGTATTCCAGATGATTACGTCAATAATGTTGCTGAGCGCTTGAGTTTATACCAAGCCCTTGATAATTTAAAAGACAAAGCAGCTTTAGAAGCATTCTCCACACAATTAGTGGATCGATTCGGTCCTTTGCCAATAGCGGTTAAAGAACTTTTATTCTCCTTCGAATTACGTTGGTTGGCAGAGGAGTTAGGCATGGAACGCCTGGTTATCAAAAGCGAAAAATTGGTAGGGTATTTTATATCAAATCCCCAATCGCCATTCTACGAAACCGAAACCTTTACCTTGTTACTCAACAAAATCATGAGCATAGGCAAAGAATACCGCCTCGTTCAAAATAATGATAAACTTAGATTGGTTATTGAGCCAGTTCGCCACATCAAAGATGCTTTTGAGAAAATGACGGGATTGAAGTAGGGTGCTTCTCTCGATACAACCCCAGCAAGCTGCGGCCACTCGATAAGCTACTTACGATACACTTTCAAGAGCTCATCGAGCGTAGTCGAGATGCGCTCAGCCCATTAGGCTATTTTAGCAGTTACTTCTTTCAATAGCAGTTCCACAGTACTTTTATCCATCTTAGAAAAGGCAAACCACTTTTTTCCTAAATCTTTTAGCGATGCTCCGAGGTGATAAACATCTTTTTGGTCAATGATTAAAAACCGATCATGACTTTGTGAAAAGTTTACCATTTTGAAATCCCCAAATTGCTCATTGGCTTTTTTTAAGTCTAACATAACCTGTTTACCGCAATATTTGGTAAATATTGAAACCTTAACATTTTCACACTTTTTTGAAAGATGAGTAAATGTAGTTTCGTCAATATAACTATCAATTAATATGATGTCGGTTTTCGCGGAACGGATAATTCTTGAAGTTAACTCATATGCATTGAATACTTGGCCATCAAAGAATATACCTTGTGTTGGAATGAGTTGTGATTGAATGTGAAAATCTATTTGATCTACCTTTTTACTTAGATTCTCAAGATTGTCTTCAATTCTATTCATCCTTTGGTTTAGACTATATCCTTTAAGAAGATAGTCCCTCAAGATTTGAGTTGCCCAAATGCGAAATTGTGTACCTTGTTTGGATTTGATTCGATAACCAACAGAAATGATAACATCTAAATTATAGTATTCAATATCTCTTTCAATTTTTCTATTGCCTTCAAGTTGAACTGTCGCAAATTTTGCGACAGTTCCTTTTTCGTTGAGCTCTCCCTCCAAAAACACATTGTTTATATGTTTTCCAATAGTTTTAACATCCCGGCCAAATAATAGTACTAACTGATTTCTATTGAGCCACACCGTATCATATTCAAGCCGAACCTCAATGTGTTCTACAGGGTCATTTTGGCTGTATAAAATAATTTCATTTTTCATGCTTTAATTTATCTTTAAGATAATGAAAAATTAATTATCAACCAACCATATGATTATTGATATTGTAAATTATTCTTTGGTTATTCCTCAGCTGTGTCCACTCGATAAGCATTTTGGAAGCTAGCCGAGTGCTGACCTCGATCTATTGTGTCTCTCGACTCCGCTCGATCCACTTTCAAGAGCTCATCGAGCGGAGTCGAGATGCGCTCGGTAAGCGGCCTTGTTTATTACTCCATCTCCATTACTCGTTCTACAGTACCATCTTCGTAAATGAAAAGCATGACTGTGTTTTTTCTGCGCTGAATAATTTTTCCGTTGAGGTCGGTGATTTTTACCAGTATTTTCGTGGGATTACCCAAGTCATGGATTCCTGTGAAATTTAAGGTTAAATTTAATGTAATAACGCTATCGCAACCATTGGCGGCAGGAACTGTTTGGGTGTAGGTACCACTTTGGGTGTAGGTTTGTCCGTTCAGTGTGTAGGAATCAAGTGCGGTTTGGTTCTGGGTATTTGCCGCATTTTCTAGCACAGTTACCATAACTGTATCTGACCCCGAACAACCTAATGAATCTGTTCCACTAACGGTGTATGTCGCTGTTTGTGTTGGGGAAAATGACGCGCCATCCACTACATTATTGTTCCACTGATAGGCGCTACTGCCGCTCCCGTTAAGGGTAACTTGGTCGCCAATGCAAATGTTTTGGTCTGCACCGGCTGAAATTGCTTGAGAACCTAGTTGTGCTTGGTAAAGGTCTTGAATTTCACATTGCGTTAAAGTTCTGTTCCAGATGCCGATGTCGTCGAGGGAGCCATTTAAATATTGCATTAGTATATTCGGATAGGAATTAAAAAACGCACCTAATAAAATATTTCTTTGCTGAGTAAATGGACTGGAAACACCGGTAATATCGATGTCTGTATCAATCAAGCCGCCATCTAAATACATCTTTAAGTCGTTATTATAATTCCTTACCATAGAAATCATATGCCATTGATTTATAGATAACCAAGGGTGCATATTTTTTGTGTCAAAAGGATCGGATAAATTCCCCCTAATATGATTACTGATGTTGTTATTTGAATAAAAAACTAATTCGCCAAAATCTATTTTGATTCAATCCATCACCATCTCCTTGACCGATAAATGCTTGAGTTGAACCTAAACTGATTAAATTAAACCAAATATTTACAGAATATGAACTATTCAAAAAAAATGAGAATGAAGGATTATCAATAATTTCAATATTATCATTCATCCCATCAAATGAATACGCCATATTTGAATTCCCAAAACGATCACTTGTCAATGTCGCCCCATTCACCGTTCCATTGTTTCCATTCCCGCTTTCATCATTCGCATTGCCGTTAAAAGGCCACCAACCAACTAGGCCGTTGGCAGGAACATAGTTAGGAATTTGAGCGAAGACACTGAGTGAAAAAAGGGAGAGTAAAGAGAATAGTATTTGTTTTTTCATGATTTTGTTGGTTTTTTATCAAATATACGATAAGTTATGTATATACATAAATTGTAAGCGTAAAAAATAAGGCAACTTGCTTGCATGGTTGAAAATACGGACGAAGCGTTACTCAAACTGGTAGGTAGTAGAATAAAGTCCTTTCGAAAGGATAGAAAACTTTCTTTGCGCGATTTAGCCTACAAGATTGGAATGGAGCCCTCTAATCTATCTGTTATTGAAAATGGAAAATCAAACCCGCAACTCTTAACGTATGCGCGTATCTCAGCTACCCTTGGCGTTCAATTAAGGGATCTCTTCGATATTGAATTTGATTTTCAACTATTTATTGAACAAGCAACAACCTACACTCCAAGAAAACATAGTTAAAATTGGTAAAGTTGCGCTTTTCTTCATCTATCGTGTCTCTCGACTCCGCTCGATCCACTTTCAAGAACTCATCGATTCCGACTAGGCGGATCGAGATGCGCTCGGTAAGCAGCGGACGAGGCTAGATTCCAAAATACCTTGTTTTAGGTATTGTTGATTTTAGGATAGCGACGTTCCTTTGCAGTCAGTAAAATATATTACTGGTCTTGAAAAAATAATTGTTAATGAAACCCCTTTTTCTTATACTATTCGCAATTTTCATCGCCTTTTCGACAGCCTTTTCACAAAAAAATGACTCAATAAAAATTATAATTCTTAAAGAAATTCCAATACTGGAAAATAAATGGCTGGGAGAAATTGAACGCATGCCCGACATAAAAGAGAATGTTATTTATGCAGGAAAAAAAACGGAAGTTATACAATTGGATAAAATCAATGCAGACTTAAGTACCAATAATACCCGTCAAGTATTTGCAAAAGTTCCCGGCATGAGTATTTGGGAAAATGATGGTTCAGGTATACAAGCCGGTGTGGCGGCAAGAGGGTTGAGTCCAAACCGTTCCTGGGAATTTAATGTTAGGCAAAATGGTTATGACATTAGTTCAGAGGCCTTTGGCTATCCAGAATCCTATTATACACCGCCAATGGAAGCCTTGAAAAAAATTGAAGTGGTAAGGGGAGCAGCATCGCTGCAATTCGGACCGCAATTTGGAGGGCTTATCAATTACCAACTTAAAAAAGGAAATCCAAACAAACCAATATCCTTTGAAACGCAACAAACCGTTGGTTCCTATGGTTTGTTGAACACCTACAATGCTTTAGGAGGCACTTATAAAAAGTTTTCTTATTATGGATTCCTCCATCATCGCAGCTCCGAAGGTTGGCGAAATAATAGTCGTTATGTTATTTACACGGGCTATTTTTCAGCAAACTATCAACTAACAAAAAAAATAAAAATAGAAGGTGAGTACACCAAAATGAATTACCAAAGTCAGCAGCCGGGTGGACTTACTGATGCTGACTATGCTGAAAATAATCGGCAATCATTTAGAGAAAGAAATTGGTTCAGTGCACCGTTTAATGTCGCATCGCTCACAATTATTTATAATATTTCTGCTTCAGTGAATTTCCAAATCAAATCATTTGCCACGATTGCTGAACGAAATAGTGTTGGTTTCACTAAATCCATTACCACAAAAGACAGCATCAATCCTACCACTCTTGATTACAATGCAAGGCAAGTGGATCGAGACAATTATAAAAACTACGGGACGGAGGCACGTGTAGCGGTCAAATATAATCTCCTTGGGAAAGCAGCTTTTTTTGCGGGAGGAATTAGAGCATACAGCGGAAATACTAAAAGAAATCAACTTGGTATAGGAACTACCGGTAGTGATTTTGATTTAACGCTCACTAATCCACAATACGGCAGGTCATTAGAATTTGGAACTACCAATTATGCGCTTTTTGCTGAAAATATTTTTCAAATCGGAAAACGCTGGAAGATAGTCCCTGGCATTCGTTTAGAGTACATTGAAAATAAAATGGAGGGCTACATCAATACTACACAGGCGGGTGTTCTAAATCCGGAAAAAAGAGTGCGTAAGTTTTTGCTATATGGAATCGGAAGTGAATGGATGATGTCTGAAAAGACAAACTTCTATGCGAACTATTCTCTTGCTTATCGACCGGTTACCTTTTCAGAGCTTACTCCTTCAGCAACCACTGAAATAATTGATCCAAATTTAAAAGACGCAAGTGGTTTCAATGCTGATTTTGGTTATAGAGGAATTGTAAAAAAATATTTGAGTTTTGATGTGGGAGTATTTTACCTGCATTACGATAACCGCATCGGGACACTTACTGAAAACGGCGCGCCATTTAAAACAAATATTGGTACTTCCGTAAGCAAGGGGATTGAATCTTACATTGAAATAAATCCGATTAAAATTTTCACCGAAAGCGTCAAATTTGGAAGTGTTAGTTTATTTGCTTCTAACTCTTTCATTGATGCAAAATATGTTGAATGGAATAATCCGCTCATTAGTAACGACCCAACTAAATCTATTGAAGATAAGCGAGTGGAAAATGCGCCAAGGCAAATTCACCGTTTTGGAGCAACGTATTATCTGAAAGGATTTTCTGCAACTTTTCAATTAAGTAGTGTGGGAGATGTGTTCACTGATGCAGCAAATACGGAAGCACCAAACGCGACCGGTACTATCGGAAAACTTTCCGCTTATAAGGTGATGGACGCTTCGTTCACGTATAAATTTAAAGAATATTATAATTTAAAAGCAGGTGTGAATAACCTGGCAGATGTAAAATATGCCACTCGCAGAGCAGGGGGATATCCAGGCCCGGGAATTATGCCAGGAAACGGTAGAACTATTTTTGTGAGTTTCGGTTTTTCATTTTAAAGGGTAATAAGCTTTATGTCAGCTTATCCCAAATTATCGTGTCTCTCGACTCCGCTCGACCCACTTCAAAGAGCACATCGAGCGGAGTCGAGATGCGCTCGATAAATCTTACCTGAGCTAGCCGAGTGTTCCGACCGAAGGAAGGGATGTATCGAGGCTAGCAGTTAATTTCTATTCCTTTTCAACTTTACTTTGAATAGTCCAACCAATAACAGCCGCTCTTTGTTTGGCAGCATCGGCTTTTTCTCCGATAAATAGGGTGTCAATGGTTTCGTTGAAATATTTTAACCAAGTACTAAAATGTGCTTCTTTTAAAGGCATGTGAAGGTGTTTTTCGACTACATTGGTCGTGTATCCTGGTTCGTCAAGCAGAGCAAAGCACCAAAAACGAATCATTTGTGGCAAGTGTTTTTCCCAATCTATGTTAGCGAAAAAAGGGGATAGGCTAGGGTCTTGAGCTACTTTGCTATAAAACAAGGTGATTAATTCTTCAATATCGGCCTTCGTTTGGATATCTTTCATGGATTAAAAATAAGCACGAATTTCCATGTTTCCACTATGAATCGTTCTACTTGCTTCCGACTTTCTACCAAGATATTGAATCGTCAACTGTAAATTTTTTGATATGGTGCGCTGGTAACTCAAGTTCCAAGTGTAATTAACTCCTGGCCTCAACGATTCTAACATTTCAAATCCAACAGCAGTGTTCGAATTGCCAACATAGGTCATCGATATGGCTTTAAGAGAACCTTGCAAACTGCCTTTTTCAGTTTGATTGTATTTAAATCCTACGCCTATTTCTTTTAACAAACAGCTTTCTGTCCCTAAAACAGGATTGTTTTTTTTGTTCACCATCCTCCCTTCTAAACTTAATCGGTAATTGGTAGAGGGTTGGTAAATAAAACTTGGTTGCAGCGATTGGTAGCTAATATCGTAATTCCTGCCTGTTGTATAATCTGCTAAGGCATATTTCATTCCTGTTTGCGCCTTTAGTTCAATGGAAAAAATAGGAAGAACGTTCCATCGGGTAAATAATTCATGATACCGATTTCTTTTTGAATCAAATCCGGAGGCAAGTAAGCTCTTGTTTTTATTGTCCTGATAGGTATACTCAGCATTAATTACGTTGGAGGTTCGATTAAAGTAGAGGGAGTTTCGAATTAAGGAGCCGGTACTTATTAAATTTATTTCTTCTATGGTATTCGCAAAGGGATTAAAAAACGTCGTTGGATCAAATAAACTAGTTTTTCGATTAATGCGAATCCTAGTTTGATTTGAAAACTTTGAAAGCAAGCCTAAAACGCCTTTTTTCTTTCCCCAGATTCGATCTGGCCTCCAAAACACACCTTGGTTCAGTTCGTTGGAATAGGTCTTGACATATTCGTTGCTGGGGGTGAAAATACGGACGTAACTCGCTTGATCGATATATTGTGCCACTTCGAATTCGTTGAGGTCTTTTACGCCATCTCCGTTATAATCTATCCAGGTATAGACGCCTTGTCCATCGTTGACTTTTATATAAATAAAGGTCCTTTTTTGCTCTAAGCCTGACCCGATTTCATAAAACGTGCTCCAATTCAATGCGTTTTTGAACCATCTTGCTTCATATTCAATTCGCCCGATCAACGAGTTTTCAGGTGTTTGGTTGATTAAGGTGCTATCCGAAATACGCAAGGATCGGTATCCGCCAATGAGGGTTAGTGCTTGGTCTTTTAATTTTTTTAGGGAAACTTGTCCCCCAATAGTTGTCGCTTTGGCTACTGGCCTTAATCGAAGACTATCGGCAAGTTGGTCATAGCGTTCTCGGTAATAAAATTTTACGTACGTTTTTGATGTATCGGCACTTGATACATAGGCTTCATAATCAAAAAATTGATAGCTGTTCTTAGTTATTTGTTGGGTGGTATCCCGAAAGGTGTTTTTTTCAAAATCATCTTTGAAGCCTATTTTTATGGAACCAATTTTTTTATTGATGTCTACACGATGCCGTAAAAATTGATTGACTCCGGTACTATTTGACGCCAAATAACTCCCATTCCAATTAGCTGACCAACCCTTTTGTTTCCATACACCGTCTGAATAAGCTCTGTTTCCTAGGTAATTCGATCCAATGGCATAGCTTTGGCCAGCTAAGTTTATAAAGCCGTATGATTTTTGTTTTATTTTCGAGCTAATAATTCCAAAAAGCTGCTGCCCCTGAAACCCTTTGTTGCGGGTGTTCCAATCACGATCAAATTCAACGCTTCGATATTGTTCTATAGGCAAGAAATTGGCGTGCAAATACTCAAATTCCACTTTGTTTTCAATTTCCCAGCCTTTACTGCTGTCGCCCAAATTACTCGAGTGAATGATCTTTGTTCGTTCCGCTAATCCATTGTCATCCTGGTTATCAATGGATGAAAATGTATTAAGGTCATTGGTTGACAGCGCTATTTCACTCTCTATTTTTATCTTTTTACTGAGTCGATATTGAAATCCGGTACTAAACAATTGTTTTTGTTTTGGTGTGATTATCAATCGAGCCGCTTGATAATCGCCTTGTGGCACCCCACCAATTGGCTCTATCCAACGGTAAACTTTTCCAAGCGCATTATAGTTGTTAAGTACATAATCCCCTTTATTGGATCCCATGTATTGAAAAACAGCCCGGTATTTGGCAGAATCTGGGTTGACACTAAATACTAAAACAGAATCATATCCTAGAGAATCAATCATTTTATACAAAACTTGATTGTCAAAATAACCAATCGAATCGACACTTGAAATTTGTGCTAATTCAAGTTGGTCGCCAATGCCACTTAGAAAAAACTTTTGACTGGGACTTAAATTCTGCTGGAGTGTTTGGTTTTTCGCGTCTTGTTCCGAATAGGCATTTAGCCAAAAATCAAGTTTTTTTCCTTGATACATGGTGGAGCTCTGTATCAATGATCGCGCATAGTTTTGGTCGGAATATTGGAATTCAACGACAATGCGCACATCTTTGGTGATAAGATTACGCGCTGTAAAGACAATTTCCGAGGTGTTGTAATCGATGACATAATCAAATTCCTGCCCGCGGCTTAGTAATCGTCCATCTATATAAACGCGTTCGGTTCCTGCCAATACTAAGATAAATGGTTCGTTTTCGTTACCGCGAAGTCGGTAAGGTCCTTGGTTACTTTCTATCCCTGCGATTATTTGCCGATTGAATTTTCCTTTTGATAGTGCAGCGCTTGCTTGAGTTTGCCAGGAGGCACTGTCCTTTAATTGCCATTTATTTTCTATAGTTAATCCCTGCGCTCTTTTTTTATAGGTCATAAAATAGCCAGTAGGTTTTCCCAGCCAAAAATCTCCAACGGTTAGTTTGAATTTGTCATTAAAGACCTGAATAAAAACTTGGTCAAACTCTTGTAGTTTATTTGTGTTCCCATCTGGCTGAATTGGAATATTTGCATCAGAAACAGCTGCAAGTATTTTTAAGTTTGGGGAAAGATTTCCTGATAATTCAAGATTTAATGCCGAATTAATTCCCAAATCCTGCTTGTTTCCAAAGCTGACACCCCTTGAAATACTTCCGTTTTTCGACAACTCCTGCCCACCAAAGACATCATTAACGGAATAGGAATTAATAATTCTATAGTTATCTCTTTCGTCTACGCCTTTTTTTGTGAGAAGCGTGGAATCATAGCTTTTGTATTTCAGAGACAAATCAAAGGGAAGTACCCGGTATATTAATTTAAGAGAGTCTACTTTCACATTGGTCAAAAGTTGAAACGTAGCACTTGCATAATCTAAGGAATAATCGTTTTTCGACAAGGTGTCTCCATTATTAAGCACAAAAAATGAGTTGGGGTAGATGCTTAAGGAGTCTATTTTTATTTTATTCGGAGATGGCTTAATATAGAACGTCCTCAAGTTTCCTGTTTGAGCATTCAAAAGGTTTGCGGCTAAAATAAAAAAGAAGAGAATCGGTCTCATGCTCATTTCTAGGCGAAGATAGTGGATATCAACAAAACGTTAACTAGTTATTTTGATTGCTATAATTCTATTAAATCAGATATATCTTTCTTATTTTTATCCAAACTTAATTGTCGAAATTATGAAACAGGTATTATTACTTTCCTTTTATTTTCTGTCATTCTTTATCAATGCTCAGCTAACACCTTCTTTATGGCAAATTAATGACACGAAAATCACTACATGGTTTTACCATTTCGGTGATGAGTTTACAGGTCAGGATGTTGACGCCAACAAGTGGTATGATAATTATCCTTGGGGAGGATTATCTATCAAGGATGGCATATATGCCGTTCCGGAAAACGCAAGGCTAGAAGGTGGAAAAGCCATTTTGAAAGTGGATACAGTATCTTCCTATCGAACATTTCCAGATTGGATGTTGGAGGAGGAGCTAAAAAAAAACAATCCTTTAATTGTGAATAAGAGTGTAAAATTAAAGTATGCAACCGCTGTTTTATGGAGTAAACAACAATTTAAATACGGTTATTTTGAATGCCGTTGTTTTATCCCCGCAGGAAAAGGATTATGGCCAGCATTTTGGCTGTATGGTGGGAAGCCTAATGACGAAATTGATTTTATGGAATCAAAAGGAGAAAAACGAAACGAGTTCCATGTGGATATTCATTGCCCAAATGCATGTGATAAAATTAAAGTGCCTCCATTTAACTATACGAAACCATGGGGAAAATGGATGAAAACAAAAAATTCGTTAGTCGGCGAGTGGGCTGTTTTTTCAGGAATTTGGCAGCCCGGACAAGTTACTTTTTTCATGAATGGCAGACCTGTCGCGAAATACATGGGTGATTTTTCAGCCGAAATGAACATGATTGCAAATCTTTCCGTAGCGGTTGATGGTGGGCCGTTTTCACCAGGCCCTGATTCAAAAACAGTTTTTCCAAGCGAGTTTTTGGTTGATTATATGCGCGTTTGGAAATTGCCAAGTGAGTCTACTCCTCCCTCCACACACAAAGGGAGATTCACCGAAGGGAAGCTAAGTAATAAAACCATTTCCTCTAATGATGAGATTGCAAGAAAGAATAAGCTTCACATGTTCCAACTAGAAGGCACAGAAGGAAACTTCTTAAACAGAAAAAGCAGGAAGAAAGTAGCGAAAGACTTAGTGCAAAGTGAGCAGGGGTTTATTAGTTTGATGCCTGTGAACGATGAAGATTTTCAACTGCATTTTAATGGTATTGAGAATTCAAATGTAAAAGTTGAAATTATAAGCGATCGAAAAGAGATAGTGAAATCATTTGATGTAAAGGGTAAATACCACTTTTTTTCAACGAATGATTTACAACCAGGGGGCTATAAATTAGTAATATCAAACGGAGAGGCGGTTAAAACTGAAATTCTTTTTATGAAGCCTTAACTTTTTTTAGAATTTCCACTTCAAATAATTTCGGCCAAAACTTCCCGGTCATATAGGTTTTCTTGCTGATACTGTTGTAGGCAATTCCATTCATCACTTCCCCATTTCCCTTTCCTTTTGTTGCTAATTCTGTGGCATCAATTATTGCAATAACTTTTCCTTTTTGAGGGTCGATGACAGCAACTAAGTTCTTCGTCCATATATTAGCGTATACGTAGCCGTCAATATATTCTAATTCATTAAGTTTGGTAATAGCCCCTTCGTTGGTATACACTTCTATTGTTTTTTGAACTTCAAAGGTCTTTGGGTCACGGAAGGTTAATCGCTCTGAACCATCAGACATAATTAATGATTTTCCATCATTGCAAATCCCCCACCCTTCGCCTGTGTAAGTATACGTATTTACTTTTGAGAAATCTGATTGATTGTATACAAAACACTTTTGGTTGGTCCAGGTAATTTGAAATACTTGCTTATCCATTATAGTAAGTCCTTCCCCAAAATAGCTAGCGTCTAGTGTTGTTCTGCGTCTAATATTTCCTGTTTGCAAATCAATTTCACCCACCAAGGTACTTCCAGTTTTGTTGGGATCTCCAGTGCTTTCAAAAAAGTCGTTACCGCTAAAAGCAAGTCCTTGCGTGAAACTAGAGTCCAAATGTGGATATTCAGCATTTATTTTCACACTCCATTGCTCTGGGATAATATCAGACAAAATTTGAATGACACGCTCGTCTTGAATTTCTTTCCCTTTCATGTCTTTTGCTACAAGTACTATAGAAACAGTCCCTACGCCTAGTGACCCCGTTGACAAAATATATTGTATTTTTTTTGTGGGATTTTTCCAGCTAGAAACTAAACTGTCTCCTATTCGAAGTTCCAAGGTCTTTATTTTTTCGTTGGATAGGATTGGAATTGTTAATTCTTTTCCATGTGTTATGGTGAGATTTTCTTCAAGCCCAAAATAGCAAACTTTGTTTTCTTCTTCGGTGGGCGTCGCATTGTTTGTAAACAGAAAAAAGGCGATTGTCCCAATGCCGAAAAGAACGAGAACGTATACCGATAGTTTTTTTTTCATGGTTTGAGTAGTTCAAGATTGTTAGCTATTTGCGCGGGATCAATTTGATCATGCGAAGCATTGTAAACCGCCATTTTATTATAAATAATTATTAGTTGGGGAGATTGATGGGGGACTTTTAGTAATTTTTCAATTTCATTAGAGAGACTTCGGAAAGCGATTAAATCCAACAAATACCAATCTGCACGGGGGTCTTCAAAACAACTCTTGGTGTTTTTCAGCACGCTTGAGGAGATATAACAACGCGTTGAATGCTTAAAAATCACTTGTGGTTTATGGCTACTTTTTGCCATTAACTCTAGTAATTCATTTTCAGTAGTGATTTCTTGATATGACATTGTCTACTTAAATTGTTTTAAAAAACGCATATCATTCTCCGAATACAAGCGTAAATCGTTGACCTTGTATTTTAGTTGCGCAATACGTTCAACGCCCATCCCAAATGCATATCCGCTATACACGGTTGAATCAATGCCACTAGCATCTAAAACGGCGGGGTCCACCATTCCACAGCCAAGAATTTCTAACCACCCACTGTATTTACATACATTACAACCCTTTCCTTCACATATTGAACAGGACACATCTACTTCTGCACTTGGCTCTGTAAAGGGAAAGTACGAAGGCCGTAGCCTAATCTGCGCATTTTCACCAAATACGGCTTTTGCAAAGTATACCAGTGTTTGTTTTAAGTCGGCAAAGGAAACATCTTTATCGATGTATAAACCTTCTATTTGATGAAAGAAACAATGGGCACGTGCAGAGATGGCTTCGTTTCTATAGACCCTTCCTGGGGAAATTGTTCTAATCGGTGCTTGGCTGTTTTCCATTACACGAACCTGTACTGAACTCGTGTGTGTCCGAAGCGCCATTTCTCGTTCGCCCTTTTCTATGAAAAAGGTGTCTTGCATATCTCTTGCCGGGTGGTTTTTTGGAAAATTTAGTGCGGAGAAATTATGCCAGTCATCTTCTATTTCGGGCCCTTCTGAAACATCAAATCCAATCCGGTTGAAAACTTCTATGATTTCATTTCGAACAAGTGATAGCGGGTGATGAGACCCTAGTGTGATATCTTCACCTGTTCGGCTTAAGTCTTGATTAATGCTTGTTTTTTTAATTGGAGCAAGCGCTTCTTTTTTGTCATTATAAAAAGCTTCCAATTTCATTCGTACCGCATTAACTTGCTGCCCAAATTCCTTTTTGCTTTCGTTGGAGACATTCTTTAATTCATTAAACAATTCCTTCAACTGCCCTTTCGTCCCAAGGTAACTTATTCTAAATGTTTCAAGTTCATCAGCAGTGCCTATGAGTGGGCTATCAATCTCGAATGCTGAAAGTAATTCGTTAATTTTCTGAATCATTTTTTATCGCTTGTAACTTTTTATTAAGTCAAATTGTTTAACTTAAACAATATCCCGACTACAAAGGTAAAAGGATTTTGAAATATAAAGAATAGAGCACCACTTTTTCAGTAATACACAAGGATTATTTTTTCTGCAAAGGCAACATCTTTTATGTCTTAGCGTAAAGACTTTGATTATTGGAAAATTAATTTTAATTTTGAATGATAATAAATATGATGAAAAAAATACTTTTTGGGATATCGATCCTTTTTATAGTTTTAATTGTTGGGTCTTGTAAGTCAAAAGATCCAGCTATATTGAAGGTTTTTGTGCGATCATCTTCAAACCAATTAATGAATGGAGCAAAAGTCGTTGTTATTGGCGACCAACAATCAAATCCTGCCACCTTAGATTTTGTTGACACGTCTTATACCAACAGTTCTGGATTTACCGTAATTGATATGGATCAATACTTTGATGTTTCTGGCCCTGATAATACGACAGGATATTTTGATATTGTTGTAAAACATAATACAAAAACAGCTGCGGGATATACTAGATGTAGAGTACATACTACCTCTGTAGAGACAATTTATTTACCAAATTAAATTTTTGCAATGAAAAGATTAGCGTTTTTTGGAATCGTAATAATGGGTTTAATCGTTATTGGTTCTTGTGTTAAAAAAGAAGATACAATTGCGAAAATTGAAGTTCGTGATGAAAACAACGATGTGGTCGAACAAGCAATGGTTGTTTTACATGGAACATCTACTTGTAATTGTCCTTCTCAAGTTGCCGTTTGGGATACTGCTTATACCAATGCAGCAGGAATCGCAACATTTAATTACAACGAAATCTATCAATTAGGACAAGCTGGCGTTGCTGTTTTGGATATCAATGCTTACAAAGCAAATCGATTTGGTCAAGGAATCATTAAAATTGAGGCCGAAATGACCAACGAGGAAACAGTTATCATACAGCCTTAAGCACATATTTTTCTTACAGAACGAAAGTTGGCAATATCAAGTAGTGATATAGTCTTGTACTCTAACGTATTTGTGTCTAATTCGTATTCTGTTCCGTCCGGAAAAGTAGTGCTCGTAAACATTGCACTTATTTCATCGCTTGGATTGAGTCTCTGTAAATGATTTATTAAGCGATTCAAGTCTGCTACGTTAATAACAACAGAACTTTGGTACTTGAAATTACCTGTAGTTAGTTGACCAAGTATTACTACATCTTGCTCGCATGAAGCGATCTTTACCTTTGTTATTTCCATGTGATTTTCCATATTGTTTGAATTTATGAAGCAAAGCTAAGGGTGTAGAACGTAATCAATTTACGATGTTTTACAATGTATATATATTTTGAGGGAATCTTTAATTTTTTGGTAAATTTGTAGAATGGAGAATTCTGGAAACATGTCTTTTTTACAGCACCTAGAGGAACTCCGATGGCGTCTGGTTCGCTGTGCCATCGTTATCTTAGTTTTGGCAGTTGTAATTTGGTATTTTCAAGAGGAAATCATGGTCAATTTGTTTTTATCTATGAAGGATAAGGATTTTGTGACCTTTCGTCTCTTATGTCAATACATAGGGGTTTGTGTAGAAGAAATCCCAGTGAAAATGCAAAGCATGACGGTTTCAGGTCAATTTACATATGCTTTAATGATGAGTTTTCTCGGTGGCTTAGTGGTATCCTTTCCTTACGTATTTTATCAAATTTGGAGTTTTATTAAGCCGGGCCTTAAGCAACGAGAAAAAAAAATTGTAAATGGACTTGTATTCTATGTTAGTTTATTATTTTTTTTAGGGATCTTATTTGGTTATTTTATTGTTGCACCATTAAGTGTACAGTTTTTCGGGTCGTATCAAATAAGTAAACAAATCGAAAATAATTTTACGATTGGTTCTTACATGAGCACTATCTTTTCTACGGTTTTTTATTCAGGGTTATTTTTCTTACTCCCTGTGGTTAGCTACCTTCTTACAAAAATTGGATTGATCAATGTCTCTTTTTTAGTTAAATACCGCAAGCATGCCATCGTTGCTATTTTGATTTTAGCAGCGATAATTACACCGCCGGATATCGCCTCGCAAATTATCGTTTCTATACCCATAATTATTTTATACGAAATTGGGATATTAGTTTCTAAAAGGGCAGAAAGACTAGCCAAGAATGAGGCCCAGACGATAAAAGAATGAGGAGGCTGATTTTTTTAATTTGCTTCATTCCCGCATTTTTAATGGCGCAAAAAACAATTGTCTCTGGTAAAGTAGTTGATGAGGCTAGCAAAGAAGGTATCGCCAATGTAAAAATTCAATTTTTTAATTCTAAAATTGGGGTGTTGAGTGATTCAATGGGTAATTATAAGTTGGAGACCTATTATGCCACAGATTCACTGCAATTTTCATTTCCTGGATATGCTACCGTACGTTTCAAAATAAAGCTTGATCAAACTCAGGTTTTAAATGTGAAATTAGCCGTTAAAATAGCCAATTTTGAAGAGATTACGGTTCGTCCACCAGATGAATTACCTTCAACGAGGCTTCATAAAAAAGTAATCGCCCATAAAAAAATCAACAACAAGGAAAAGTTGGATGCATACGAATATGAGGTTTACAATAAAATTCAATTAGACGGGAACAACCTTGGGGATAAATTTAATCAGATTGGGGTGGTTAAAAAACTTGATTTCGTGTTGAATTACATGGACACTTCTGCTGAAGGAAAAACTTTTCTGCCGCTCGTATTAAGTGAATCCGTCTCCGATTTTTATTTCTCTAATAACCCGAAAAATAAAAAGGAAGTGGTAAAAGCAACAAGGGTAACAGGGATAGAAAATCTAAAAATTTCTCAATTTCTTGGTGACATGTATTTAGAAATAAATGTCTACGATAATATTATTGATTTATTCGGAAAATCCTTTATTAGCCCAATAGCTAATTACTCACGTTCGTATTACAAGTATTTTTTAGAAGACTCCACCTATATTGGAATGGATTGGTGCTATAAGTTGCGTTTTATTCCAAAACGAAAAGGGGATTTAGTTTTTGAGGGTGAAATGTGGATTCATGATACCACCTACGCGGTAAAACAAATTAAAGCCAATATAGCAGGTCTCGCTAATTTGAATTACATACAAGATTTTTATTTTGAACAGGAGTTCAATCAAATTGAAAAAGAAGTGTGGATGCTAACCAATGAAAAATTGATAGCAGACGTACGTTTAACCCAAGACACTAAATTAATAGGTTTATATGGGCGTAGATCAAGCTCCCGTAAAAACTTTGTGGTTAATACTAAGCGTTCCCCAGATTTTTATAAATCAGACAACACCGTAGAAATAATGGATGGTGCTACCAATAAAACTAAAGAAGAATGGAGCGAATTAAGGCATTCTACGCTTAACCTTAATGAGAAAGGGATCGAACTAATGATCGACTCTCTTAATAAGGCACCGTTATTTGTTAAATTAAAGAAGCTTACCTATTTCGCTTCAACGGGTTATTTTCCATTGGGAAAAGTAGAATTGGGAAGTGTATTTTCATTGTTAAGTTCTAATCCAGTAGAGAAATATCGCGTTTCGTTGGGACTTAGAACTTCTAATGATTTTTCACGGCGCATTGAACTGGGAGGAACACTGGGGTATGGTTTTCTAGATCAACGTTGGAAATATGGTGCGCTAGTACGCTATAACGTAAGTACTAAGAAACGTGCTTTGTTGATAGGATACTACAATTTTAATATTGAGCAAATTGGTCAATCGCCAACTGCCGTTGCACTCGGTTCTACATTTGCCACCGTTTTCAGTACGGCGCCATTTGATAAATTAACTTTCGTAAAAAAAGTGGGTTTTAACTTTGAAAAGGACGTGAAGAAAGACATTGTCATTTTTACAGGGATGGAGTGGAAACAATTTAATCCCTTGGGAGTTACAAGTTATTTGTCTTATAATCCTAACTTACAAATTGTAGATACCGTAAGCCAAATCAGAACGGCAGAAATTACGGCACGATTTCGCTGGACTAAAGACGAAGAGTTTATTAGCGGTGCTTTTGACAGAACTAGCGTAACCTCAAGTTTTCCCATTCTTTCTATTCAAGCAATTTTTGGCGTGAAAGGTATTTTTGGAAGTCAATATAATTATCAGAAACTTGAATTTCAACTCGAGCACAATACGCAAGTGGGAGTTTTTGGCAGGATGAGGTATGGTGCTACAGCAGGATATATTTTCGGAATGACGGCCTATCCTTTCTTGAAAGTTCATGAAGGCAATCAGTCTTTGTGGCTGCTAACATCCGCATTTAACAAATTAAATTTTGTGGAATTTGTTTCTGATCGCTACGTTTCTGGTTTTATTGAAAACCATTGGGAGGGATTGTTTTTTGATCGCATACCGCTAGTTAATAAGTTGAAGTTGCGCTTGGTTACCACAGGTCGTATCATGTACGGAGCCGTTAGTGAGCGCCACAATCAAGTAATGCTAATGCCTTCTTTTGTGAAGAAATTTGGTAATATTCCTTATTCCGAACTATCCATCGGGATTGAAAATATTTTTAAAGTGGGACGAGTTGATTTGGTTTGGCGAATGACTCATAACACACCCGGAATAAGTCCCTTGGGTGTCCGAGCTCGTTTTTCCTTCAATTTTTAGTAATTTAGCGGGGTGAAGTTATTTACAACAAGCATCAAAAAAACATACAGAGGTCGGCCGGTGGTTGATGGTGTGTCTGTAGAAGTAAATCAAGGTGAAATTGTTGGTTTGTTAGGACCAAATGGCGCTGGCAAAACAACTTCTTTCTATATGATTGTAGGATTAGTAAGGCCGGATCAAGGACAAGTTTTTCTGGATGAGCTTGAAATCACAAAATTACCGATGTATAAAAGAGCCCAACTAGGAATTGGCTATCTTCCACAGGAGGTTTCTGTTTTTAGGAAACTAAGTGTAGAAGATAATATCATGGCAATTCTTGAAATGACCCCGCTTACATCCGCCCAAAGATCAGAAAAATTAGAAACGCTTCTGGAAGAGTTTGGTCTTGTGCCTATTCGGAAAAATTTAGGGAACCGTTTGTCTGGCGGAGAAAAAAGACGGACTGAAATCGCCCGCGCACTTGCTACTGACCCTAAATTTATTCTCCTTGACGAGCCATTCGCAGGGGTAGATCCTATTGCAGTGGAAGATATCCAAAGTATAATTTCTGAATTAAGAAAACGCAATATTGGGATCTTAATAACCGATCATAATGTGCAAGAAACACTTTCTATCACAGATAGGGCATATTTGCTTTTTGAAGGGAAAATTTTGAAATCAGGAACAGCAGAAGAACTCGCTGCTGACGAACAGGTAAGAAAGGTTTATCTGGGTCAAAATTTTGTTCTGCGGAAGTAAGGCTTACTTCAGTAGGTTGACAGAGCCAGTGAGTATTTGCCATGCACTTGGAATATGGCAAGGCTTGTATTTCAAAACGTAGGCATAAACGCCATCAGGACTTATCATCCCTCGGTATTTTCCATCCCATCCCATTTCTTTGTTATCCGTTTTAAAAACTAATTCACCCCAACGATTGTATACACAAAACTCCCAATCAATAATTTCAAAATCGGTAATGGGTTTGAAAACATCATTTTTACCGTCCTCATCAGGAATAAAGGTATTAGGTATGTATAGTGTAAATGGACTTACCTTAACAGTACAAATGGCGGAGTCTCTACAACCAAATGCGTTGGAAACTATCTGAATTGGGTTGTCGGTCCCTGACACAATGTATTCATGAGAAAAATTTGCTAAGGTAGACGAAAACCCATGATGGTCGAAGTAGTAAAGGTAGCTGGAAGCCCCACTAGACTCATCGATAAAATTAACGGTATTATCGCAAATATCTACCTCGGTTGGATTAACACTAAATCCTGCAATTGGTGACGGGTGAACAGTAACTAGATCTTGTTGAAGCATGTAAAGGGTGTCAATACATCCTTCGAGAGTGATTAAGGTTAATCCGACACTATAGGTGCCCACTTGATAATAGACATGGGTAGCATTTTGAGAAGTCGACGTTCCCCCATCACCAAAGTCCCACGAGTAGATGGTGTTGCCGTCTGAAGTGCTCGTATTGATGAAGGTTGCAGTGGATGGAGCGCATTGCAAGGTGTTTAGAAAAACGTAATCAATAATAGGCTCAAAATACACGTATACTTGTTGAACGACTGAATCTACACAATTGTCAAAACTACCGTAAAGTGTAACAGGATGAAACCCAGAACTCAAGTAGGAAACATCGTTTACATCGATACTAGTTGAGTTCGCCGGGGAAGCACTTGTACCAAAGTCCCACCAAAAAGTACTGTTGGGTGGCCCGCTCACCGTTGCGTCAAAATCGTATAATCCGCCATTGATACAAAGCGAATCACTGTGTGTAAAACTCAATAGTAAGGGTTCGTTTACAGTAATTTGCACTTCACTTGTATCCGAGCAATTTAGGCCCGAACTAGCGATTAATTGTACGGTGTAATTTCCTGGATTTGTGAATGAATAACTCGGCGAAAAAGCAGTGCTAACATCTGTATTTATGCCCGGTACTCCAAAATCCCATTGGTAAAGGATACTATTAATTGATGAATTACCAAATGGAATGGTTAAACCAAGACAGGCGAGATCTGGAGGAACAAGAATATTCGAAACTGCTTGACCAAAAATATATACGGAATCAGTAAAACTGGTTTGACATTCCCCATTGTCTCCGTTGAGGGTTATGGTATGAAAACCTGGCGTTGTATAATTGATCGTTGGACCAGCTAAACCATTCGAACTTGCTTGGGAAGCATTGGCATCAAAAGTCCAATTATAGGTACCTATATTGGGAGAACTAGAGATTCCAACGAAATTAAATTCGTTTCCAATAATGCACAACGAATCTTCAGCAGTCCATGAAATAGAAAATGGGTTGTTCACAATTATTGAAATATAAGCAGTATCTGTACACGGCATTCCTGGATTAACAATTAATTGTGCTTGGTAAGTTCCCGGAGCAGGATAGGTGTAATTAGGTTCAAAATTATTACTAAGGTCTGCATTGGTGCCGGGCACGCCAAAATCCCATGCGTAGCTAGTTCCTCCGTAAGAATTATTATCAAACTGAACATTTAATCCTTGGCAATAGGAAATAAAAGTTGGAAGTTGTTCTTGGGTAGGAAGAATCGCCTGCATAGTGATGTTACAGTTGAAAACACGGAATAAAAAATCTCGTACGGTTTCCCCGATGATAACACCATTTCTGATTTCTTGGACACGGACGCCTACCACAAATAAGCCAATCATATTAGGATTTACATTTAAAATTCCTGTCACTGGATTTATGGATACAGATGATCCGGGACCTAATGGTGTGGCAGCATTGAAACCTCCGGCCCAACTTACAGGCGGATAAGGTGGAGGAGGAGCCTGTAAAGGCAATGGATTTACTGAGCTTGCACCTGAGTTTGGAGTAACTAATGAATACACTAATTGATCACCATCGGGGTCGGTTGCAACATGGTTGAACACCAAATTATCATTGCTACAAAGCAAAATAGGGGGGTAATTTACAAAGCGAGGACTACTGTTTTGATAGTAGTTAGAGCTGGAACCAGGAACAGTCGTGCTTAGTGTAATGCCCGTATCATCTGGATTAATTAGGTTGGTAACATTTGGTCCGCGGCAACAACGTTGGTAGGAGATTGTATAACCATTTGGTGATGGGGGCAATGTAACTACCACCGTATATATAGCTCTTTCCACACAAATATTTGTCGGTGGGGTGGCACAAGGATTATTAAAGATTACAGGTAATACTGTACTGCCGGGAAATGGCACATCTATGTTTTGATACAATGAGTTCCCTCCTAAATAGATGGATAACTTTAAAGGGTTGTCGTATTCTGCTCCTGTGGAATTGCAATCGCGGTAAAGGGTAATAAAAAAACGATACTGATTATTTCCTAGGTAATTATAGTAGATATCACCACCAATAATGTGCGAAGCAAAAAATGGTTTCGAGAACAAGATAAAACAACAAAGAATTAGTATCCTCATAGGTTGGTTAGACGTAAAGTTAAGGCAAATGTTTGCTTTAAAAAATCATTTACTTTGTTCAAAATTGAAAATAGAAAAGTTGTAACAAAAATCACCCCAATTTTCTATGGCAGAGCCATCAATTTTTTTTCCGTTTCCGTCCGCTATAAATGACAGTTCCCTATCATAAAAATAGTTGGCTGCCTTATTATAATATTCCTTTCTAGTGGGGTGTTCCGGAGAGCATAGGTTAAAAATCCCCCCTGTTATATTTTGATTAATTAGCATTGAAACTGCCCGAATCACGTCTGTTTGGTGGATTAAATTTACGGGAGTTTCTCCATCGCTGATTGGGATTTCTTTTTTAATAAGTTGATTAATAGGATGTCTCCCCGGACCAATTAAGCCACCTAATCTTAACACACAATGATTTTTTTGTTTTAAAACGAACGCTTCTGCATGAACTAAAGGGTGCTCAGTTTTTAGTGGGCTCTTTTCATTTAATAGCCCAAACGTATCCGCATAAACACTGGTTGAACTAAGAAAAATAACTTGGGTACTTGATGGAAAACAAGCAATTAATGAAGAAATGATGGCTGGATAATTACTAAATCCAGTGGGTGGTAAGCCGATGATTAACACATCTGTTTCGAGTGATTTATTATCCAACAAGTTTATTTTTACGGAGCTTTCTGCGAATTCCAGTCCTATTGGCGACCAATTTCTACTTTTAAAATACACTTGTTTTTCAACTTTTCTAGAGGAGATAACGATTTCAAAACCCTCCTTATGTAATGATTCTGCTAGTGGAATTCCTATCCACCCTCCTCCAATAATTGTTATTTTTTCTTTCATTATCTTATTAAGTCTTAACTTTGCGATTATAAAGATACAAAGATGGGTAGTTATGACGTAATTATTATTGGCTCTGGACCTGGCGGTTATGTTTCTGCCATTCGATGTGCTCAATTAGGAATGAAGACAGCAATTGTTGAAAAATACAATACGCTTGGTGGTACTTGCTTGAATGTAGGGTGTATTCCATCAAAGGCCTTGTTAGATTCTTCCGAACATTTTTTCAATGCGAAGCATAATTTTTCTACGCATGGAATTGAAGTAGAAGGATTAAAAGCGAATATGGAACAAATGATCCACCGTAAAAATGAGGTGGTTAGCCAAACGTGTTCAGGTGTTAAGTTTTTAATGGATAAAAATAAAATCGATGTGCATTATGGCTTAGGTTCTTTTGTCGATAAGAATTCCGTTTCAGTGAAAAGTGAGGACGGTTCAGAAACAGTGATAACCGCAAAAAACATCATCATTGCTACTGGATCAAAACCCAATTTCTTCCCAGGAATGGAACCGGATAAAAAGCGGATTATTACTTCTACGGAAGCACTAAACATGAAAGAAATTCCCAAAAAAATGTTGGTGATTGGCGCTGGCGTTATTGGCTTAGAATTAGGTTCTGTATTTAGTCGATTGGGCAGTGAAATTGAGGTAATTGAATTCGCCGCGTCTTTATTACCCACGATGGATGGAACCATTGGGAAAGAATTTTCAAAAATTTTAAAGAAAGAAGGATTTAAGTTCCAAATGGAACACCGAGTTCAGAAGGTTGTGAACAAGGGAAAATCTGTGGTAGTTACCGCCTTAAATAAAAAAGAGGAAACAGTAACTTTTGAAGCGGATTATTGCTTGGTTGCGGTTGGAAGAAAAGCATACACAGAAGGATTGAATCTTGCTAATGCGGGACTTACCGCTAATAATCGCGGACAAGTAGAGGTGAATGAAAATCTACAGACAGCCGTACCTACTATTTTTGCAATTGGCGATGTCGTGAGAGGTGCAATGCTTGCTCATAAAGCGGAAGAAGAAGGCGTATTTGTTGCTGAATTTTTGGCGGGACAAAAACCACACATTAATTATAATTTAATTCCAGGAGTTGTGTACACATGGCCTGAAGTGGCTGCCGTTGGAAAAACGGAGGAAGAAATTAAGGCGTTGGGTATCGAATATAAAGTAGGTAGTTTTCCAATCAAAGCACTCGGAAGAGCGCGTGCGAGCATGGATACCGCCGGACTGATAAAAATTATTGCGGATAAAAATACGGATGAGGTCTTGGGTGTACATATGATTGCCCCTCGTGCAGCAGACTTAATTATGGAAGCGGTTGTGGCAATGGAATACAGAGCTTCAGCGGAGGATATAGTTCGGATTTGTCATCCTCATCCAACGTATTCTGAAGCGATGAAGGAAGCGGCCATGGCGGCAACCGATAATCGCGCAATGCATATCTAATTAGTTATTCCATAAGGACCAACTTTTCATTGCTTGCGCTTTCAACATGCCTTCTCCATTCATTATGGTGGCACCTTGATTTTCAGCTTTTTGAAGAAACATTGATTTTATTGGGTTGTAAATTAAATCGATGACCAAATGGTCTTTGCCAATACCTTCGTAGGGGAGGGGTAAGTAATCAGCACTATTCGGAAAAGTTCCCACCGGTGTGCAATTAACCATTAATTTACAAGCGTTTAGCATTTGCAGATTAACTTCTGAGTAGTTAAAGTGTTTATTATTGCCATGGGGATCACGACTAATAAAAATCACATCTACCCCAATTTCTTTTAAAACACTTGCGACTGCTTTTGCGGCGCCTCCTGTCCCAAAAATAAGGGCCCGCTCATGTTGATTGTTTAGAAATGGTTTGATGGCCTGCTTAAATCCAAAAGCATCGGTATTGTAGCCAATTTTTTTATCTCCATCGAAGACAATGGTGTTCACGGCGCCAATTTTTTCTGCAATGGGGTCGAGCTCATCTAAAAATGGAATGACACTTTCTTTGTATGGAATAGTCACATTAAGTCCAGCTGGTTTGAGGTCAAATACCGATTGAATGTCTTCGATAGCTGCTAGTTCAAAGTTTTGGTATTTTGCAACAATGTTTTCAGTTACAAAGTAATCTGAAAAAAAGTCAGCAGAAAAAGAATGTTGCAGTGTTTTTCCAACTAAACCGTATACTTTCATTCTCTATTATCGTTTTTCTTATAACAATTCAGGGCGATATTCGAAATGCATGGTGTCAAAATGGGACCACTTGCCTCCCCAAATAAAGCCATGTTTCTCAAAAATATCAACGATTCCTTGCGGAATTTTGTTTTGGTATTTTGGCTTCGCTTTCTCATCGGTACAGCCACAAGCCCATTGCCAGTAATTGGAATAGCTCGTATTTAAATCAATGGTTATTCCGAAGGAATGATTGCTTAATCTTTTTGTGCCGTTAATGTATCGCCAATTGAAAGTTCCACCAATATTCGTTAAATATTTTTTCCATTCGGGATGTTTATCTAGTTCTTCAGAAATGGCTTTAAGTTCTAAATGCGCATTATTCACTTTGCTAAATTGCAAGGTTTGATTCACCAATTTGGGGCACCACACCACATTTACCAAATTCTTAACAACGGCTTCTCTCGTTGCCCCATACATTTTTTTGAAAAACGCCTCATTTCGAATTCTTCCGGCATCGCTAAGTTGATTTTCAGTGATCGTGCCTTTTGTATAGGTATAATAAAATTGGTCTTGAATATCAGGCTTTTCTAGCAGTTCAGTTGTGCCTTTTGCCATTTTATCATCATAGATTAATTTTGTGCCATCATGAAAATAAACATAGTTTTCGCTAATGTGATGTATAGAAAATGGGTAGGCCTGTACTAGTTTATCAGCCGATTTTTTCTCGGGAACTAGGGTGAATGAAAGTAAGAATAGGAAAAATACAGCTCTCATTAATGGTTAATATTTTGCCGCTTCTGACAAAATTGCCCGTGGAACATTTGGGAATCGTTCTGTAAGTCCAGCACACCAGAGATCAGTTGGAAAAAATGCTGATTCAAGTACTTGCCAATAACCATTTGTTTTTTTAAATAAGCCACCACAATAACAACAATCATTGTCTTCATCGATACTTTGTTCTAATGACTTGCCATCTTTTCGTTGTGCCGTACCTTCAAAGTAGGCGTAATTATTCATGACTTTAAAATGATTTACAACAAAGATTACTTCTTGACCAACTTGGTCGTAGACCCCATCTCTCATTAAATCGAGCATTTGCGTTCGTTCCGCGCTGTTTGCAGTTGATTTAGTTTTGAAGTCTCGCAGGCTTTGTGCCGAGCCGATAGTTGTTAAGGCAACTAATAAAATAAGTAAAATAGTTTTTTTCATGGAAATAAATTTATGGTTAAATATACAAATTTCTATGATTAAAACATCATTTGTTTATAATAAAAGACCTCATACAAGCAATGATTCGAAGTGTTCATCCGTGTGTTTAGCTTTCTAATTAGGCGTCTAATTTAGAACAAGAAAAAGAACCTTCATAACTCACAATATTTTAACTTTGTCAAGTGGAAGAAGCTCTCGTATTAAAATCTACTGGATTATGGTATACCCTAGAATTGGCCAATGGGGAGGTTGCGCAGGCGCGAATTCGAGGAAAGCTCCGATTAGATGGACTCTCGACCACGAATCCAATTGCTGCAGGAGATAAGGTCTATATCCGTGATGAAAAAGATAGCGAAGGAAATTATCTAATAGATAATGTGGTGGAACGGCATAATTACATTGTCCGGAAATCCACTAACTTGAGCAAGCAGATGCAAATAATGGCGGCAAATATTGACCATGCCTATCTAGTGGTAACCTTAAAATCACCGGTCACACAGCTTGCTTTTATCGATCGTTTTTTGGTGGCAGCTGAGTCTTTTAGAATACCAACCACCTTATTATTTAACAAAATTGATTTGTATAGCGAAAAGGAAGCAGGTCTTTTCGAGGTGTTAAAATCGATTTACACCGATATTGGCTATGCAGTTGTACCGATATCAACCTTTAATGCCGATTCCATTTCCTTTTTAAAAGAGGAAATCAAGGGTAAAAATGTTATGATCTCCGGTAATAGTGGCGTTGGAAAATCATCTTTAGTAGCGGCATTAGATCCAACGCTACATTTGCGGATAGGAGAAATATCACAATCTCACGAACAGGGTAAGCACACTACTACATTTGCTGAAATGCACAAATTAGCAAGCGGTGGCTATATTATTGATACCCCAGGCATCCGTGCTTTTGGCTTAATTAATCTCGAAAAAGACCATATCGCTCATTACTTTAGAGAAATGCGCAGCAGGTTAGGGGAGTGTAAGTTTCATAATTGTTTACACTTAAACGAACCCCATTGTGTCGTAAAACTAGCCCTTGAAGAACAGAAAATCGCTCCCTCCCGCTACCATAGTTATGTGCAACTCATGGAAGATGACGCTAGTTCTCCTTATCGCTACGATTGACGGTTACTGCTTTATAATTTTAAAAGTCTCCTGCATCTCTGCGCCCGCTTTAAATAGATAAATGCCTTCAGATAGGTTTAACAAATCGATTTCTGTTTCTTCAGCAGTAATTACACCTGATTTTACGACTTTACCTTGTTGGTCATAAATAGTAAATTCTTTACCAACTAATGCCAATGAGGTCTTAACAGTTATTTTAGAGGAGGTGGGGTTGGGAGATATGCTTACTGAAGAACCAATTAGCTCATTAATACCTGTATAATTTAACGTTAAATTTAGAGTCACCACACTATCGCAACCTGCTGCATTTGGAATGGTAGCCGTATAAGTTCCACTTTGAGTATACATTTGGTTGTTAAGCGGCCAAGTGTAGGTGTCTAGTGCTGTTTGGGTTTGGGTGGATAATGTATTGCCACTTCCTAATTGAGAATTGTATAAATCTTTGATTTCACAATCTGTAATTACTCTATCCCAAACACCTAAATCATCCATTTCACCATTAAAAGCATCATATGATGGATGATTCATTCTTCCAAATGCTACATTATTTCCAAAAGGTAACGTTTTACTAAGAGGGTAAGTACTTTCAATGTTCCCATTTAAATATGTTTTTAAAGTAGTTCCATCAAAAGTATTTACAATATGATACCACATATTAATAGAGAGTGCAGTATTTACATAATCTAAATTCCCTGAATTGTCCCAAGATGAACCCCAACTATTATTTGCATTTCCATTTCCAAATTCAAATAATCTTGGAGAAACACAACCATTTCCAATTTTTTTCATCCAATAAGAGAATGAGAATCCAACTGGTTGATTTGAAAAAGATAAATTATTAATATCAATTCTTGTTGCACAATTTAAACTTGAAAAGTAATAAGCTTCATTTGCCAACCCATTTCTATCACTCGTCAAAGTAGCCCCATTAACAGTCCCATTATTCCCATTTCCACTTTCATCATTGGCATTTCCATTAAATGGCCACCAAGCTACAAGTCCATTTGTAGGAACATAATTGGGCACTTGTGAATATCCCAAAGTTGTAATAAGAGCAAACAGGATATTAAGTATTATTTTTTTCATAGTCGTTCGTATTAAATAAGTAGCGTTTTCTTGATAAAGATAGTAAAAATACTAAACATATATGTTTAGTTTTTAAAGTTCCATTATTACCAATTTGGCACTTATGGAAAAAACAGCTTTCAACAAAATATTTGGAGAGTTTGTCAGAGAGAAAAGAACCCGCTTAAAACTAAGTCAATCAAATCTAGGAGATAGGATGGGTTTGGACTATCAATATATTTCTAGGGTTGAAAGAGGCCTTATCTCCCCAACCTTATTTTGGATCATAGGCTTGTCAAATGCATTTGAACTTCCATTAGAATTATTTATTAGTGAGTTTGTTGAATATTCAGGAATTAATACTTTATCCATTATCGTTTGACGCTAGTTTACACCATTGATAATCAAATAGCGCTAAGTAAATTTAACTAGCGATTTCGGTGGAAAATTAAAAAACACGGCCATTTATTGCTCTCCCGCTTCCTTTGTGAGCGGCGGCGGCGAAGGATTACAGCACCTAACTTTTCAGGTACAACCAAACATTTAATCAACCTATTTAAGGTTATTGCCTTAATTTTTATTTTTTATTTCAGGCTATAACCTTATATTTGTAGTGTATTTACAGCTTATAGCCATATGAAAAATTATAAACACCAACTTCTTATTCAGCAAACAGACAAAAAGTTAGCGGTATTTATACCATTAACGTCAACGGTTATTCCATCAAAAGGATGGATAAACACAGTTCGGACTTCCTTAAAAATGTCCTTGCGTCAATTAGGAAATCGCTTGAAAATTTCTTCCCAAAGTGTGAAAGAAATAGAGGAACGGGAAGCTTCCGGCAAAATTACATTGAATTCACTTCGCGATGCAGCTAATGCTATGGATCTTAAATTGGTATATGGTTTCGTTTCCAAGCACGACACCTTGGAACAGATGATTGAAAAAAGAGCAAAAGAATTCGCTACCGAAATTGTAATGCGCACAAATACAACAATGACCTTAGAAGACCAACAAAACTCAAGGGAACGAATTGAGAAAGCAATTGCACAGAAAACAGTTGAAATTAAATTTGAAATGCCAAAATATTTATGGGATTAGAAATAAATTATTGGGATGGTCAAACTCCTCTAAGTGAAGAAGAATTTGAAGGATTGAAGATTTCATCTGTAACAACCCGAGAAGAGTTGGACGAGTTTGAGCAATTAAACATTGAGCAGGCAATACAATGGACGTTTGGAAAAAAAGTGCTTCCCAACGATTTGCTCTCAGAGAGGTTTATCAAGGATTTACATAAACGAATGTATGGAGATGTATGGAAGTGGGCCGGCTCTTTCAGAAATACAGAAAAGAATTTAGGGATTAAAAGTTTTTTAATTTCGGTCCAGCTCAAACAATTATTAGATCGTGCATTATTTTGGTATGAGAACAACATCTTCACTCCAGATGAAATGGCAGTTCGGTTCAAGCATGAATTGGTGAGTATTCATTGTTTTCCGAATGGAAACGGAAGGCATTCCAGGTTAATGGCAGATTTAATCATGGAAAAACTATACAAAGAACCTTTCCTCACATGGGGAAGTTCTAATTTGGTAAAGGCTAATGATAAAAGAAAAGCATACATTGACGCCATCAAAATGGCGGATAATCTAGACTTAAATTCACTCATTTTATTTGCGAAATCTTAGATTTTAGAGGGTTGGAAAAGCTAAAAAAAGGCTCATTCCAAGCATAGCGTCCACGATGCCTTGCATAGCTCGGTCTTTTCCATTTTTATTGTTTACGGAAACAAGTTCCCGACACTAAAAAACGAAAAAGCCCTCTTCATTTTATGAAGTGGGCTCCTTTTGTGATCCGCTCAGGAGTCGAACCTGAGACCTATCCGCCGCGGCGGATTGCTCTCTATCGATCTAAGTTTTTCTTATAATTGTTGGTTAATCCATTCTCTTCCCACTCCAGTTTTATACCACTTTTCTCGTTTCGTAGCTTCTGCACGAGTATTAAATGATTCAGATAAAACCAATTCCCAAGGAGTAAATTTGGAGGTAAAAGTCACTTTCCCAAGATTGTGGTACTGTAATCTATTCTGAATGTTTTGGGTAGAGCCTTTGTATAGCATTTCGTTTTTTAAGGAACGAATTACATAGGAATAATAAGGCATTTGAAAAGTTGAGTTAAAATAAAAGAGGCAGTGGAAACAGCCTCTTTGTGATCCCGTTTGGATTCGAACCAAAGACCTATCCGCCGCGGCGGATTGCTCTCTATCGATCTAAGTTTTTCTTATAATTGTTGGTTAATCCATTCTCTTCCCACTCCAGTTTTATACCACTTTTCTCGTTTCGTAGCTTCTGCACGAGTAT